>ENA-ORMJ01001951-ORMJ01001951.1-human-gut-metagenome-genome-assembly--contig:-NODE-1951-length-11139-cov-3.007037_pt1 | contig 11139 bp, 14 predicted proteins | sample MGYA00242100_ERZ508989 | MGnify/ENA primary metagenome ERZ508989 (study PRJEB26280, sample SAMEA2531403) | human gut metagenome | biome: human gut; feature: human-associated habitat; material: faeces...
GTCCGTTGAAGAGGTCGTTGATGATGTCATTCATGAGCCGAGGCTCCTGAGTCCGCACCGTCTGTTGCTTGACGCGCAGAACCGTTCTTTTCTTTGTCATAATTTATTAAACTTAAAAAAGCACCTCTCTGGTACGGATGGCAGTCGAAGAGGTTTCCGTGCCACCCTGCTTTAGTACCATCATTCCCCGCCCGTGCTTTCGAACGCAAGAGGGCGGGTAGCCGCGGGAGATCCCGAACGACGAGTGCAAAATTAGAGAGAAAGCGTGGAGGGGCATGGGGTGAATGGTGGGTGCGCACCAACGAAAAAAGCACCCCAGAGAGCGGGATGCTTTGCTTGCTATGCGATAGCTGGAAAATCAAAAAAATGGTAGATGAATAGAAAAATCATCTTTTATTCACCAGGCAAACCGCTACTACGGCGGTGGAAAAACGCCCTGACTTGGCGTAAAGTGTCTTGCGTGTAATGCTTCGTTTTGTAATGAAGTTTTATCTTGTTGGAAAAAGACTTTTCGGTAACTCCGCTCCTCAGGCCGCAGTCCGCCGTCAGAAAACGATAAACCGATCCCCCCGTGGGCGTGTCCTCGGCCAAGACGTTTTCTTCTCGCCAAGTGTGTAGCCAGCAGACCGTTACGTCGTTGAAGAAGTCGTCGCGCTTGCACGTCAAGCTGCGGCCGCAAAGATGGTGGGAGCGCAAGAAGTCAAGAAACCGGGCGCGTTCGCGAAGAAGCGTCGAATGGTCCTTGAAGAGGGGACGTTGGCGTCCGCCACGCCCCTTGCCGCGGGTAGTGGATGCTGTCTCCTCCGCCTCGCCGCCAACATGGGCGGTCTGCTTGCGTAAGTCGTTGGCTATCTGGTTGTTCTGGGTCTGAATCTCTCCACCAACATTTGTGATATTACATCCCTGGATTTGATAAATAATTTTCGTCGACTTCTCTGCTTGCTCCATGCCGAAAAAAGAATTTTGTAATAATTGATAAATAATGACCTTGGAAATGATGGCGACGAATTCGTCCATCGTCGGCCATCCGAAATCCGCTTGGCGCGGCGGCTCTCGACAGGAACGCAGGGTGCTGTCCACGCTCCACACCTCGAGGTCGGTCCGATAGCCAAAGCTGCTTTTGTCGAGCGGCAAAGTCTGCGAGGAGTAGACTTCTGCGCTACATGGCCAATGATCGTCTTGCCTCGACAGTTGATGGCGCATGAGGCCAAGACCGTCAGCCATCGCATCCCAAATCTTGCCCAGCGACGAAGGCTGCTTTCGACGAACCGTTCCAGACTTCGGCTCGTCCTTCTTTCTAAAAAACTTACAAATTTTCCAGTCCATAGTACTTATGTTTATGGTCCTACAATCTCTCCTACCGTCGATTTTGAATCGGGGGGAAATTGCGTTCAAAGTTATGAATAATATTTTTGAATTTTCGCACAATTGTGTTAAAAAATACAAATATACTTTCTTTGGCCTTTTTGCAAAGGGGTGAAACTGGCGTGATTGTTGGCGATTTTCCAAAAGTCCTTACAGATTTTCTTTTTCGTGGAGATTGTTACAAGAAGGTTACAGGCGTCGTTGTGCTAGCTTTTGCAACTTTTTGTCTATTGTCTTGATAGTGGATCTGTGGTTTCGTAGTCTTTTTGTAATACCGTTGGGATGTGTGAGGGGCTTCTATCGCGCGACGCTTCGTACTCCGAAGGTTCTGGTGTTCTTCCCCAACACCTCGCTTTGGAAGTAGGCGTAGTTGCCAGGGCTTTGCCATGGGGGCCTGACCGCGGGGTGGACGGTCTCCTCCACATACATTTCCAGCAGCTCGTCGTAGTCGAGGCAGATGACCTGGTCGCGGAAGTCCTCGTAGCCGTTCTTGTGGCAAAAGACGTTTCGGACCTCCCATCGCGTGAAGCTGCGCGCCATCGAGGCCAGTTGCTGGGGGCTGAGGGCGTAGCCGTTCTCCCGGGCGTAGGTCTCGAGAAAGGCGAGGTTGATGGCGTAGTTGCTCATCCTCCGCTTGCGTGGCGCGGGGGTCCTGCCGAGCCGCCAGTTTCGCAGGGTCGTGTGGCCGTGTGGGGCGCTATGGATTCGTCTCTTGTGCCCAGTCGTTGTCTTTTTGCTCATAGGCGTGTCATTATGTTTCCCACAAATTTACTACTTTTTTCCCAATCTCCATCCTTTTTCCCGAAGAAATATGGCTCATCCGATATTTGGAATGATTAATGCTTGCGTTTATCATTAGAAAGCCCCCTTCTTGTATTCTACCACCCCATATTCCGGATGAACCAGAAATATGCGCAAATAGTTAGCCCCGCTTGTCGGGGCGGGGTGGGGCAGCCTGCGAAATGTGCCTTGCGCCACCCGTGGAGCAGAGGCGGAAACTCGCTTTTTTCTTAGGTCGTATGGATGGGAATGCTTACCTTTGCGCCTGGAGGTCCATAAGCCTTCCGCTTGCGCCAGGTCTACTCGGATAGGAGGAGCAAGGGAAAGGGCGGGGCCGATGGACTATATTAATAAGGAGCAAGAGGAATGGGAAGGGACTGTAAAGCGATGGAAGCAATAGATGTGGAAGCAAAAGACATGAATCGGAAGGACAAAAAAGTAAAGGACATGAGGCAAGTATTCCTCAGAGCATAGGCATCCTCGGAAAATCAGAAATGGCCTGTCAGCTGAGGAAGAAGGTCTCGACCAGCGAGCGCAGTTGCTCGTCGGTCAAGTGGTCCGTGGCTTCTTATGTCTTATGCGTTGCACTTTCTTTTCCTTCCTGATCAGGTAGGGCGAGGGCGGCAGCTCCGGCAGCAGGTCGTCCAGAGCCTCGATCTCTCCTATCGCCTTCAGCAGCAGGAGAAACGTGGCGAGCGAGATGTTGTCCGCGGCGCCGCTCTCAAACTTGTGGATGGTCGTGGTCGTGAGGCCCGACTGCTCCGAGACCTCCTTCTGCGTCATGTTGCTGCGCAGGCGGTAGTCCTTGAAGCGGGCGCCAAGGAGCTTCACCAGTTGGGGGATCGCGTACTCGTAATAGTCCGTCATGAGGCTTTTTTTTAATTTATATTACGCTATAAGTTATGCCCGATTTTGGGCCTTATCTTATATTCCGCTTATATTTATCTCGCATGCAAAAATACGCGTTTTTCCCCGTCTGTGCAAACATTCCTGGCGAAAATCCTTCTCCCGCCCGCTTTTTTTAGCTTTTCGGCCGAGGGGGCGTGTCGGCTTTCTTGCAGACGAAGCGCGGACGTAAAGGAAAGAATGCCCTTTCGGGGGCGCGCTATTTACAAAAAAAGAGGTCTTAGCGTAAAATATACGCAATAAAATTTGCAAGAGAAAAATAGAATGTTTAACTTTGCGGCGTGAAATGGAACGCTTTCGATAAGCCATGCGCAGAACAGAGCTCGCTCAAGTTATGCCATGGCGAGAAAGGGTATCATGAAGTGAAACTATTTAGTATAGACGATATGAAATTCAACGAAATAACCAAGAAATGGGAATCTCCCTTCTGGCATCCTGCGGTGACCACAGATGCCGTGGTGTTCGGATTCGACAAAGAAGACCGATCGCTCCAGGTGCTCCTGATCAGGAGGGGTAATGCCAAGCCTGGCGAGGCGCCTGCTTTCGAAGGTTATTGGGCTCTCCCAGGCGGTTTTCTCCAAAAGGAGGAAACGACTGATGAATGCGTTCACAGAGAGTTGTTTGAAGAGTCGTCCATGAAATTGTTCAATAACGAAAGCGGCATTAGGCCGGAGTTTATAGAACAACTGAAAACATATTCCGCACGCGGAAGAGATCCCCGTGAATTCGTCATCACCGTCGCCTACTACGCACTTGTAAAAAAAGAAAAGTACGAAATCAAAGGAGGTGATGATGCCGTCGAAGCCAGATGGTTCCCGGTCGATGTTCTACCTGAACTGAAGATAGCATTTGACCATGCTCAGATCATTCAAGATGCAGTAGAAATGCTGCGTGAAAGGATCCACTTCGAACCAATCGGATTCCACCTGCTCGACAAGGAATTCACCATGCCTCAATTGCAGAATATATATATTGCGATATTGGATCCTTCCGAGGAAGACAAAAACTTGCGAGACAGAAGGAATTTCCCCAAGAAAATGCTGAAGCTCGGCTATATCAGGGAAACAGGCAAAAAGCTGACAGGCAACCCCTATCGTTCGCCCAAGTTATATACTTTTGACGAAGAGGCGTATGCTGCCGCAAAAAAGATTGGCATGAGACTGGAATTCTAATCATAGATCTGCGTGGACCTCTCTTATCCGGAGAGGTTTAAAAGGCGCCAGTTTTCAATGTGTACCCGTTACGCATTGGCTCTCGTAAAACAGAGTCATTTCTGTTGTCTATAACCAAAATTTCATTGCGTAAAACTTACGATAAGTAATTAACAATTTTAAAAAAAAGCAATTATGGAAAGATTTGATGACATTTGCCCGGAAAATGAGTTCGAGGACAAGAATTACAGCGAGGAGTACGATCGGGAATACTCTTTCGATCAAGGCTACGAGTGGACCGAAGAAGATGCTTGGGATGCTCTGACTGACGGCATGTATGGTGATATGCCAAGCAATCCGTTGGAATACGATGCAATGATGGACGCCATGGGCTTTTAACATAATCCGTTCGAATATGAAAAAGACCATCACAAAATCAAAGCATAAGACTGCTCCAAAGGCCAACCATGTCCAGCGCGTTTTCAATCTGATCATTCTCGACGAGAGTGGATCGATGTCAAGTATTGCAGGACAGGCGATAAGCGGACTCAACGAAGTCTTCCAGACCATCGGAAAGGCTCAAAAAGAACATCCGGGACAGCAGCATTTTATCTCGTTCGTGACTTTCAACAGCGCAAAGATCAGAACAGTCTTTGATCGCCAAGCGGTAAGATCCGACAAGGAAATCAAGTGGACTGACTATATGCCGAACAGTTGCACCCCGTTGTATGATGCGATGGGAGAATCTCTGAACAAATTGAAAAAGCACGTTGGTGATGATGATGTCGTTTTGGTGACAATCATTACTGATGGCTACGAGAATGCTTCAAGAGAATATAGCGGGCATGGTATCAAGAGACTTGTAGCAGAGCTGAAAGAGAAAGGTTGGGTCTTCGCTTATATCGGCACTAATCAGGACGTGGATGCGGTTGCTGACGACATGGGGATTGGTAGCAGAATGCGTTACCAATATTCCCCCGAAGGTGCAGCCAGGATGTTTGCACAAGAGCGCGTTAGTAGGAGAAGGTTCTTTGACAGGCTGGCAACTCATGGTAAAAGTATTATAAAGGGTAAGCGCTTTGACTATTTTGAGTCGGAAGAAGAGTCAGGGAAAGAGCCTGAAACTGCTCGGGACAAGATTGGCGATACTTCTTCTCCCAGCGATAGCCTGGAAGCGGAAGGCAAGGAATGGCAGGAGGCTGGCCAGGAGCAAGTATCTTCAGAAGACAACGAAGCGGCAGAAGGCCCCGAAAAGTCAAAGACCTTTTTTGGGAAAATGATGAATGGTATTAGGGCTATAATATGTCCTAAAAAATGATTTTTTTTTAAGTATGGAAAAGGTAAAAATGTTAGGCGCTACGCCATGTGCCATAGCAGCTTGTATGTGTCCCATTCCTGGAGATATAGCAAAACGTTGCCATTCTCTCTCTTTGGACAGAGAATCTCAGGGATGTCAAGGATAGATGGTGTAAATTAATAGAAGTGAGAACCGTGTAAATAGTGAGAATCATGAATATTTGGATAATCGTTGCACTTTACTGGATAGTATGTTGCGTTTTGGTATATGTGCTTGCACATATAAACGGACAAGTGGCTTATCGCAGAATGATGAAGCAAAAGACTACCTTTTGGGAACATCTGCTCATCGTCCTATTTAGCCCATTGGCAGCTCCTATAATGCTATTTGCCTTAGCGTATCATAGCTGCTTCAATCTGTATTATAGGAACCGTCCAAGACCGCTGCCCAAAAAGATGAAAAAGTATATGAATCGAAATTAAGTATCAAGATCAGAGAGTAGATTTCAAAACATTGAATATAAAAACTTTAGATATAAAATAGTATGATGTTACGTTGTGCAATTGTTGACGATGAGCCGTTAGCTCTTAGCTTGTTAGAGAGTTACGTGAATAAAACCCCGTTCCTGCAACTCGTAGGAAAGTATTCCAGTGCGGTTCAGGCAATGAAAGAATTGCCTGGCGAAGAGGTCGATCTCCTGTTTCTGGACATCCAGATGCCGGAGCTTAATGGTTTGGAGTTTTCGAAGATGGTAGATCCGCACACCCGCATTGTGTTTACTACCGCTTTCGGACAGTATGCCATCGACGGTTATCGTGTCAATGCACTCGATTACCTGCTGAAACCAATCTCCTATGTCGATTTCCTGCAAGCTGCCAACAAGGCCCTTCAATGGTTCGAACTTGTACAGAAACCGGAAGAGATAGACAGTATTTTTGTGAAAAGTGACTACAAACTGGTGCAAGTGGACTTGAAGAAAATCATGTATATCGAAGGACTGAAAGATTATATTAAAATATATACGGAAGATGCTTCCAAACCTATTCTATCACTGATGAGTATGAAAGCAATGGAGGAACTTTTACCTTCCAGCCGTTTCATACGCGTGCACCGCTCATTCATCGTACAAAAAGATAAGATACGTGTGATCGATCGCGGGCGTATTGTTTTTGACAAGACATATATTCCTATCAGCGATAGTTACAAGCAAGTTTTTCAGACTTTTCTTGACGAAAGGAGCTAATTATTCATGAATTTATCGGTAAAAAAGTGAATTTTGTCGATTATAGTTTGTCAAAACCCGTTTTATATCTACCTTTGCAACGAACAGAAAGGGATTGTGAAATTCCAAGAATAGAATAGTTTAGTTAAGTCTAGTTTAGTTTTTGTGTTAAATGGCTTCCTCGTCGGCGGACGAACAAGGAAGCCATTTTTATAATTGATATACAGCAATTTACAAATCCTAATCGAACCTTTTCTTTCTTAATTAGTATTGATCATTAAGAGTTAAAACGTCACTTTTGACGCTATTTACATTGCCGTAACCGTGCCGCGGCAATATATACTAATTAAATAGAATTTAAACATGGCTAATCTATTTATCACAATCGTACCAACTAAAGTTTTGGCAAACGGCCAACATAAAATAAGAATTGCTGTATCTCACAACTGGGACACACGTTACATCCCGACCAGTATAGTTATAGACTCACTCAATGAGTTCAAAAATGGCAAAATTGTAAAGCGTTCAGATAAAGAGCTACTAAATGCAAAACTTAAAAGAATCTATGATACTTATTACGAACGTTGTGAAAGTATAGAATACGCAGATTCACTTACCTGTACACAGTTAGTCAAAATAATAACCAGTCCAATTAACGGTGAACAACACCGCAAATTTGAGGATATAGTTGAAGAATTCCTCTCACAGATAGATGAGGATGATAGAGAAAAAACGCATAAGCTATACAAGTTGGCCGCTAAACATTTTATTCGGTTTACCGGTCCAGGTGCACTAATAGAGCACATAACACCAATCCGAATTAATAACTATCTAACGCATTTAAGAAAAAGCAAGCTCTCACCTACCTCAATCAAAATCTATATTACACTATTGAAAGTAATAATAAACTATGCAATCAAGATGAGATACGTAGAATATAAGGTAGATCCATTTGTCACAGCTTCCATTCCTTCAGCAAAGAAAAGAGACACGTATATCACAGTTGAACAGCTAAAGATTATCAGAGATATGGTGCCTAACCAATATAACGTATCAGTAGTACGCGACATCTTCATGCTTACTTATTATCTGGCCGGAATGAACTTAGTTGATATGCTGGCTTATGACTTCCGGACAAATATTGTAGATTACATCAGAATCAAGACAAGGAACACCAAAGATGGTGACCGGTTGACTTCGTTTGCGATTCCTGATGAAGCAAAACCTCTCATCAAGAAATATATGAATAAGAATACTGGAAAGCTCGTATTTGGGAAGTATAAAACCTATGTATCCTGTTATAATACACTCACCCGGAAAATGAAAGTTCTGAAAACAGTAGCAGGCGTTACTCACAATTTAACATTATATTCAGCTCGCAAATCATTCGTTCAACATGGATACGATCTTGGAATACCTCTTAGCACCCTCGAATACTGTATCGGTCAGTCAATGAAAGAAGATCGTCCAATCTTCAATTATGTATCAATCATGAAAAAGCATGCTGATAAAGCGATACGCGAGATACTTGATAATCTGAAATAAAATAGTAACTTTGCAACATCAAGATAATACGGACATAATTCGGATTATTTTGGTTTGACTTGGTGAGGGGGTGGTTCCCCTCACTTTTTTTATATCCTCATCGAACTTTTTCAATCATCAATAGTAATACCCTATGTAATCCCTCTGGAAATCTGTTGATTTGTGTGCTGTTGATTGGAGGGTATACAAACAAAGGCAACTTATTGAGTTGCCTTTGTTACTTTATGTAATCTATCTAATGTATCATGACACTGTTCTTCACTATAATCAACCTCACCTAAATCTAGATCATCTACTGTATATTTGGGAGTAGAGTGTTTCCATTTGGTACGAGCAAATAACTGTGTTTTACAAACATCAAACCATTTTCCAGAAGATTGCAAATTCTCAAAAAAAGAATATGTATCCAACCAAATAAGATAATCCTTTTTTTGAGATTTATAATGCCACCATATTACATTAAAAAAAGAAACGAATAATTCATCATCGCTCATTTCAGCCTGAATCATATCAATATATCTTTTTTTATCAGCAGGCGAAATAATCCTATCAGAGTGAACATACTTAATAATATGATAAATATGTCTGAAATAATGTAAGCAAGCTTTCTTTGATGATATATGGTAACTAAAATAGTTTGCAAACAACTCTTCAGCCTCCTCTTTAGTAAACTTATATTCAAATGAAGTTTGAAAATGAGCTGTTATATCGGCTCTTAATTTAAGAAACAAATTATACCCATCAATATCACGATATATTTCCCTTTGTCGACTCAGCATTTCAAAGAATATTGATTCAAATTGATTTCTATAATTCATTTCAGACTGTTTACTATATGTATAATAAATAAGGACGACAGATATAAGACTAAGTGTTCCACCTATATATCCCCCAAAGTTTCCCCAATCAGAAATGTTTTCAGATATATTTGAATTATGAAAATTTGCCACAAAAGCCCCAATCGTTCCTAAAATAGCTAATGCTATAATAAAAATCACAATATTCTTATTTTTCATACCTAGTCTTTTTAATAATACAAATATATAGTTAATTTCAAAAAGAACAACAGAGTCTAAACATTTTCTATAATATTACCACTGAAACAAATTATAACTTATACCTACCCCAATATATCCTCCCATTGGATAGCCATAACCAACTTGTAAACCAACTCCCCACCGCTTCAATTTTAGTGGAGTTCGAATCTTTATTTCTCTAATCCGAGCGTTTACATTAATGCTATCCAACCTAACGGCATATCCCGATATCCACAAATGGTATAGACTATCTTTATACTCCTTACTAGTAATAGGTATTTCAACTTCTATTGAATCAGAGAAACATGTATCTTTATTATATTCGCAAGTATCTTTCTTAGCTGGTAATTTAACTACTTCATATCGAATTACGATACTATCTTTTGGAACTGGATAGTAAAAAGTAATTGTATCAATGTATTCAATAGTATCACGTGTAACAGCAGAAGAAAGGTTATATTTGCGATTCCATAAACATAGAACCGCAAATATAAGTAATACAATTAAAGCCCATGGTAACCACTTCATAAACCTAAATATTTAATGATTCCTTTTACATGAATCTGTGTAACAGTTTCTTTTCCCTCCCGAGACAAAAGGTATTCAACATCCTCTTTATTGTCCTGAAAGAAGTTTTCTGTCAGCACAGCAGGGCAATTTGTATCCCGGCACATGGCGAGGTTCTGCTGCCAATACATCAGGTTTGGTGTTTCTCTTCGGATAGTGACTCGTTGCGCCCCGGCAGCTTCACCCAAACACGTAGCCAGTCTCTTGCTATTGCTTGAAGCGTTATTAGAGACAAATACACTCCACCCCCTTGCATTCATCCAGCTTGTACCGGAACCGGCAGCATTACAATGGATAGATATGAGAATAGCTTTCTTTCCAGTATCCTTATAAATAGCATTAGCTCGTCGGCAGCGCTCTGATAAAGGCACATCTGTGTATTCTTTCACGATACGTTCAGCATCAATGCCTAGCTTTCGTAAACCGGCTACCACCAAATCGGCGATTTCCCTTGAATATGCCCACTCTCTTAATCTTCCATCCGGAGAACGTTTGCCCAGTGTGTTTTCACCATGACCGTTGTCAATTAGTACTTTCATTTTTTTCCTCCTTTTCTAATTCATTCTCAATCCTGTCAATAATCCCTTGCACATGTGCAGGTGTAGCCCGCTTAAATTCAAAGCGTATCACATGATAGATGATACGGAATCCTTTGTTTTTAGGATAAGCAATAATCAAGTTTTTGAACGCATTCTGAAGATAAACATAAGAGAATACATACGTAATAGTCTTAATAACTAACAATGAGTTCTCACCATCTCCTATCAAGGTCATAAAGGAGAAAACCACCTCAATGATTATAAGATAGAGAACAAGCTCGACCAAGGCATTTTTAAACTTACCCCATTTGAAGTTCTTACAACGTATAATCGAAACACCATCAGCCCTCATTCCACACCAAATATTAAACCCAAACATTATAACTAATGCTATAAGGAAACCCTTAGTCGGTGTTAAATAAGCAAGAAGAGAGCTGAACATCGAAACGAAAATAATTCGTATCTGGTCTACATTAAATAGCTCATATAACCATTTCATAATATTAATCATAAAGTTAAAGCTATCAATATTGAAAACACAGTAATCAGCCCTGGCAATAAGACAGTAGCTAATGCGTCAAGCCAGTCAAAGACAAATCCACACTTCTTCTGAATGTACTCAACAATTATCGCAGCAATGGCAGTTGTCGTAAAAGAGACAATAGCAGATTTGCAATCTCCTGGATACAGATAATGATATGAACTCTGAGTTCGACCGTCCTATCACTCA
>ENA-ORMJ01001956-ORMJ01001956.1-human-gut-metagenome-genome-assembly--contig:-NODE-1956-length-11114-cov-3.809115_pt1 | contig 11114 bp, 7 predicted proteins | sample MGYA00242100_ERZ508989 | MGnify/ENA primary metagenome ERZ508989 (study PRJEB26280, sample SAMEA2531403) | human gut metagenome | biome: human gut; feature: human-associated habitat; material: faeces...
GTCAAGCGGTTAAGACATCGCCCTTTCACGGCGGTAACACGGGTTCGATTCCCGTCGGAGTCACTCACAATATTATATGGCGACATAGCCAAGCGGTAAGGCACGGGTCTGCAACACCCTTATCATCGGTTCGATTCCGATTGTCGCCTCTGAAAAGTAGAGAGCTTTAGGATTTTCTAGAGCTCTTTGTTGTATTTATAAATATAAACAGAACAAAAAGCGCAATAAAAAGTAAAAATTTACAAAAATTGACTTTTTAAAACTCATTTTTTGTGATATTCTAGTATATATATTCTAAATATTATTATGCGGGGGAAGCAGCAGAAGATTCTGCTCAAGAGGGTAGTGTTATGGCCAATAAGAACAAAAAATCACCTGTAAAAGGTGTAAGATCACAAAGGTCAAAAAAAGTTTCGAAACAGACAATGGTTCAAAAAAAGGAACAGAAGAAAGGCGTACTGTTTAGTATACGTGCGAAGATTTTTTTATGTTTTCTGGTTCCGATTCTGTTTTTGATTTTGGTTGGGGTATTTTCTTATAAAAAAGCAGCTGCCGGTATGTATGATACATTCCGGGATTCAAATGAACAGACAATCAATATGGCAAACCAGTATATTGATGTAAGTAACTCTTTTATTGAGGCAGAGGCATTAAAGTATGCATTTCAGTCAGATCTTGGGAAATATATGATAGGTCTGTATGAGACTGATTCCACGCGGAAAAAATCTGTTATTAACAGTGTGGGATCAAGTATCCGTGCATCTCAGGCAGGAAATGAGTTTATCAGCAATATACATATTGTGACAATTGAAGATATCCAGATGTTATCCACAAGGGCAGGAGGAACTGCAATGGGTATCTACAAAGAGTATAAGGATGAAATGCTTGGATATTCTGATAATGGAAAAAAATTACCAGAATGGGTTGATTATCATAAGACTTTAGACGAAACCCTTGGTTTAAAACAGTCAGATTATATTATGGCATATCAAACAACGCCACAGTCTGGTAAAGGATTTATTGTAATTGATATCAAAGCATCTGCTATTCAGGAATTTTTAGATAGCCTTGATATGGGAGAAGGTAGTATCATTGGTTTTGTTACTAAGTCAGGAAGGGAAATCATTTCCGAAAAACTTCCGGAAGGTCAGGAGAGTACCAGAGCGGATGGTGAGACAGTATTCTATGGACAGGATTTCTTTAATAATATTGAAGACCAGCAGACTACCAAAGAGGTCAGCATAAATGGAAAGAGCTACCTGTTCTTTTACAGCCGGATGGAGCGTACAAATGCTGCGGTATGTGCACTTGTACCAATGGAGATTGTCAATGGACAGGCAGATGAGATCCGCAATGTGACGATCGCAGTAGTAGTAATTGCATGTATTGTTGCAGTAATGATCGGTATTATCATCAGTACCGGAATACAGAAGAATATGATACGTATTTCCGGAAGACTTGAAGAGGTTGCAGAGGGAAATCTTACAACTAAGGTCAGCGTTAAAGGTCATGATGAATTTAACAATCTTGCAGTTGTTGCAAATAATATGATCAATAATAATAAAAAGCTGGTTCAGAAAGTAAGTGGAGCAACCGACACGTTAGAGTCATCTGCGCAGGAAGTAAGACAGGCATCAGATGTTATGAAAGATTATTCTGCGAACATTATCCAGGCGATAGATGAGATTAATGATGGTATAACAAAGCAGTCTGAACATGCAGAAGAGTGTGTAAGAAAGACAGATACGCTTTCAGAGGAAATTCAAAATGTCAGCAACATTGTAGGTCAGGTCGAGAAACTTGTCTCTGAGGCAGAAAGTATGATTAGTCATGGTATGGAGATGGTTCAGATGTTGGGTGAACGTGCAACAAAAACAACAGATGTAACCATAAAGGTAGAGACCAGTATTGAGGAGCTCAAAAAGGAATCTGAGATTATCAATGAGTTTGTGGAAACAATCACAGATATTTCTGAACAGACGAATCTGCTTTCTTTAAATGCTTCTATTGAAGCGGCGAGAGCAGGAGAGGCAGGAAGAGGATTTGCAGTGGTTGCTGAGGAGATCAGAAAGCTTGCAGATCATTCTGCAGAGGCAGCCGGAGAAATTCAGAACAATGTAGCTCATATCAGTGACCAGACGGTAAACAGTGTAGAAAATGCAAAACAGGCACGAGACATGGTTGCACTTCAGACAGAAGCTGTACAGGAAGTTGTTGGAGTTTTTGATGACATGAATCAGTGTATGCAGAAGCTGTTTGATGGATTGAAAGAAATCGTATCCAGTACAGAGCAGGCGGATAAAGAGCGTGAAGATACTTTGGCTGCAGTAAAGAATATTTCGGATATTATTGCAGAAACAGCAGAGGGAACAAAACTGGTTCAGAGTGTTGCTGCAAAACTTCAGGAGAATGTAGATACCATGAATCAGACGGCTCAGTCACTGGGTGATAATATGAATGATCTGAAATCGGAGATTTCAGTATTTAAAACAGAATAAAAGAAATTATGTTAAATGGGGAAAGTATAGAGTGCTTTCCCCATTTTTATGTCGTAAGCGGCGTACTAATCAGCAGGCGGCTTTTTTTATTTTCTTGCAACAAAACCTGCCTTTATTTAGACTATATATATGACAGAAAAATAAGTATCTAATGAAAATCCCATGGAGAAAATATTTATGGAAAATTATCTGAAGCTTGTGTGGCGGGCAAAACGCGGAGACGTGGATGCATTTGCCCAACTGTATGCCGGAATATACGAGGATATGTACCGCTTTGCATTGTATACGTTGCGAAATGCAAGTGATGCGGAGGATGCGGTAAGTGATGCCGTTACTGACGCGTTTGCATCAGTTAAAAAGCTGCGCAGTGAAGAAGCATTTAAGAGCTGGATATTTCGGATTTTATCCAATAAATGCAAGGATAAACTGCGTGAGTATGCGGGCAAAAATGAGACCGGGATGGAAGATATAGAGGAACTCGCGCTTGATGCCGGATCGGAGATGACAGAATGTATCCAGGTGCGGAAGCTGTTTTTTGAACTTGCGGATGAAGAGCGCCTGATCATCAGCTTGCATCAGTTCGCAGGTTATACGAGCCGTGAGATTGCTGAAATATTACATATGAATGAAAATACCGTGCGTTCCAAAGAAAGCCGCGCTTTAAAAAAAATGGAACAGCAGTTGCAATGAATGGTTATCAGAGGTAAATGCAGTAGTGAAAATTTTTCATTACAGAATGGAGGTGCCTATGTCAGAAAAAGAAATTTTAGATAAAATAGAAAAATCTGCCGCACAGGAAAAAATTCCAGAGAGTATTGAACCGGAGCAGATCAAAAGAAAATTAAAGGAGAACCAGAAAAACAAGGTAAAACGGAGAAGCGGGATCACTTATTACGGGGCTGTAGCAGCGGCGGCACTTGTGCTTGTCATTGGCGCAGCAGGAGGAATCCATGCGGTTACCGGGGGCGGCACAGGGCTTATGACGGCGCCGGTGGGTATAGAAAAAGCGGCATCCGAGCAAAAGTCAGATGAAGGATCAGAAGGCAGCAGCGAATTAAAAGATGGAGCGACTGCAGGCGTAGAGAAAAATGCACAAAAAAAAGATGCAGGATCTTTGTATACAGTCGCAAAAAATTATGGAGAGGTCTATGATGCAATCTGGTCTGGCAGTGGTCAGGAAAAGGAAGCAGACGGAATAGCGGTTGCGGAGGGAGAAAATTCAAGTTCCGGTGATGTTACAACATATATTATGGGCGACACGGCAGATACAGCAGGTGCAGTAGTAGATGGTGTGGAAGATATAGGCAGTACACAAATGATAAAAGGTGCCGGAGCACAGTCAGGGAAGGAAACCGCAGATGTGTCATCTGATACGGCAGAACAGCGGTATTCCGGGACAAATCTGCAGACGCAAGGCGTGGATGAGAGCGATTTTGTCAAAACAGATGGTTCTTATATTTACACGGTAAGCCACAATGAAATATTGATTACGGATATCCGGAAAAAAGCATTAAAACAGACCGGAAAAATACAGATTTCTGAAACTTCATCCGACCGTGTGCTTGAGATGTATGTGGATGGTGATATTTTAAGCGTGATTGTGGAAAGTGAAGATTCCGGACTGGAAATGCAGGCAGATGATACAGAAAATTATACGGAAGACTGTATTTATTATTTCAGGGATGGAACAAAAACGAGGGTGATCACTTATGATATCAGTAATCCCAAAAAGCCTGTAAAGACCGGGTGTGTGACGCAGGATGGAAGGTATCAGACATCAAGAAAGATCGGAAATATCATTTATCTTTTTACCAATAAAAGAATCAGTATGCCACAACAGACAAAAGAAGAAGCCGTTACGGAAGAAAATGTAAGTGGATGGATTCCGTTAGTCAATGATAAGGCGGTAGATGCAGAAGATATTTACGTGGACAATGGCGTTGGAGGAAGCAACAGTCTGCTGATATCCTCAGTAAATGTGAAAAATCCGGATCAGGTTGTGGATAATACCATGATTTTAAGTCAGTATGTGGATATCTATGTGAGTGAAAGTGCGCTTTATGTGTATCAGATAAAAGGTTCCTGGAATGATGCGGTAACACAGATTGCAAAATTTGGGCTTGCTGATGGGAAGATGGATGCTGATGGAGTAGTTTCAGTGAACGGGAGAATTACAGATACATTTGCGATAAATGAACAGAGCGGAAAATTGCGTGTTTTAACGACCAGCCAGGATTCAGTGAATGGAGAGGACACGAATAATCTTTATTTGTTTGATAAAAATCTGAGTCTTACAGGCAAGATAGAAGGCCTTGCACAGGGAGAGGAAATCTATGCGGCGCGTTATCTGGGGAATATGGCATATTTTGTTACCTATCGCAATACAGATCCGCTTTTTGCTGTAGATTTATCGGATGATAGAAATCCAAAGGTACGTGGGGAATTAAAGATAAGTGGTTTTTCGGAATATCTGCATTTCTGGGGCGATGATAAACTGATCGGGATTGGATATGAGACGGATGAAAAGACAGGAGAACATACAGGTATTAAGATCACAATGTTTGATATTTCAGATCCTGCAGATTTAAAAGAGGTGGAGAGCCTTGTTTTAAAGGATTATAATTACAGTGAGGCGCTCTACAATTATAAATGTGTACTTGCAGATGCGGACGAAAATCTGCTTGGATTTGCACTGCAGTCTTATGGGGATGAGGAGAGTGCCGCATATCTTTTACTTTCATGGAATGGAGAAAAATTTGAAACTCTGCTGTCACAAAGTCTGACTGATAAGGCGGGAAATCCGGATCAGTCCAAAGCGGCAGATACATCAGCATATAGGGGAATTTATGCGGGAGATATGTTTTATATTGTAAGTACTGAAAAAATCATCTCTTACGACAGAACACAGGAATATTGTATGCAAAAAAGCATAGATTTTAAGTAGAAAATTAAAATCGGTCTTGACGCAGAAGTTTTGTTCTGATAAAATCTTAACAGAACTTCTGCGAGAGATTGGAAGTTAAAAATAACAGAAGAGACAGCATCTGTTATAACATCATATGGCGCGGTAGCCAAGCGGTAAGGCTCCGGTCTGCAACACCGTCATCACCGGTTCGAATCCGGTCCGTGCCTCTTAAAACCTCGAAAATATCTATTTTCGAGGTTTTGTTTTTTTATTCTTGATAATAGAATGTTTATGGAGCATGCATTCTGTTATAGTAAAAGTAATTTATAGCAGAAAATATAAATGGAGAAGAAATTATGTTAACGGAAGTTTTTCATTTACACGAAAAAGGTTCACTTGCGGATGCAAGACTTTGTACTTATATACTGGACGATTCGGATTCCATTGCGATTGATAAGCGTCCTATGATGCTGATCTGTCCGGGTGGCGGTTATGAACACACGTCTGACAGGGAATCAGAGCCGCTTGCCATGCATTTTTTAAGTATAGGATATCATGTGGCGGTGCTACGTTATTCGGTGGCACCGGCAGTTTATCCGACGGCACTTTTAGAGGCGGCCGCATCCATGAAGCTGATTCATGAGCATGCAAAAGAGTGGCATGTGGATACGGATAAGATCGTTGTCCAAGGGTCTTCCGCGGGTGGACACCTTGCAGCATGCCTTTCTATGTTCTGGCATACGAAGTGGCTGGCTGAGGCTGCCGGTGTGACGAATGAGATATTAAAACCTGCGGCAATGCTTTTAAATTATCCGGTTATCACATCCGGGGAATATGCACACCGTGGATCTTTTAAGCAGCTTCTCGGTGGCAATGAGACAGAAGAAATGTTAGAATTGCTTTCTCTTGAAAAACAGGTGACAGAGTATACACCGCCGGCATTTATCTGGCATACTTACACAGATCAGTCAGTCCCGGTGCAAAATTCCCTGCTTTTGATCGAGGCAATGAAAAAATATGAGATATCGGTGGAATTTCATATGTATCCGGTTGGGAAACATGGTCTCAGCACCTGCAGCAGGCTCACAGCAATGCGGGATGGTACAGGAATCCAGCAGGAGTGCGAGAGCTGGCTGCCGTTGGCAAAGAGGTGGCTGATCGCACTCCGGGATGAGTAAAAAATTATTTTACAATAATTTTTACAAATTTCTTTTTACCACGTTTTACCACGAGTCCGTCAGCACCGAAGGAATCTGTATTGTAAGTGGTCTGGATGTCTGTTATTTTTTCATCGGCAACGGACACACCACCCTGCTGTACGGCACGTCTTGCGTCGGAGCGGGATGGAGCAAGTTCTGCTTTTACTAAAAGTGCAAGGATATCTAAGTCTCCATCTGCAAAGTCAGCAGCAGTCAGTTCTAAGGTTGGCATGTGGGCAGAATCGCCACCACCTGCGAATAAAGCGTGGGAAGCTTCTTTTGCCTTGTTTGCTTCCTCTTCACCGTGTACCAGTTTCGTCAGCTCAAATGCAAGAATTTCTTTTGCCTGGTTAAGCTGTGCGCCTTCCCAGCTTTCCATTGCATCGATTTCTTCTAATGGAAGGAATGTCAGCATACGGATGCATTTTAATACGTCTGCATCAGAAACGTTTCTCCAGTACTGGAAGAAGTCAAACGGAGAAGTCTTGTTCGGATCAAGCCATACAGCACCGGACTGTGTTTTTCCCATTTTTTTGCCTTCCGAATTAAGAAGGAGGTTGATGGTCATTGCGTAAGCGTCTTTTCCAAGTTTTCTGCGGATCAGCTCGGTACCGCCTAACATGTTGCTCCACTGGTCATCGCCGCCGAACTGCATATTGCAGCCGTATCTCTGGAATAACTCATAGAAATCGTAGCTCTGCATGATCATGTAGTTGAACTCTAAGAAACTTAAACCTTTTTCCATACGCTGTTTGTAGCACTCTGCGGTTAACATACGGTTAACGGAGAAGTGAGCACCAACTTCACGCAGTACATCGATATAATTTAAGTCCATCAGCCAGTCTGCGTTGTTTACCATAAGTGCTTTTCCATCGGAAAAATCGATGAAACGGCTCATCTGTTTCTTGAAGCAGTCACAGTTGTGCTGGATTGTTTCCGGTGTCATCATCTGGCGCATGTCGGTACGGCCGGATGGATCTCCGATCATGGCGGTTCCGCCGCCGATTAAAGCGATCGGTTTGTTGCCTGCCATCTGGAGACGTTTCATTAAGCATAATGCCATAAAATGTCCTACATGAAGACTGTCTGCGGTTGGATCAAAGCCAATGTAAAAAGTAGCTTTTCCGTTGTTGATCAGATCTTTGATTTCTGCTTCGTCAGTTACCTGGGCGATCAGACCTCTGGCAACTAATTCATCGTACAATGTCATAATTGTAAATCCTCCTGAAATTAAATTGAATCGTTTATAACAATAGATCAGCTCTTTTAGAGCAATATTTCCTGTTACATAAAAAAATCCCCGTCCTAAAAAAGGACGAGGATAAAAACCCGTGTTACCACCTTTGTTCGCAGGCAATTCACATTGTCTGCCTTATCGAGTGTCCGACAACACTCAGGCGCTTGTAACGTGCGCCGCTACGTCACAGCCTACTATCGCATCTTTCAAAAATACGAATTTGGTGTGAAGCTCGGGGATGTATTCGAAATAAGTTTCCGTGCACCTCTCATCAGCCGGTTGCTTTCTGTTCGTTCCGCTTATTTTTACTTCTTCCCGTCAAAGCTGTTGTTCTGCTTCAATTAACGCCATTATACGCATGATAGATAAAATTTGTCAAGAAAATAATTTTTTAAAAGCTGCGACCTTTTTTATTTTCCATGCGTCTAATCTATGTAAAGGTTCAGTGGTCAGAATGTTTCCACTGGATGATACAAATAGCATGAAAAATTGTATACTCAGAGGTAAAGGCAGCATGGGATATGCAATGACATGCCATTCTATGAGCTCATAAGAAACGCTATTGTTCACACACTGTGTGAGCAGTATCAATTACAGCCCATTTGAAATGCATCTTCGATGCATGGGGCTGTAATCTGGCAAAATATAGTCTTTGGCGCACAGTTTGACAGCAAGTGTCAAACTTGCGAGTGAACAGTAACGAAGAAACAACAGAATATACAGAATATGTAAGCCGGCGGAAAGGAAAGTTATGAAAAAAGAAGAATTGGGAGAGCTGATCATCGCATCGGAAGATATGATGTATCATGTGGCGAAAACGCTGCTGTACCGGGATGCGGACTGTGCAGATGCAATCCAGGAAACGATCGTGAAAGCATTTTCCAAATTACACACGTTAAAATCAGATGCCTATGCGAAAACGTGGCTGACCAGGATACTGATCAATGAGTGTTATACCGTGATAAGAAAGGAAAAGAAAGTGGTATCGTTAGAAGATTATCAGATGGAGGAACAGGCTGCGGAGACAAAGGATTACTCCGAATTATATGAAGCAATCAGCCATCTGTCAGAGGATGCGAGGCTTTCTGTCACACTGTATTATATGGAAGGGTACAGTGTGCGGGAAATAGCAGGAATTTTAGGCGTGACGGAAAGCACCATAAAAAACCGCCTGTCACGTGCAAGGGCGAGATTGAAAAACGAATTGGAACAGGAAAACAGTTACGGAATGGAGAGTTGAGTATGAATATTGAAAATATGGAACAGGAATTTCCGAAAATGCCACAGAGCATGCGGGATATGATAGAAAAAGAAGTGGAGAAACAGGTAAAAGTAACACCGCAGAAAGGATATTTTTCATTGAAAAAAGCAGTGGTGGCGTCACTGGCGGCAACGTTTGTACTTGGAACGACGATTTTTGCGGGAACAAAATTATACCGTATGAGCAGCAGTCCGCAGGGAAATTACGGCAGAATGACAGCAATTGAAAAGACAGATGGGACAGAAAATACCGGAAAAACAGATGATCAGGCATCACAGCTTACTGCGCAGGATGCGACACAAAATGTGGCACCGGTTGCAATGAAATTATCTTATCTGCCGGATGGAATGAAAGAGACAGAAGAAGGAAAATACAGCTATGAACAGACACCAGGACAGGGGGGAATCTCCATTGTATTTTATCAGATGGATACAGGGGATGAATCTTTTGGGATGCAGGATGATTATGTGACGGAAAGTGAAAATATCCAGGTTGGAAATCATGATGGTGTCTATATAAAAAAGCAAAATACATCTAATCAGGATAAAGCATTTGATCAGATGATCTATGTGACTTATCCGGAGTATCATTATGTAATGCAGATGTATATCGGTCATGATGTGACAAAAGAGGAAGCCTGCAAGGTGGCAGAGGGGATTGTTTTAGCATCTGCAGAGGAACTTTCGGATGGCACGGTCATTCATCCATATAACTGGAGTGATTATGAGGCGACTGTGGCAGAGGATATGAAAGAGGATTCCGAAGATGGGGAGTTAAAAACAACTGCAACTGCAGATGAAATGAAAAATCTGCATAAGATTGGAGAAGAATTTGCAGTGCAGGGAGAAACTGGCGGAGAAGCTAAGAATCTGTGGATCAAAGTAACAGATGTGAAAGTAACGGATGATACCGGAATCCTTGATCCGGCTTTTGTGGACCGGGATATGATTGGCACAGATGAAAATGGAAAACTGATACCGGATACGGTTTCTTATATCAAATCCGGAGATGGAGTGAATACACTTGATGAGGTTATAAGCAGCAGGGAGGTACCGAAGAAATTAGTATATGTTACGTTAGAATACAGCAATACCGGGGATACAGAGATGAAAGACATTTTATTTTTTAATTCTGTCATGAAAATCAAAGAAGAGAACGGAATTTATGAAATCTGCGGTGCAGAGCAGCCGAAAGAGGGAGAAACATGGGATACGGTCAGCTCTGACAGCAGTAGTTTAGAATATGGTGAGGAGATGAGATATTTTGATGTGACCGGCGGAGAGCGGGGAAATAATTATTTTGACAGTATCAAAGCGGGGGAGACAAAAACGTTACATGTCGGATTTGTTGTGGATGAAGATGTGCTTCCATATCTTTATTTAAATACCAGTACGTCAGGCTGTGGTTATGAATTTATGGAACAGGATTTAGAGCAGGGACTTGTGGATATCCGGCAGTAAAAAGAGAATATAAAGAAATGACCGAAATCGGACAGAATACCCAGAAAGCAGACAGATCCAATAACTGGAAGCTGCTTTCGGGGTATTTTTATTGGAAAATAAAGAGTTTATCTTGTGTATGAGGTATCAAAATCTTATTGACAATCTATATATACTGCCGTATAATTACCAATGATAATTACCAAGAGTAATTATATAGAGCAGAACAGAAAAAGGAAGTGAAAGAATGACAGCAGAAAAGATAAAAAGAATGTTAGATGCCTGTTATCTTGCAAAAAGAATCCGGGAACTGCTCCCGGAACTGCCAGAAGGAGTAACACCGGCATATATTCAGTATATGGATGTGATCCACAGTCAGCAGGAGAGTAAGGAAAGAGTAAAAGTATCAGATATCAGTGATACCTTAAAGCTGCCAAGACCGGGGGTTACAAGAACGGTCAAGGAGATGGAAAAAAAGGGTTATCTCACCAAATATGCATCGGAGGAAGATGGGAGAATCACATATGTTGCGATTACAGAAAAAGGTGAAGAATTGTGGGATAAGTACGATAAAA
>ENA-ORMJ01001963-ORMJ01001963.1-human-gut-metagenome-genome-assembly--contig:-NODE-1963-length-11086-cov-16.214033_pt1 | contig 11086 bp, 11 predicted proteins | sample MGYA00242100_ERZ508989 | MGnify/ENA primary metagenome ERZ508989 (study PRJEB26280, sample SAMEA2531403) | human gut metagenome | biome: human gut; feature: human-associated habitat; material: faeces...
CTTCTTCTAAGTCTGCCTTATAGCTTTCTAAATCTTCTTTTTCGCTTGCTATATATTCATCAACACTATTGTAACAAGGCACACACTCATAGCTTGTAAAATCATCATTATACTTGTGGTACACAATGTCTTTCCATTCATCACTTGGCTCTGCTATGTTCTGTTTAGTAATTTCAATGTCGGATTTTATTGTCTCTACGTTCTCCAACATATCCAGATAATGCTCTGGTTCATAACCCAAATTCAATAAGTGATTCAGCAGTGTAGGCTCTGGGAACATTCCGAACCAACAACGCTCGAACCACTGGTCAGCATAATCTCTTTCATCACTTCCATTGGAGTAAGTACCGCCCACCAAATCTCCGACAAAATTCTCTATCAGCTCTCCGATTGTCAGACCATGCTTCCCACACTTTCTCGCCAGTCGGTCACAATCTGCGTCCGACAATTTCACTGTGATTTTTCTCTCTCTGATTGTCTCAATTTCTTTCTGCTGTTCCTCGCCCCAACTCATGCTTTTACCTCTCTTTCTTCTTGGCTATCACTCAACAATTTACCGCATATCTGCGGTCACTCAAAGGGGGATTGAAGGGGGGCTTTGCCCCCCTCACAAGTTCTAAAGTGTAGCCGTTAGGCTATCACTTTAGGGAACTTGCAATATATCCGCTACACATAATATAGCATAGTGATAGCCACTTGTCAAGCGGATATATTCGTGCGTGGATTTCGCCAGAAATACAGTGGAGCTTACTTCCTCTTGGGTGACTTTGGGAATGGAAAAATGAGATAGTCAAGGGCTTGTTTTTTTCTATGCTTCCATGAGCTTCCGCTTGCGGATCAGCGATTGGCAGCATAGAAAAAAATTGTCGCAGACAACCCTTTACTTTCTCATTTTGGAATGGACAATCGAACCCATGAGGGAGTAACGGAACGGACGGACAAGCATTTTCCCCTCGGACATTGTAGCCAACAAAAAAGAGTATCAAGGGTAAACTGCACAGTCTTGCGACTGCCCTTGACACTCTTTTTCTTATGGCTCTTGGGTAATTAAGGGGAAATGCCTTAGAGGGCTTCGCCCACGCTCCACCATTTGTACACTGTCTTTTTATCCAGTCCAGTATCACGAATGCAATCGGCTTTTCTGCCCTCTGGGTGGCTTTTTCGCCATTCTTCGACAATCTTCTGCTTGTCTGGTCTGCCGTCTTTGTTTCTCCATGCTCCGTCTGGGTGTTCAATCTCTCGAATAGCATTCATAATTTTGATATGTTGCTCTTGCTTTCTTCCGTTCCTCTTGTTCGGCGGTACGGATATACCGCTGACACGCTCAACCTCGGCTCTGCTGTACGTGACATAGTTTTCTTGATACATATTCATGGCGTCCAGTACATCACGCTTGGTAAAGCGGTTATGTTCATCATCACTGATATCATCAAACATAGGTAACAACTCCAGAGCATCCGTCAATACCTCATCTTCTGGTATATCGCATTTGATACCATAGGATGCAAGCACAGACAGACACCAGTATCTATGCCCCACTGACACCGCTCCGCTCTGTATCTTCCTCAACCACCAGTCGTACAAATCCCTCTTGATATGCCACCTACCCTTTTTCTCGCCCCTCACAATCCTCTTTTCATACCATTCTGGGTACTTCTTCTTGGCTTCGGCAAGGCTCAAATCGGATTTATACTTGAAATCTGTCACAGCCTTGCTATCGTCCATAAGAAAGTCATTCAGATACTCTACTGTGACACGCTCCCCAGTTTCAAAAGCTGTCACTGGATACCGATTTCCCAGTTTCGACTGGGTGCCGACCATACGGAAGCCTTGAAAGATACCTTGATACTGCACTTGCTCACGCTCTGTATAGGTGCTTGTGTACCTGTTCCATATCTTTCTGATTAGCTCATACTTGAACTCCCTTAACTGGTCTTGCAGATGTCTGTATAGCGGTACTGGCTTCTCAAAGAGATAATACAAATGCAGTCCATGACCGCTGTTCACACAGTAGGTACATTGTGGCAAAAAATCGTGCTTCATCTGATGGAACACATCTCTTAACTGCTCCATTTCCACTCCGTCAAGGTCTACAGCTATCCCATATAGCCACCTTGCATTTTTCGCTGTCCTGTTGCGTCCAGAATATCCGACTGGGGACATGATAGCGAACTCTGCCCCCTTGACCTCATCAATCATGTTCAGCTCGTCAAAGACAATATAGTTCCTCGCCTTTTCCCCCTCTATCACAGTGAGAACTCCGTTGCACTTCTCATCTTCTGGATGTCCCTCTCTCTCAAAACTACCCTCTGGGAACACAGCCCTGTAAAAATCCTTGGGCTTCACTTCCTCATAGAACTGCCCCAACCATTCATTTTTCATCTTGAACAACTGCTTATCAGTCGGCTTTCTTGCCATGAATAAACACCTCTTTTCTGGCATATACTTATACTATATCCGCTACCCTATGACTGTTAGCCCTAAAGGGCTATAGGGGGCTTATATTATCAATGAAGTTTTTCCACCTTTTTTATTAAAATATAACACCCCAGTTAAGGGGTGTCAATTTAATAGTATCCTCTCGACCTCATACACCCTTTTACATACCACCTTATCAGCACATAAACGATATGTACCAGTATCAGCAGTAAAAGAAGATTGATAGGGATTACCGCCCTTATAAACTCTGCAAAGTACACCGATACTGCAAGGCTTATGAGGAATACGGCAAGGCTCATGGTGTCCGCATAATCCTCTGTATAGAACTCAAACACCTTGCTTGCTCCAAGGAAGATAAGAAAGCCCACACCGATAGCAATACCGCCCACAAAGACGATTAAAAGAAGATAATGTACTATGGTAGCCACTACTGGCTGTGGTATCTTATCTCCCAGTTGTGAAGCCCACTGACCGCCTTTAAGAAGCAACTGGAACACATTCACAATGAACTGCCATATAACCATGAAAAAGGTCTTAAAATCGCTTACAAAGGCTTCTGAACGTACTGCTGTGAATACTGTGGAAAGCACACCATACAGTAACAGACCTAACAGAAAGCTGTCATAGCTCGCTGTCTGGGCTTTGAACTTCCTGTCAAGCTCTTTCTTCTGTTCCAAATACTTCACTGTTGCTCTCTGCTCTATATCTTCGCTTATGCTCTGCCTTTCGGATTTAAGGCTTGCAGACTGCTTGGCAGCTTCTCCGATTCTGCGGTCAAGCTCTCTGCCCTTGGCTTCATATTCCCTTTTAACGCTCGATACCGTAGCTTCGGCTTCTTGCTCTGCGTTGAGCTTGTCTTGCTTCAGCTTCTCGTTTTGCTTCTTCAGCTCTGCGTTGAGCTTCAGCACGTTGTCTGCTTCGTTCAGCTTCTCTATTTGCTCGGTCTGCTCCGCTATTCTCTTCCCTTGTTCGGCTACTGTTGATACCAGCTCTTGCTTCTCTGATAAGAGCTTCTGTATCTGTATCTCCGATTTCTCGGCTTGCTTATGATCAAAAGATTCTTCCAGTTCTTCAACCAATGCTCTAATCTCATCTATCTCTTTTGCCAGTATTTCTTGATTTTCGTACAGTGTTTTTAAAGACTTAGTAATAATCTCCTCAAATCTTTCTTTGTTCAGTGGTTTTTTCTGCTTTTTCTGTACTTCTGGATACTTCTTCAGCAAAATATCGACTGCTTTTTCGTCTAACCATATCTGTTTCTGTCGCCTTTCAACATGATTTTTAAAGATTTTCTTGTTTCTACGGACGTATGTAGCAACTGTATCAGGCTTTTGAGCCGTTTTTTCTGCAAATTCGTATAAAAACACCCTTTTCCTCCTAAAATGCCTTAAAATTGATTCTGAGGACTGTCAAGGGCATCTTTGATGCTTGTCTTGACCCTTGACAGTACCGACTGTCTTATTATACCAAAATTAAATTTTCCGGAACGACAAAGTTCAGCTTTAGTCGTTCTGGTTGTCTAAAAATCATTTGACGTTTTACCAGTATGTAAATTTTGATGGGTGACAAATGCCAAATGTGAGTTGCAGTACGGATTAAAAAATACCTTTTGTCAGTCTAAATGAAAGTAACAAAATGTGGTTTTCAAGTAAGAATAATTCATTTTTTTTCAATGATTTTTTTGTCTTTTTTTTCTCCCTTTTTTCCCTTTAATAAATACTTTTATATTATTTATATTATTTAAGAGGGTCAAGAAATGGCTTAAATACGTGGTTTTCAAAAATTTAATTGGGACTTTTATTACGGTTTAATGGGACTTTTATTACGGTTTAATGGGACTTTTATTACGGTTTTTATTGTGGATAAGTTCAAAATAGGACGTCAATATTGACAAGTCCTATTAACTATTATATTATTTAATTGGGACTTTTATTACGGTTTTTATTGTGACCTGAAGTACGGTTGCGGAGAGGAGTAAGATGACACCAGAAGAATCATTTGAACTTACAAAGAAAAAAGGATACTTAGTTGTAAAAGGTAACGATTTAATACAAAGAAATAGGTTTGAATTATCGCTCATGGAACAAAAAACAGTAGCTTATATATGTTCTATGATAAAACCTATAGATTCAGGATTTCAGTCAGAATATGAATTTAAAATACGTGATTATTGTAAAATCTGCGATATTGATTACGATAATGGTGCTAATTATGCTTATGTAAAAGAGACTTTAAAAAAGTTAAGGGATAGATCCATGTGGATGACATTAGAAGATGGGTCAGAAACAGTAGTTGGATGGCTAGATCGAGTTACAACAAATAAAAAGAGTGGGTTAGCACACATTCGAATCGATGATAGATTAATCCCTTATTTATTTGACTTAAAACAACAATTTACCCAGTATCAGTTATACAACATACTTGGTATGAAATCGGCTTTTTCAGTGCGTATTTATGAGCTAATGAAATCTTATTCTTTTAGACATACGATAATATTTGAGCTTAATGAATTAAAGGAACTACTTATGGTTGAGCATGTAAAATCATATGTAAATTATAAGGATTTTCGAGTAAAAGTCTTAGAAAAAGCACAGACAGAAATCAATGAATTGACCGATATAAATATTGAATTTGAGCCAATTAAGACGGGAAGAAAAGTAACCAGTATCAAATTTATCATCGAAGAGAAATTCAAGAATAGTCGAAAATAATGCCAAAAAGGAGAAAAATATGACCCAAATGGACAAAGAATACATCGAAAAAGAATACGAACAAGCTATTAAAGAATACAATGCAGCACTCACAGAAGATGATCTGGATACTGCCAGACGTACGATGAAACGATTAGAAGCTATCGCAATGCAAGACTATGGATTTGACTATGCTGACGAACTAGCAATGAAAAAAGAAGATTGTAAGAAATAGTCTTGCCCCCCCCCAAATACATGATATACTGATGGATATATTGGCTCCTCAATGTAGAAAAATAGCCAATAACGACGGGCTCTCCATATGCCCGTCATCCCCTTATTAAGAATCAAGTTTACACCATGTATCAGAAAGCCCAGGACAACTTTATCCTGGGCTTTTGTCATCATTGAAAAGAGAAATATGACTGGCAAGATACGCATTTTGTAATACATCTGGAAACGGATTCCATATATATTGCAAAAAATCTTGTCTGTAAGTTCCCTTTTTTAGAATTATATTAGTTTACTTTTAGAGGGTATGGGATGCTTCCTATGATTCAGGGTTTGGGAGTATCCCAACAAGTTCTATTTGTCGTTTGTCGGACAAATAGGTTGCTTGCTTCTATCGAAAAAAATTGTCGAAAAATAACCTCAAACATACGTGTTTCCTAGGCTTGTGGTTATTCCGACATGTCGTTTATTATTTTCGTACATTCTAGCGTCTTTTGAAGCCGAAGAAAGACTTTTTTTCGTTCTGCAGAGCAGAAATTTCTCTCTGCAGTAACTCAATTTTTTCCCCTTGCTCTTTTACCTGTCTTTTTAATTTATCTACTTGAGTATCTTCATCTTCTCCGAACAGTTCTTCCAGACTGATAAGACCATTATTTTCTTTCTGTGGTTCTGTATGATCCATTGCATCTTGCAGTTCCTCAATCGTTGTGAGAATTCCATCCAGTTCTTTTTGTAAAATTTCCTGATTATCCCATAATCCCTTTATTGCAGATAGCATCACTTCTTGAAATTCTGTGTCATTCTTCCATGGATACTTTTTTCGCTGTACTTCTGGATACTTCTTCAGCAGAATTTTGACCGCTTTTTCATCAAGCCATAACTGTTTTTCTCTCCGTTCGACATGATTTTTAAAGATTTTTTCGTTCCTACGGATGTATGCAGCCACCGTATCGGGCTTTTGAGCCGTTTTTTTTGCGAAGTCATATAAAAACACGTTTTCCCTCCTAAAATGTCTTAAAATCGATTCTGAGGGCTGTCAAGGGCATCTCCGATGCTTGTCTTGACCCTTGACAGCACCGACAGCTTTATTATACCAAAATTGGATTTTCCGGAACGACAAAGTTCAGCTTTAGTCGTTCCTGTTGTCTAAAAAATCATTTGACGTTTTACCAGTATGTAAATTTTGATGGGTGTTAAATCTCAAATAGGACTTTTAGTACAGACTTAAAAACCACCTTTTGTTACTCAAATAATTTATCAAACAAGGGTCAAAAATCATGTTTTTTTTGAATTAAAAAATTTTTTTCAATGATTTTTTTTTGAATTTATTATCGTCTGATGGATTTGCCTATAAATAAATAAATAAATATAAACGTTATTATCGTTTAACGTTTAGGGAGATAAAAAAGTACGGTTTTATGCGGGTTTGCGGATTTTAAAAAACACCTTTTTACAGTTTAAAAACACCTTTTCCCCATAATAAAAACACCTTTTTACATGTCGGCGACATGTCGTTTGAACTGTAAAAAGGTGTTTTTTAACCATTGAAAACACCTTTTTACGATAAAATACATTTTATATAAACACGAATTATATTGAAAAGGGTGTTTGACTATTATAAGATGTTTTTGAAAGGCGGTAAACTATATGGAGCAAAAGAAAAATACAGATACACGAAAGACTGTAAGAACAGTAACATCAAATGATTTTATAACAGCAATGGGAATTGAAGAAATGACACTGAAAGCAAGGAAATTATTATATATTGCAATATCCCAGTGCAAGAAGAATGACCAAGAATTTTTTGAATATCAGATAAATGCTAAAGATTTTGCTAAATTGATGGACATAGAACCAGATAACGTATATAGGGAAGCTGATAAAATTACAGATGAATTGATGAAAAGCTTCATTCGTCTTGAAAAACCACAGAACAATCAGAAAAAAAAGAGCTATTTAAAGTTACAGTTGTTTGATATGTGTCAATATGAAAATGGTCTGCTTTTTTTCTAAGTTTGTGGCTATCTCCGACATGTCGTTTGTTATATTCGCACGTGCTAACGTCTTTTGAATCCGAAAAATGACTTTTTCTCGTTCTGCAGAACAGAAATTTCTCTCTGCAGTAGCTCGATTTTTTCCCCTTGCTCTCTTACCTGTCTTGTCAATCTATCTACTTGTGTATCTTCTCCGAACATTTTTTCTAAACTGATAAGACCATTATCTTCTTTCTGCTGTTTCGCTTGTGTACCTGTTCCATATCTTTCTGATTAGCTCATACTTGAACTCCCTTAACTGGTCTTGCAGATGTCTGTATAGCGGTACTGGCTTCTCAAAGAGATAATACAAATGCAGTCCATGACCGCTGTTCACACAGTAGGTACATTGTGGCAAAAAATCGTGCTTCATCTGATGGAACACATCTCTTAACTGCTCCATTTCCACTCCGTCAAGGTCTACAGCTATCCCATATAGCCACCTTGCATTTTTCGCTGTCCTGTTGCGTCCAGAATATCCGACTGGGGACATGATAGCGAACTCTGCCCCCTTGACCTCATCAATCATGTTCAGCTCGTCAAAGACAATATAGTTCCTCGCCTTTTCCCCCTCTATCACAGTGAGAACTCCGTTGCACTTCTCATCTTCTGGATGTCCCTCTCTCTCAAAACTACCCTCTGGGAACACAGCCCTGTAAAAATCCTTGGGCTTCACTTCCTCATAGAACTGCCCCAACCATTCATTTTTCATCTTGAACAACTGCTTATCAGTCGGCTTTCTTGCCATGAATAAACACCTCTTTTCTGGCATATACTTATACTATATCCGCTACCCTATGACTGTTAGCCCTAAAGGGCTATAGGGGGCTTATATTATCAATGAAGTTTTTCCACCTTTTTTATTAAAATATAACACCCCAGTTAAGGGGTGTCAATTTAATAGTATCCTCTCGACCTCATACACCCTTTTACATACCACCTTATCAGCACATAAACGATATGTACCAGTATCAGCAGTAAAAGAAGATTGATAGGGATTACCGCCCTTATAAACTCTGCAAAGTACACCGATACTGCAAGGCTTATGAGGAATACGGCAAGGCTCATGGTGTCCGCATAATCCTCTGTATAGAACTCAAACACCTTGCTTGCTCCAAGGAAGATAAGAAAGCCCACACCGATAGCAATACCGCCCACAAAGACGATTAAAAGAAGATAATGTACTATGGTAGCCACTACTGGCTGTGGTATCTTATCTCCCAGTTGTGAAGCCCACTGACCGCCTTTAAGAAGCAACTGGAACACATTCACAATGAACTGCCATATAACCATGAAAAAGGTCTTAAAATCGCTTACAAAGGCTTCTGAACGTACTGCTGTGAATACTGTGGAAAGCACACCATACAGTAACAGACCTAACAGAAAGCTGTCATAGCTCGCTGTCTGGGCTTTGAACTTCCTGTCAAGCTCTTTCTTCTGTTCCAAATACTTCACTGTTGCTCTCTGCTCTATATCTTCGCTTATGCTCTGCCTTTCGGATTTAAGGCTTGCAGACTGCTTGGCAGCTTCTCCGATTCTGCGGTCAAGCTCTCTGCCCTTGGCTTCATATTCCCTTTTAACGCTCGATACCGTAGCTTCGGCTTCTTGCTCTGCGTTGAGCTTGTCTTGCTTCAGCTTCTCGTTTTGCTTCTTCAGCTCTGCGTTGAGCTTCAGCACGTTGTCTGCTTCGTTCAGCTTCTCTATTTGCTCGGTCTGCTCCGCTATTCTCTTCCCTTGTTCGGCTACTGTTGATACCAGCTCTTGCTTCTCTGATAAGAGCTTCTGTATCTGTATCTCCGATTTCTCGGCTTGGTTCTTCCATTCTTCGGCTTGGCTTATGGCTTCGGAGGCTTGCAAGTCTTTCTTCCGCAAGGTCTTTTTGAGGTTCAGTTGTTCTTCCAGTAGCTTCCGTTCCTGGTCTTTCGCCCTGGTCTGTTCCTGGTCTGCCCTGGCTTTCCATTCCTCGGCTTGGCTGATAGCTTCGGAGATTTGTGAGTCTTTCTTCTGTGACTGCTGTGTTATCTGGCTGATATGCCTTTCCAGTTCTGCTATCTTCTGCGACTGCTGTTCTATCAAGTAGCTGTCTTGCTCTTGCCCTTTCATCAGCTCCGCTATTCTCTGCGACTGCTGTTCTATCAAGCTGTTGTCTTGCACGCTCTGTTGTGGCTGTTCGCTCTGCTTCTCTGCGTGCATTGATTTCAAACCCATGCTCTAAACTCTCCTTTCCAAAGTCCACCGCATAATACTTTTCCAGTTTATTATTGCGGACTTTGCATTGTTTTTCCCCTTGGCTCTGCCTTTCAAGGTCTGTGAATGTGATGTATTTATGGCTGTCTTGCCAGTCCACACCATAGCCCCTTGCTTTCATCTGGTCTATGAAGTCCTCTCGGCTTGTGGCTGTTTCTCGGCAGTCCATGACCGCAAGGGCTGTATCTTGCACATAGCTTTTCACTTCTCCCTTTTCGGCTTGCTTCAAGAGGTTGTATGTTTCTTTGTTCCACGCAACAGTTTCTTCCCTTTCCTCTCCGGAGAACGTCTTTCCTTTCTCCGGAACATGAAGCCCCTGTTGCCGGCTCTGCTCATTGCACCGGTCTTTCAAGTTCTGCAGATCCGCTTTGCTCCATTGCAACTTGTGACCGTTCTCATAATTCACACTGTTTACGATAAAGTGGGTGTGTATGTGTCCTCGGTCTATATGGGTGGCAATAAGTACCTCATGCCCTTTCCATGCTTCCGTACCCTTGGCAAGCTCGATTGCGTTCTTATGGGCTTGCTCTGGTGTGATATGCTCGTCCTCATGGTAGCTGTGTACGAAGTGCTTATAGGTTCTTCCCCCAGTCTTGCCCCACAGCTCCTTGGTGGCTTGCATTTCGTCCTTTACTGTATCTGGTTCACAGTGCAGACCGCTGACAAGCTTATCTTCCGTCTTTTCCTCTTTGGTCACATAGTCCAGTGCTTGCCCTATGCCTGCTTTTGAAGAAACTGCTTTAATGACTGCCATACCTTATCCAACTCCTTTTGGTTGTCGGTAATAAGATTGTACTGATAGTATCTTCCGCCATTTAGTGCATGTGCTATCTGGTTCAAATTATTACCCACCCTCTTTAACTCTGGTATAAGTTCTTTTATTCCGTCTGTATTGGTTATGGGTTTATTCAGAACGCATGAAAGAATGTACTCTTGTTGGCTCATTCCCGACTGCTCTACTTTTTTTCTTAACTGTTCAGCTTCGGCTTCTGAAATCCTAATGTTTATCTGAACATTTCTCTTTCTGCCCTTAGCTTCTTGCTTCTCTATTTCTGACATTCTCTTACTTCCCCGTTCTTATATTCTACATACATGACACCGCCAACAGTGTCCATAACCTTTGCTGTGTCCTTTCCTGTGTACTCCAACCTTGCACAGCCCATTATAAAATTGTCATCTAACCATTGCTTGATATGATACTGTGCTATTGTCTGCGGTCTCATATTCTCAATAATTCTCTTGGAGTTTTCTTCAAGCTCCCTTATCTCTTTACTCATTGATAAAGTCCTCTCTTTCCTTTACCCACTTCTTAATGAGTTCGATTTCCTCGTCCATGTTCGGCTCTTTCTCTGGTTTCCAGTCTTCTCTCATATCATTCAGTTCTTCCAGTGCTTCTTCTAAGTCTGCCTTATAGCTTTCTAAATCTTCTTTTTCGCTTGCTATATA
>ENA-ORMJ01001968-ORMJ01001968.1-human-gut-metagenome-genome-assembly--contig:-NODE-1968-length-11069-cov-2.551752_pt1 | contig 11069 bp, 5 predicted proteins | sample MGYA00242100_ERZ508989 | MGnify/ENA primary metagenome ERZ508989 (study PRJEB26280, sample SAMEA2531403) | human gut metagenome | biome: human gut; feature: human-associated habitat; material: faeces...
AGCATTTCGTTGATCGGGTCGTGTGCTTCTATGGTCCAGTCAGTATCTTTGGTGAGACTGACAATTTCCGGTACATTCTTTTCTTTACGATAAAAACTGATACAAGTGTTGAGGGCAATACGATAAATCCATGTAGATACTTTACATTCTTTTCTGAATTTAGGATAGGCTTTCCAAAGATTCAGTAGCACATCCTGATAAAGGTCATTGAGCGGAGCATTGGGGTTGGCGTACAGATAGCACACTTTGTAGATCACCCGTTCATATTCGCGGATTACCGACAAGAACTCTTGCTCAATAGGAGGATTGGCTTCTGTTGTTTGTTCTCTCATGAAGTCTATGATTGCTTTTCTGGTTAGTTAGTCGTGAGAAAAGGAGAAAAATCACAGGAGAATGATGATTATTGAAGATTCGCTGCCAGAAACTTGCGCATTTCTTCGATGCTTTTTCCCCGGCGGCGGGTATAATCTTCGAGTTGGTCTTCTCCAATCTTTCCTACAGAGAAATATTCGGAAGCCGGATGTGAAAACATAAGTCCGCAAACAGAAGCGTGCGGATACATGGCCCCGTTTTCAGTCAATGAAATACCTATCTGTTTCATGTCCAGCAGTTCATCCAACAGGAAGTTGACAGACTGATCCGGTAAAGACGGGTAACCGACGGCAGGGCGAATACCTTGATATTTCTCGACCAACAGATCGGGCATTGACAGAATTTCATCTTTGGCGTATCCCCACGCTTCTTTGCGTACATATTCGTGCATCTTTTCCGTAGCAGCTTCTGCCAGACGGTCGGAAAGAGTCTGGACGAGTAAATGCTTGTAGGGATCTTGCTCGTACAGGCCTTCCATATCTGCATCTATGCAAGAAGCAAAGGCACCTATTGTATCCGGAATGCCGGAAGAAAGAGGACGGATAAAGTCACTCAGACAAAAGAACGGACTTCCGTCCCGTTTAGGCGTCTGCTGGCGGAGCAAAGGGAAAACTAGGAATTGATCGGTTTCTTTTTCAATCACCAGGTTATCTCCGTCCGAGTTTGCTTTGCAAAGTTTGAAGATAGTTCTCACTTCATAATCCTTGTCAAGTAAATCCAGCATCCGGTTGGCTTCCTTAAACAGTTGCATAGCTTCGGAAGCCTTGTTGCGGTCTTCTTCCGGAAAAGTAGTCAGCCACGAGGCACGACAGACATCGCAACCGTGAATGTTGGCGATCGCTGCGAAACGAGGTTGGAATCCCCATGCATGGAAAAAGTAAATCCAATTGATGTAGGGGGCGACGTTATGTATCTTATAAGATAAAATCATATGTTTATAAGTGACGAGTTGCTGTTTATCTGAATCTTAACTCCTGTCCACGATAATTCTCGTCAATGGTTCCGTTGTTATATAACAGATGACCGTTCACAAATGTTTTTTCTACCTTCCAGTGGAAAGTATGACCTTCCAGCGGGCTCCATTTACATTTGCTCAGGATGCAGTCTGTGGTAACAGTCCACTCACTGTCGGGGCGAACCAGAACCAGATCCGCTTGATATCCTTTCCGGATAAATCCGCGATTGCGTATCTCGTACATTTGTGCAGGGGCATGGGACATCTTCTCTACTACCTTTTCGATGCTGAAAGCACCCTTGTCTGCCAATTCGAGCATACTGACCAAAGAGAATTGTATGGTCGGCATGCCGGACATGACTTTTAATGCGCCCCCTTCTTTTTCGCTCAAGGAGTGCGGAGCATGGTCGGTCGCTATAGCGTCGATCAGACCGCTGTTGACTGCCTCCTGCAAAGCCTTCCGGTCTTCTGCCGTTTTGATGGCAGGATTACATTTGATGCGCGCTCCTAAGGTCTGATAATCTTCTTCGGTAAAAATTAGATGAGACACACACGCTTCGGCGGTAATACGCTTCTCTGCCAAAGGTGCTTTGGAGAATAAACTCAGTTCTTTGGCAGTAGAAATATGCATAATATGCAGACGCGCATTGGTCTCGCGTGCCAATTGTACCGCCAAAGCGGAAGAACGGTAGCAAGCCTCTTCCGAGCGGATGACCGGATGAAGTGCCAAAGGTACATCGTCACCATATTCTTTTTTATATTTATCCGTATTCTCTTTGATGATTCCCTGATCTTCACAGTGTGCTGCAATCAGTAAATCCGTACCTCCAAAGATGTTGCGCAGACTTGCCATCCGGTCTACCAGCATATTTCCCGTACTGGAACCCATAAATAACTTCACTCCACATACCCGGTTTTTGTCCAGCTGACTGAATAACGGATAATTATTGTTAGTCGCTCCGAAATAACAGGAGAAGTTGACAGATGATTTTTCCGCCAGCAAAGCCAGTTTGTCATTCAGTGCCTCCAAAGTTGTGGTCTGAGGATTTGTGTTCGGCATATCCATAATCGAGGTAACTCCTCCGGCTGCCGCGGCATGGCTTTCCGTTGTGATATCTGCTTTATGAGTCAGCCCCGGATCGCGGAAATGTACGTGCTCGTCAATAGCCCCCGGCAAAAGATAACAGCCGGATGCGTCAATCGTTTCGTCACAAGGCATGGCAGCCTCTTGTCCGTCAACTAAGATCTCAGCAATCTTCTCACCTTCAATAACAACAGATCCCGGAACTTTTCTTCCTTCGTTGACAATTACGGCGTTTTTTATCAGTATACGTTTCATTTCTTTTGCGGGAATTTATGGAACCAACTATTTATTTTTAACTTGATCACTCCGAATATGGCTTCTCCAAAGATACTGCTGTTCATCTTGGAGGTTCCCAACTCACGGTTAATGAAGATGACGGGGACTTCTATGATCTTGAATCCGCATTTGTAAGCAGTGAACTTCATCTCGATCTGAAAAGCGTAGCCTTTGAAGCGAACATGATCCAGATCGATTGTTTCCAGCACCTGACGGCGGTAGCATACAAATCCGGCAGTCGTATCATGCACCGGAATACCGGTAATGAAGCGGACATACTTGGAGGCAAAATAAGACATCAGCACCCGTCCCATCGGCCAGTTGACTACATTCACGCCGCTTACATAACGGGAGCCGACAGATACGTCTCCTCCTTCTTTTGCACAAGCCGCATACAAACGGGGCAGATCATTCGGGTTATGGCTGAAATCGGCATCCATCTCGAAGATATATTCGTATGCGTGCTCCAACGCCCACTTGAATCCTGCGATGTAAGCAGTACCCAATCCTAGCTTCCCTTTGCGCTCGATCATAAAGAGGCGTTCGGGGAATTCCTGTTGCAAAGTTTTCACAATGCTTGCAGTGCCGTCCGGAGATCCGTCTTCTATAACCAGTATATGGAATACTTTGTCTAAGCCGAAAACGGCACGGATAATATTTTCTATGTTCTCCCGTTCATTATAGGTCGGGATAATAACGATGCTATCTGATAATTGCATAGAAGTCCTATTTTTAAGACAAATGTAGTGCTTTTCCTTTAGTTATAAAGGGACTAAGGATAATTTAACGTGTTGGCATTTGTTCCCCGGTGTGAAACTATTGGTTTCATGCCTTGAAACTTTTAGTTTCAACCTTTGAAACCAATAGTTTCAAGGCTTGAAACAATCTTGAAGAAGAAAACTTCGGTGTGACTATATCAATCCCGGTTCTTTTTTCGTACTTTTGCGGTGAAATTTTATAGCTATGACAATAACTGAGTTGCAACAACAATATGCCGCTCATCCTAATACGGCAGTCATGGAACGACTGCTGAAGGATGCGTCCGTTCAAACTATTTTTTGCGGGGGCTTATGTGCTTCTTCCGCTTCTCTTTTCTCTTCTGTATTGGTGAAACAAGATGTGTGTCCGTTTGTCTTTGTACTGGGAGACCTGGAAGAGGCGGGCTATTTTTATCATGACCTGACACAAGTGCTGGGAACAGAGAAAGTGTTTTTCTTCCCGTCTTCATTCCGCCGTTCCATCAAGTACGGACAAAAGGATGCGGCCAACGAGATTCTGCGTACAGAAGTACTGAGCCGGTTGCAGAAAGGAGAAGAAGGCTTGTGCATCGTTACTTATCCGGATGCGCTGGCAGAGAAAGTGGTATCCCGCAAGGAGTTGAGCGATAAGACCTTGAAACTGAATGTGGGAGAGAAGCTGGACACGACCTTTATCACAGACGTGCTGCATAGCTACGGTTTCGAATATGTGGATTATGTGTACGAGCCGGGACAATATGCCGTTCGGGGTAGTATCATTGACGTCTTTTCGTTTGCTTCGGAATATCCTTATCGTATTGACTTTTTCGGAGACGAAGTAGAGAGTATCCGTACATTTGAAGTAGAGTCGCAGTTGTCCCGTGAGAGGAAAGAGGGAGTGGCTATAGTCCCTGACCTGGCAGTGACGGGAGATGTGACAACTTCTTTTCTTGATTTCATTCCTAAAGAAACCGTTTTGGCGATGCGTGACTTTCTTTGGTTGCGCGAGCGTATCCAGGTAGTGCACGATGAGGCTTTGACGCCACAGGCTATTGCCGTGCAGGAAGCCGAAGAAAATGGAGGTATTACGCTGGAAGGCAAGCTGATTGACGGTAGTGAATTTACGGTACGTGCTCTTGATTTCCGCCGGATGGAATTTGGGAATAAGCCGACCGGTACGCCGGATGCAAAGATCTCTTTCCATACTTCCGTACAACCTATTTTTCATAAGAACTTTGATCTGGTGGCCGGTTCTTTCAAGGACTACCTTGAACAGGGATATTCACTTTATATCTGTAGCGACAGTACCAAGCAGACCGACCGTATCAGAGCCATTTTTGAAGACCGGGGAGATAAGATTCAGTTTACTCCTGTAGTACGTACGATACATGAAGGCTTTGTGGATCATACGCTGCATCTGTGTATTTTTACGGATCATCAGCTGTTCGACCGTTTCCATAAGTACAACTTGAAAAGTGACAAGGCCCGTTCGGGTAAGGTCGCTCTGTCCCTCAAAGAATTGAATCAGTTTACTCCGGGTGATTATGTGGTTCACACGGATCATGGTATCGGTCGTTTCTCCGGTTTGGTACGCATTCCGAATGGAGATACTACGCAGGAAGTGCTGAAACTTGTCTTTCAGAATGAGGATGTCGTGTTCGTTTCCATTCATTCCCTTCATAAAGTTTCCAAATATAAAGGTAAGGACGGAGAAGCTCCGCGACTGAACAAACTGGGTACCGGTGCCTGGGAGAAACTGAAAGACCGTACGAAGGCGAAAATTAAAGATATTGCCCGCGACCTCATTAAACTATATTCGCAGCGCCGTCAGGAAAAGGGTTTCTCTTACAGCCCCGACAGCTTCTTGCAGCGTGAACTGGAAGCCTCCTTTATCTATGAAGATACGCCCGACCAAAGTAAGGCAACGATGGAGGTGAAGGCCGATATGGAAAGCGACCGTCCGATGGATCGCTTGGTGTGCGGAGATGTGGGTTTTGGAAAGACAGAAGTAGCAATCCGTGCAGCGTTCAAAGCCGTAGCCGATAATAAACAGGTGGCGGTCCTTGTGCCGACGACCGTCCTTGCCTATCAGCATTTCCAGACATTCCGCGAACGTTTGAAGGGTCTGCCCTGCCGGGTAGAATATTTGAGCCGTGCCCGTACGGCAGCTCAGGCAAAAGCGGTCGTAAAAGGATTGGCGGCAGGTGATGTGAATATACTTATCGGTACACATCGGATTTTAGGTAAGGACATACAATTCAAGGACTTGGGGTTGCTGATTATTGATGAAGAACAGAAGTTCGGTGTATCCGTTAAGGAGAAGTTGCGCCAGTTGAAGGTCAATGTAGACACCTTGACCATGACGGCCACGCCTATTCCGCGTACATTGCAGTTCTCATTAATGGGGGCACGTGACCTGAGCGTTATTCAAACGCCTCCTCCAAACCGTTATCCTATTCAGACTGAGGTGCATACCTTTAATGAGGAAGTTATAGTGGATGCTATCAACTTTGAGATGAGCCGGAACGGACAGGTATTTCTTGTAAATAACCGCATTTCTAATTTGCCTGAATTAAAAGCGATGATTGAACGGCATATTCCGGATTGCCGTATAGCCATCGGGCATGGACAAATGGAGCCGACCGAATTGGAAAAGATTATTTTCGGCTTTGTCAATTATGATTATGATGTGCTGATAGCCACTACAATTATAGAGAGCGGCATTGATATTCCGAATGCCAATACCATTATCATCAATCAGGCACAGAATTTCGGACTGAGCGACTTGCATCAGATGCGTGGTCGTGTAGGACGAAGCAATAAGAAAGCATTCTGCTATTTGTTGGCTCCTCCGCTTTCTTCCCTGACTCCTGAAGCAAGGCGTCGTCTGCAAGCTATTGAGAATTTCAGTGACCTGGGTAGTGGAATTCATATAGCCATGCAGGATCTCGATATTCGTGGTGCAGGCAATATGCTTGGTGCGGAACAGAGTGGCTTTATTGCCGATCTGGGTTATGAAACCTATCAGAAGATACTATCAGAAGCTGTACATGAACTGAAGACGGATGAATTTGCAGATCTTTATGCCGAAGAACTGAAAGCAGAGGGGGGCGTCATCAGTGGAGAGCAATTTGTAGATGAATGTCAGGTAGAGAGTGATTTGGAATTGTTGCTTCCTGCCACTTATGTTACGGGTAGTAGTGAGCGTATGTTGCTTTACCGCGAATTAGATAGTTTGACGTTGGATAAAGATGTGGAGGACTTCCGTACTCGTCTTATAGACCGGTTTGGTCCTATCCCGTCAGAAACGGAAGAACTACTACGGATTGTACCTTTACGCCGCCTTGCTGCACGTCTTGGTGCAGAGAAAGTTTTTCTCAAGGGAGGACGTATGTCATTGTTCTTTGTTTCTAATCCGGATAGCCCGTATTATCAGAGCCAGGCGTTCGGTAAAGTCATTGCTTATATGATGAAATATACCCGCCGTTGCGATCTGCGTGAGCAGAATACCCGTCGTAGTATGTTGGTAAAAGATGTGAAGAATGTAGAAACGGCTGTTAGCGTTTTGCAGGAGATTGTGGCGATGCAGGTGGAGGAAGGATAATTTGCTATGATGTGCCATTCTCATTTATCTTTTGTTTATACTGATTAGGTGTCATTCCGGAAAATTCTTTAAATCGTTTTATGAAATAGCTGGTAGAACTGAATCCCAATTGCATGGCGAGTTCTGTAATAGAGATATCCGGTTGTTGTTCAATTCTTCGGTAAGCTAATTTAAGTTTAATGTTTATAATAAATTCGTTAGGTGTCATACCTGTTATTGCTTTTATTTTCGTGAAGTATTTGGTACGTCCTATACAAAGTTCTTGTGCCAGGAAATCAACACTGAATACAGGATTTTCTAGGTTATTTTCAATTAGCTCGATAGATTTATCTAATAAAACTTGATCTAATGTAGATGTGGCAATTAATTCACTGCTGGAATTGCTTTCTTTAGCATATTTTTGTTGTAATGTTCTGCGTAGATTGATTAAGTTATTACATCTGACAATCAATTGTTTAATGCTGAAAGGTTTGCATATATAGTCGTCTGCTCCAATTTTCAGACCTTCAATAATGTATTCAGAAGCTGTTTGTGATGTTAATAAAATGATGGGAATGTGAGAGGTCTTTATATTGTTTTTTAATTTCTGACATAACTCTGTTCCGGACATCTCCGGCATAACAACATCACTGATAATGATGTCGGGTATAACAGAGAGAGCTTTTTCATATCCTTTTTTACCATTTTCTGCTGTTTCGACATTGTAGAGGTCAGAAAAGACTTCTGTGAGTAGTTGCCTGAGTTCCTGGTTATCTTCTATAATTAATAGCTTATAATGCTTTTCACTATTTTCCTTTCTTTCTTCTGTTGCTCCTCCTTCCTGTGTATCTGTGGAGATGAAACCAGCTACATTAAGCTTGTAATCTTCTATGATAGGCAAATTTTCCTGAATATTGCTGGGAGGATATTGGATATCAGTAGGCAGTTGTATAGTGAAACAACTACCTTTTCCTTTAATACTTTTAACTGTGATTACTCCTTTATGGGCCTCTACTATATTTTTTGTGTAAGCCAAGCCGATTCCAGTTCCGATATTATTAGTGAAACAAGTATTATCTGTTTGGTAAAACCGGATGAATATATTTTCTAACTCTTTGGCATTAATGCCTACACCTGTATCTGAGATTTCCAATGAAACTTTCATGCTTTCATATTTTAATCGTACGAAGATATTGCCATTTTCTGGAGTAAATTTGAAAGCATTGGATAACAAATTAAATAGTGCTTTTTCAATTAACTGCTTATCAAAATAGAAAGAAATATCATCTTGTCCGGCAAGTAAAGTTAGGTTTATTTTTCTTGTTTGTGCATACTCTTTGAAAGAGTCTACCACATTATTCACTATGTCTATTAAATTATAATAGTTTACCTTTAAAGGAGTGAAACCCTGTTCTTGTTTTCTGAATTCCATCAGTTCTATGATGAGTTGATTTAATCTGGTGATGTTTCTCCAAATATTCAGTAATTTAGTATTTAGCTTTGGAGGTATATTTTTACTCTGTAATAATAGTTCGACTTGATTGGATATAAGTGTTAAAGGTGTTTTGAATTCATGAGATATGTTAGTGAAGAAACGTAGTTTGCTTTGATTGAGTTGCTCCATATTTCGCTTCTGTTCCTTTTCTATTTTTAGAGATGAACGTAAGATGATTACTTGGTATGCTTCGTATAGTAATAGAATAGTTAATAGAACATATAATATGTAGGCTAGAGGGGTTTGATAAAAAGGAGGATTTATTATGATATCGAGTTTGCGCTCCGGAAATTCTCCATTGGCCAAGGCTACATCTCCTTGAATATATAAGATGTATTTATCTGGTGATAAATTGGTATAGTTTATTTCATTTAAACTATTGGTGCGTTTCCATTCTTTGTCAAAAGGTTCCAGTTTATATTTAATGCCACAGGTAAAAGAGGCGGCATAGTTATTGGTATATGCTCTGATTCCTATGGCATGCTGATCATAAGGCAATTCAATCCTGTTAGTGTAAAGAATGGATTGCTTAAGTGTTTTTCCGCTTGAGTCTACCTCCAAGGGAGTATCATTGACGGAGAATTCAGATATACCTACTTGATAATGCTCTGGTTTGTTGAAAATTTGCTTTAAAGGGAATGAACAGAACATATTGATTCCTCCTAAATAGACATTATTGTTTCGGTCCAGAAATAAGCAGTTGCTATTTACCTGGAAAGTAGATAAGAATCGGTTTTTATCAATATTAGTAATTTCTTCTTCATTATTTATATAAATGAGTCCTTCATTGGTAACAATAAGAATACCACCATACTTATCTTCACACATATCTATAATGTCTTTCATTAAGATGGCATCTGTGGCAAAGGGTTCTAATTCTGCTTCTCCTTTTCTTTTCCGGAATATTCCATGTCTGGAGGTTCCTATTAAGATATCCCCATTCCGATTCTCAATAATCTTGTTGACTATACAGTTCTCCGATTTGCGAATACAAATATGCTGCCATGATTTATTGAGCAGGTTGTAGCAAAGTAATTGATTCTGAACAGCAATCCATAGTTGTTTTTGGGAGTCTAATAGGATGGTTGTCACAGACATTCTCTGTAAATCTATCTGTTCTGAAGAGAGGATGGTACTTTTATTTGTATGAGTATCAAATATACTGATGCCGTTATGCGTAGCTATGATAAGGGAATCATTATAAGGGATAATTTCTCTGATGCTATTGTTGTGTAATACGTTTCTGAGAAATACCTGAGTGGATTGAGTTTGCAGATCATATTTTTTTAGTCCGCCAAGTAATGTTCCGATCCATAGGATGTTTTTGGGTTTATCCAGATATAAGGTTTGCACGTTGTCTGTGAATGGTAGCTTTTTCAAAGCTTTGGTGTGTGTATTGAAAAAATATAATCCGTCTCGTTCTGTTGCCATCCATAAATTCCCTTCATTATCTTCTACTGTTTTTCCGAAGATTGCATGTTTAGATGGGGAGGATGGCATTATATCTTTAGTGACAAAATGATAGGAGAATGTACTGTGCTCCGGGTGAAAGCAATTTATTTCACCATAAAACGAACCGCTCCAAATAGTTCCTTGTTGATCTTTCATTAAGCAATAGATAGATGCATCATTTAGGGTATAGGCATTTTCGTTAATAAACTCATATTGGAGGAACTTTCTTTCTTTTTTATCATATTTATTTAATCCATTGAAAGTGGCAATCCATAAGTTACCTGCATTGTCTTCGCATATAGATCGTACAATGTCACTTGATATGCAATTATTGCTGTTTTCTGAATAATTATAATTTTTGATATTTTCATCACTATCTATGAGGAATAATCCGTTCCTTCGGGTAGCGACCCATATCTTTTGTTCTGAATCAATGTATAATTGGCGTATCTGGTTGATATTCGCTAACATCTGTTTTGTGTCTTTATTCCTTCTGATAAGGAATATACCGTCGTCTCTGGTGCCTATGTACAGATTTCCTTTGGATGTTTCAGTGATGCAATCTATAATGCAAGATTCCTTTGGTAACTGTAAATGTAGTTTTAATATATTGTTCTTCCATTGGTAGATTGTATTTTTATACCCTATCCATAAGCAAGAGTCCGAATAGTACATGCATTGTGAATAAGGGGTTATTTTACGGAAATGATCTTGTTTTATGTTATACTCTATAATGCCTGAACGTGTCTCTATATAAATATTGCCATTTTGATCCCCCGTAATGGAACGTACCAACTCTTCTGCATCGGGAATGTCATTATAAAGTTTTTGTATGAATTTCATTTGAGTTCCATCATATCTTACTAATCCTCTTTTGGTACCAAACCATATCATTCCGAACTCATCCTGATACATGGCATGAATTGTCGACTGATGCATTCCTTTATTAATGGATATGTGCGATGCATGTAATTTTATGCTGTTATCTGCATAAAGAGATGTACTGAATATATTTCCTATTAGTATGTAAAATGTTAACAGTATGACGTTTCTCATAGTATTTTTATTACTGATTGTGGTACAAAAATAATGCTTAGCTTTTAGATTCGATAATA
>ENA-ORMJ01001969-ORMJ01001969.1-human-gut-metagenome-genome-assembly--contig:-NODE-1969-length-11064-cov-6.593333_pt1 | contig 11064 bp, 7 predicted proteins | sample MGYA00242100_ERZ508989 | MGnify/ENA primary metagenome ERZ508989 (study PRJEB26280, sample SAMEA2531403) | human gut metagenome | biome: human gut; feature: human-associated habitat; material: faeces...
CGACGGTATAGAGTTTGCCGCCGCTATAGCGCATGAAGCCGAAGTAATTGTATTGGGGTCCGCCAGGAGCCAGCGTCTTCGCTGTAGCCATCAGTTCGGGGTCAGGACTCACGCTGGGCGCCACATACTCGCCCGTGCGTCGCCAGTTGCCCTTGTCGAGCAGATTGTCCGTCATGAGGGCCCGATACTGTCCCTTCTGCTTCGACTCGGCGTAGATGTAGCCGCCCTCGATGTGGCAGTAGTCCACGGCAAAGCCCAAGTTGTAGGTGTTGGCAATCTCCGCCTGCGCCACGTTGAGGCAGACGATGCCGAAGCCTGTGGCGATGTAGCAGAGCTTCCCGTAGTTATAGATGCTGTGGATGGTTTTGTCGGCGGTCATGGAGTGGTTGTAGTAGTCGCTGATGCTCACTACGTTGTCCTTGCCATCGACCAAGTCGATATAGCCCGACTCATAGATGACGACGAGGCGCGCGGCCCCCTTGTTCCACCCGATGAGCGTCACGCCCGTATCGGTCAGTCCGTTGGTCTTGTCGAAGGTGTGGATGCTCTGGTCCTTCTCGTTGTAGGCATAGAGGTCGTTGGAGGCGAGGACGTAGAGCCGGTCGCCTCCTTTCTCCACCCATGTGGGGTTGTGGTAGGACATATACGCCTTCCACGTTCCGATTTCCTGTGCCTGCAGGCCCGTGGCCGAACTCAGGAGTCCGGACAAGAGCAGGGCTGATATGAAATGTTTCATCATCTATGAGATATAATAGGTATAAATGGGGACGGACAAGCCTGGACGGGCAAGGATATCCGTTCCGCCTTGTGCTTACGCCTTCTCTCCGTGGAGAAACGCTACCAGTTTTCTGACGGCCCTTCCTCTGTGGGAAATTTGGTTTTTGACGGTCTCGCCCAGTTCGGCAAACGACTGGGCGTAGCCTTCGGGGATGAAGATGGGGTCGTAGCCGAAGCCCTCCGTGCCATGCTTCTCCAGGGCGATTTTTCCCTCCACCTCGCCGCAGAAGCAGTCTGTGCGGGGTGAGGCCGACGGCGCGTCCTGTCTCCTTATTAACGTGATGATGGTGCGGAATCGTGCCTTTCGGTTGTTATTATTTCCTAATTTGACCAGCAGTTTGTGCATATTGGCCTCGCTGTCGTGGTCCGTGCCCTCGGCGTAGCGCGCGCTGTGGACTCCCGGCTCGCCACCCAAGGCATCGACCTCCAGTCCCGTGTCGTCGGCAAAGCAGTCGTAGCCATAGTGGTCGAAGACATACTGTGCTTTGGCGAGACTGTTCTCCTCCAGCGTAGCCCCGTCTTCGGGAATATCCTCGTGGCAACCGATGTCGGCCAAGGATAGGAGTTCGTAGCCCGTTCCCAGTATCTCGCGCAGTTCGTGCAGCTTGTGCGCGTTGTTGGTTGCAAAAACCAGTTTTATCTTGTCGTTGTTCATCTTCTTTTCGTCGTTCATTTTCTTCTTGTCCATCATTTTCTTGTTGATCATGCTTTTTCCTCTGCGGCAGGAATTTTCCCCTTCATAGCGGGTTTCTGTTCCTTTGCGTCAGGGACTTCTGTATGGTTCTTTTGGGCTGCTTTCTCGGTTTCCTCGCCCAGTGCCATTTCCTTGCGCATCTTCTCCGAGATATTGCCCTTGATCTCGTCGAAGCCATTGCCAAAGACGCCAATGACGGCCGACTGTGAGACGAAAGCGTGGGGGTCCACATACTTGATGAGGCGGAAGATATACTGGCTCTCGCGCTTGCGGGCCAGGACGAAGAGCACCTTGGTCGGCGTGTTGGTGAACCAGCCGTAGCCGTCGAGGATCGTCACGCCGTGGTGGGTGGTGCTGCCAATGGCGCTGGCTATCTTCTCATAGTTTTTGGAGAAGATCAAGAACTGCACGCTCTGTCGTCGCGAGTTGAATACATAGTCGAGCATGACGTTCTCCGTCAGCAGCGTGAAGAGGCCGAAGACCACCGTGTGGAGACGCTCCTGCATCGTTGCGCCAAAGGCTGAGAAGAAGAGACAGGAACCGATGATGCAGAAGTTGACGCAGATGAGGACGTTGCCCAGCGAGATGTCCTTGTACTTGTTGATGCAGGCCGCGATGATATCCGTGCCACCGGTTGATCCATTGCTCAGGAAGACGATGGCAAGGCCCGATCCGGTGAACATCGTGCCAATAATCAAGGCCATGAACGTGTTGCCTGCTCCGAGGATTTGGATCATCTGGCCGTCGGCCCCCGTCATCCAACTCTGTGCCAGCGTGAGCATGGTGGAGAGCAGGACGATGGCGTAGATGGTCTTGAGCAGGAAGCGCAGGCCCAGGATCTTCAGCGCCGCGATGAGCATGACGACGTTGAGCGTCAGGTAGGTTTGGTAGATGGGAATGCCCGTGACGTAGAATACGATGGCGGAGAGACCCGTCAGCGCACCTGTCACAATCTTGTAGGGCAAGAGGAAGCAGGTCCATCCTATGGTGTAGAACATCAGGCCCAGGGCGATGCAGAGGTAGTCCAGCATCTGGTTTTTCATGTGCTCCCTACTGTTGAGAAAGTTTTTTACCGTTTTTGACATAATTGCTATTGAGATATACTGTTACTATTGATACTATCGAGATATACTATACTATAGAGATATACTATTGCTGAGATAAAATCTATTGAGATAATCTTGTGTCTGTGAAGAGGGGTCGGAAGATGTTTTCAGCTCCCGACCCCTGTTATGCTAATCGTCTTTGGTCGGTCTATTTTACCACGATATTGATGATGCGTCCCGGTACGACGATGGTCTTGACGACCTGCTTGCCCTCCAGGTACTTCTGGCTTCGCTCGTCGCTCATGGCCGCCTCGATGATGGCCTCCTTGCTGGCCGTGGCGGGCAGGTTGATCTGGAAGCGCGCCTTGCCGTTGAAGGAGACGGGCATCTGCACTTCGTCCTCGACGAGGTAGTCTTCGTTCCAGGTCGGCCACTCGGTGTCGCAGACGCTTCCCTCGCCGCCTGTCTGCTCCCAGAGCTCCTCGGCAATGTGGGGAGCGAAGGGTGCGAGCACCGTCACCAGGGTACGGAGGATGCGGAGGTTGCGACACTTCTGCTGCGTCAGCTCGTTGGTGCAGACCATGAATGCGCTTACGCTCGTGTTGTAGGAGAAGACCTCGATGTCCGTGCTCACCTTCTTGATGAGCTTGTGGAGGCTCTTGAGTTCTTCCTTCGTCGGATCTTCGTCGACGAGCTCCTGCTGGAAGAGTTTCCAGAACTTCTTCAGGAAGCGGTGGCAACCGTCAATGCCGTTGGTGTCCCAAGGCTTGCTGGCCTCCACCGGGCCGAGGAACATCTCGTAGAGGCGGAGCGTGTCGGCGCCATACTGGCTTACGATGTCGTCGGGGTTGACCACGTTGAACATCGACTTCGACATCTTCTCAATGGCCCAGCCACAGACATACTTGCCGTCCTCGAGGACAAACTCGGCGTTCTTCAATTCGGGACGCCAGGCGCGGAAGGCGTCGAGGTCGAGGATGTCGGCGTGGACGATGTTCACGTCGACGTGGATCGGTGTGGTGTCGTACTGGTCCTTCAGTCCCTTGGAGACGAAGACGGGGTGTTCGGCAGCGTCGGCTGCATTGACACGATAGACGAAGTTGCTGCGGCCCTGGATCATGCCCTGGTTGACCAGTCGCTGGAAGGGCTCCTCCTTGCAGCTCACGCCGAGGTCGAAGAGGAACTTGTTCCAGAAGCGCGAGTAGATGAGGTGACCCGTAGCGTGCTCGCAACCTCCTACGTAGAGGTCTACGTTCTGCCAGTAGTTGTCGGCATCCTTGCCCACGAGGCATGTGTCGTTGTGCGGATCCATATAGCGCAGATAGTAAGCCGATGAACCGGCGAAGCCCGGCATAGTGTTCAGCTCGAGTGGGAAGACGGTCTTGTTGTCCACAAGTGCCTTGTCTACCACCTGGCGTTTCTCCACGTCCCACGCCCACATCTTGGCGCGTCCCAATGGCGGCTCGCCGGTTTCTGTAGGCTTGTATGTCTCAATCTCGGGCAGCAGCAGCGGCAGGCAGTCCTCCGGCACCATCTGCGGCATACCGTCCTTGTAGTAAACCGGGAACGGCTCGCCCCAGTAGCGCTGACGCGAGAAGATAGCGTCGCGCAGGCGGTAGTTCACCTTCACGCGGCCCATGCCCTTCTCCGTCACGAACTGCTTTGTCTTAGCTATAGCCTCCTTAACGCTCAGACCGTTGAGTGAGAAACCGTCCAGTGTCTCCTTGCCTGCTGCAGGCGAGTTGCACACGGTGCCCTCCTTTGCGTCGAAGCTCTCCTCCGACACGTCAGCACCCTCGATGAGCGGAATGATAGGCAGGTTGAAGTGCTTGGCGAAGGCATAGTCGCGCGAGTCGTGCGCCGGAACAGCCATGATGGCTCCCGTGCCGTAGCCTGCAAGCACGTATTCTGAGATCCAGATAGGAATGTTCTCGCCGGTGAACGGGTTCACGGCATACGAGCCGCTGAACACGCCCGTCACGTTGCGGTTTGCCATGCGGTCGAGCTCTGTGCGCTTCTTCACGTACGCTAAGTACTCGTCCACCTCAGCCTTATGCTCCTTGGTGGTGAGCTGCGCCACGAGTTCGCTCTCCGGCGCCAGCACCATGAACGTAACGCCGAAGATGGTGTCGGCGCGAGTGGTGAAGATAGTTAACAGCCCCTCTCCATCTCTCCCCGTCGGGGAGAGGGTTTTGAGGTTAGCCTTTATTTCTTTAATGGTGTTGTCTGTATCTTGCAGAACCTGCTCGTTTGTAAAGCGCAACACGTTGAAACCTGCTTCGTTAAGGAAGTCGGAACGCAGTTTGTCTGCTTCCATTTGTTCTGCATCGTTATGGTAAGCTCCGTCAACCTCGATGATGAGCTTGCTGTTCAGTGCTACGAAATCAACTATAAAGTCGCCGATGATGTGCTGTCTTCTGAATTTCTCGCCCAATTGGTTGGCGCGTAAAGACTCCCAAAGAGCTGCTTCTGCTTCAGTCGGATGCTTGCGGTTTTCTTTGGCGTTCTCTTTAAGAATTTCGTAGTTGAATGGGTGAGCGGTCTTGAATTTGTTCCAAGCATCCTCGAGCTCTCCCCCGACGGGGGAGTTGGAGGGGGCTATTCTGAACTGCATCTCCGTGCCCTCACTTCTGCCTATCCAGTTCTTCTGTGTCTCCTTGATAGAGTCGCTCCAGTCGACGGTGTCGAGACCGTCGAGCAGACGCTGCGAGTAAGCCGATGTGCGCAGACACCACTGCTGCATCTTCTTCTGCACGACTGGGAAGCCGCCGCGCTCGCTCACGCCGTTCACCACCTCGTCGTTGGCAAGCACGGTGCCCAGACCGGCGCACCAGTTCACCATCGTCTCGCCGAGGTAGGCGATGCGGTAGTTCATGAGTGTCTTCTGCTTCTCCACGTCGCTCATGGCACGCCATTCGTCGGCTGTGAACTCCAGATGTTCGCTCTCGGCAATGTCCAGACCCTCGGTGCCCTTCTCGTTGAAGCGCTGCACGAGCTTCTCTATCGGCTCTGCCTTCTGGCAAGAGTTGCAGAAGAACGAGCCGAACATCTTCTCGAACGCCCACTGAGTCCAGTGGTAGTACTTCGGGTCGCAGGTGCGTATCTCGCGGTCCCAGTCGAACGAGAAGCCGATGTTGTCGAGCTGTTGGCGATAGCGTGCGATGTTAGCCACGGTAGTCACCTCAGGGTGCTGACCGGTCTGTATAGCATACTGCTCAGCCGGCAGTCCGTATGCGTCGTAGCCCATAGGGTTGAGCACGTTGAAGCCCTTCAAACGCTTGTAGCGTGCGTAGATGTCCGATGCGATATAGCCAAGCGGATGACCTACGTGCAGACCTGCTCCCGACGGGTAGGGGAACATGTTGAGTACGTAGAACTTCTCCTTTGCAGAGTCCTCGGTGGTGTGGTAAGTCTTGTCCTTCACCCACTGGCTCTGCCATCTCTTTTCTATTTCTCTGAAGTTATATTCCATTGTTTTTATACTGTTTTTATGCAAAGTTACGACTTTTACTTTATATATATGTGTGTTTGCGTCTTAAAAATTTGATATACAGTGCATATCTCAGGGGGTGCAGCAGTCTCTGCTGCACCAACCAAGTAAACGGTGCATTTCTACTCTGTTGGTGCACTTGAGACAAGTGCACCCCCTATAGTACCACTACTTTTTTGACTGTTCCGTCCGAGTAGCGCACGATGTTCACGCCTTTCTTCGGTGTCGAGATGCGTTGTCCGTCGGCGGTGTAGCGTGCCACCTCGTGGCGGTTGCCGTCTGCGGTTGTGTGGTTGATGGCAGTAGGGCGTTGTCGTGGTGTGATGACGATGGGGTTGTCGTCGTAGCCCTCGCGCAGGTGGAGGTTCTCTACCGAGCACACCTCTGTCGACTGCTCGCCAATCCATCCGCACATCTGCAGCACACCGGTCTGCACACGTATGAAGTCGGCGTGTGTCAGCTTCACCGGATTGCCGTTGCCGTCTACCGCCCAGTCGAGGTCGAACGTGTTGTACATCTTGTCGTCCGTTGGTGCCGCATCGGCGTAGCCATACGCATCGGCAGCGTAGCGGTAGCTGATCCAGTTCTGCGGATTGTCGCTGTCCGTTCCGTCGCCGCCGCGGTTGATGGTGTTGTCGGGCAGTCGCGAGCCGCGGAACGTCAGCCTGTCGGCATCTATCCACGTGGGGTAGTACGACTGTGTGTGGAACGTCAGCTTCATCATGTAGCCCACGGTGTCGCGCTCCGCGCCGTTGCGGTCGGTCCACTCGGCGCGGAACGGTATGTAGCGGTCGTACACGGAGTAGGGCTGCGTGTGTTCGCCCTGCTCGGCATCGGGTCGCTGGTAGGTGATGGTGACGTTTGGCGTGGCGGTGGTGTAGTACTCCGACCCTGCCAGCTCGTACCACTCGGCTGTCTCGGGCGATGTGCCCACGCCGGCGTACACGATGCCCGGCTCTATCGATCCGCCGATGGTGGCTGCACCGTACACGGGGTCGGCGGCAGCGTAGTAGGCGTTGCCGAGGATGCTTAGGTCGGAGCCGCGTGTGTTGGCTATCGGCTCTGTGAAGCCGAAGGTGATGTAGCCGCCGAAGGCTCCGAGCGATATGGGCAGCTGGTCAGCGAGTTGTGCTTCGCACGCCTGCAGTCGTTCGGCTTCGCTCATCGTGGCATCGATGGCGGGCAGCTTGCCCACGAACTGACCTGGTGCAGGGCAGTATTCGAGCACCTTCACGTGTTGTGTTGTCTGTGCCGCTGCCAGCAAGGGCGCGGCGAGGAGTATCATTGTTGCTTTCATATTCTTGTTTTTCTTTCAGGGGGTGCAGCAGTCTCTGCTGCACCAACCAAGCAAATTGTTCTGTGTGTTCTGTGTGTTCCGTGGGAATATTTTGTTCTCCCACAGAATTCACGGAATTCACAGAATCGACTGGCAGAGGGTGTTCTCCCACAGAATTCACGGAATTCACAGAATCGACTGGCAGAGGGTGTCCTCCCACAGATTTCACAGATTTACACAGATGGTGTGTGTTTGTAGTTCTGTGAATTCTGTGTGTTCTGTGGGACCTCCTACGCCCCCAGTGAATCTGTGTAAATCTGTGCAATCTGTGGGAGGATTGTTTTGGTTGCGTGGGGTCTACCCTCCTACAGAATAGACTGGCAGAGGGTGTCCTCCCACGGAATTCACAGAATTCACAGAAGTTTCGCTTGCGTGTTCTTCCCGCGGAATTCACAGATTCTCACAGATGGTGTGTGTTTGGAGTTCTGTGAATTCCGTGGATTCTGTGGGAGACCTTCTCTGCCAGTCTGTTCTGTGAGTTCCGTGAATTCTGTGGGACCTCCTACGCCCCCAGTGAATCTGTGAAAATCTGTGCAATCTGTGGGAGAATTATTCTGGCTGCGTGGGTATGGCAGGGATGCCATACCCTCCTACAGTGCTACGAAGGCAGAGGGGTTCACGCCGCGCAGCAGGTAGCGGTTGAGCAGTGTGCCGGTGGGGCTGAACTCGTAGACATAGCCGTTGGTGGCGTAGGCGCGGGCATCCGATGCGTACATGTGGGCGGAGCGGGGCGATATGTACAGCGCGTAGGGCGACTGCATGGCAGCTATCACGGAGTCTGCAGCAGCGTAGCCGGCAAGCCCCTCGGAGGCAGAGAGCGACGGCAGGGCGATGGTGTGCGTGGAGAAGGCGTACTCGCCCGTCAGGTGCGAGTAGGCAGAGCCAAGACAGTAGAACCTGCCCTGCGCAGCACAGCAGTACGTCGACGGGAAGTCGAAGACGCGGAACTCCTCCGATGCCATGTTCAGCACCACGGTGTGCGGCGGCGTGTTGTACATGTCGCCCGCAGCATTGATGCAGAGCCACTCGCGCCACTGCGCCACCTTGCCGTACAGATTCTTGCAGCCCGTGTCGATGCGTCGCAGCTCGCGCATGGTCTGCGCGTCGACCACCGATATGGTCTGCTCGTAGCCGTGGTCCTGCGTCTGCGTGGAGTAGCCGCCCGTGTTGGCTACGTAGAGTCTGCCGTCGTAGTAGGCGATGCCCTCCGGCTCGTAGCCCACGTGGCAGGTGTCGACCACGAGCTTCGTCGTGAGGTCTATCTTCGCCACATATCCGTGGTCGGCGTACGACGTGACGTAGAGATAGCCACGGTGGTCGGTAGCCATGCGCCGGTTGTTCGGTATGTTCTCCGTGGCAGCGATGGCGGTGCCGTCGGGTCGGATGTACTGCACTATGTTCGACCAGTTGACGGAGATGGCTATTAGCGTGTCGTTCACCTGCAGAATGTCGTTAGCCGTGTCGCCGAGTCGCTCGCCCGGGTTCTGCTGCCGGAACCAGTGGTTGGTGAGCACGCCGTGGTCGAGCAGCGAGAGCGACGCGTTGTTCATGCCCCACAGACCCTCGCAGAGTATCAGCAGGCGGTCGGCGCTGGCGGTGGGCTTACCGCCAGTGGGCTTGTCGTCGGTAGGCTCTAACGAACAGGCGGCGAGCAGCCACACGCACAGCATGGCGCAAGCACCGAGCCGGAAGCGTTGCAACGCACTGAGCGTTATGTGTTTCGGACGCAGGAGCATAAGTATGCGGTTGAGATATTTCACTTGAAAAAATGTGTGTATATAGGTGCAAAGATACTATATTTATGTCAATAAATGTATAGAAAGTAACATTTTGATGAATAATTTGTTATTATTTCAATTTTTATATTTAACTTTGCCGACTGTTACATAATTACATAGAGCCGTAGGACATTACGGCATACGTTGGATGACTTCTTATTTTTAATATAAACTGCATAATAATATTACTGATTTTTTTAAAAAAGAGATTATGAAGAAAGGTAGCTATGAGCAGCCTCGTATCACTATCTACGAGGTAGAGACCACAGCCATACTTGCAGGCAGTGGCAAATACGATTCTGTACCGAACAAACAGAGCTTCAGCTTAGACAGAGAGAGCGAGGAGCTGACAAGCGGTGACGGCGACGGCGTTTGGGAGTAATACTTTTATTTGTATCAACACAGAAAAACAATCAATCAACATGAAGAAGATATTGTATTCAGTATTTATGCTGGCTACAATGGTGCTTGCTGCGTGCAGCGACGACACCACCGAGCCAGTCGTAAAGCGTGGAATGGTGCTCAAGGCTAATGTTGAGAACACCGACACCCGTGCCACAATCACCGACAACGAGGGCAAATGGAAGTTTGCCTTTGCTACGAATGACGAGGTGAAGGTAGGTAATGATCAGGTGACCGACTACTACACATTTAAAAACAACGGTACCGAGTTTGCAAGTGCCGATGCCCTGCAGACTACTAAAGATGCCACTTGGTATGCTTACTTCCCCGACGAGACAATCAGCTTGGTTAATCAGTCGGGTGACTTAGCCGATGTTGCCAATAGGTACGCATTGGCTGGTGCTACCGCGACACCTACAACCGGCTCTGACGGCTTGACCGTAACGATGAAGGCGAAGGCAGCTGTGCTGCGTATCGTGGGCGTGAATAAGGACGAAAAGTTAGACATCAGCGTTAAGACTGCTGACGACGGTAAGTACGTTTCAGGTCTTAAGGCGGTTAAGAACTCGGAAGGCTTCAGCGTGGAGACAAGCGACACAAAGGTGTCGTTGCTCTCTAAGCAAGGCGCAGGAGTGTACTACGTAGTAGTGCCGGCAGGCGTGAAGATTTCTGTATATAACGGCAATAAAGCTTTGTATAGCGGCGATAAAACCATGAGTACAACTAAGGCTGACGGTCTTAAAGCTGGCAAGTACTATACTCTGACTACAGGTATGACAAAAGGCTCTGCTAAGAATAAATTAGGCGATGACATCGGCTGGGTACAGTTGTGGCCAGGTGGTCCGAAGTTCGCTACAAAGAATGTGGAAGGAGAAATGACATGGACTGATGCTACAAAGACTGGCGACCAGTATGTGTGGGGTGCAAATTGGCGCACACCGACAAAGGATGAGATGACCTTTGTTGATGCTAAGCAAGGTAGCGATGGTGCTTATACTATAAATCCACTTAATACGAAAGTCGAAGTTCAAGTTCAAAATGGAGTGACTGGTATCTTATACACCGGTATTCAACCAGGATATACAGATAGAACACTATTCCTTCCTGGAGAAAATAACGGATGGTATTATCATGTTGGTTATTGGACTTCAACAGAGATAGATGGTTGGGGTTCATTCCTTGATATTATTTGCAACGAAAATGAAATTTATCAGTACCATTTTAATCCAAAGGGATCCAAAGCAGAAACCACAAAATACTGGATTCGCCCTGTCCTTGTAGAAAAATAACCCCAACATTACCGTTTAATCGGTATTTATAAACATATAAAAAGCGGTGTGACATGAATGTCGCACCGCTTTTTTCGGTATTATACATTTGTTGGTCATTATTTATTGCTATATGGTAGAACTAATAATGTGGTAAAAAGACGTGCTGCGCTCTGCTTTGCCGCTTGCCAGAGCAAGAAAGTCCTCCCTGCATGGTTCGCATCGGTCGACGCAGACATCCGCATCGGTCGACGCAGACATCCGCATCGGTCG
>ENA-ORMJ01001975-ORMJ01001975.1-human-gut-metagenome-genome-assembly--contig:-NODE-1975-length-11023-cov-7.670496_pt1 | contig 11023 bp, 6 predicted proteins | sample MGYA00242100_ERZ508989 | MGnify/ENA primary metagenome ERZ508989 (study PRJEB26280, sample SAMEA2531403) | human gut metagenome | biome: human gut; feature: human-associated habitat; material: faeces...
AAAACCCGCGACTGCATCGTTCCCCGTACCGAAGTGGTGGCTGTCGATCTGACTACCTCGCTGGACGAGCTGAAAAGCCGCTTCATAGAATCCGGAATCTCCAAGATAATCGTGTATGACGGGAATATCGATAACGTAGTCGGCTATATCCATTCGTCGGAAATGTTCCGTGCCCCGAAAAACTGGCATGAGAATGTGAAACAAGTGCCGATTGTGCCCGAAACGATGTCCGCCAACAAACTGATGAAACTCTTCATGCAGCAAAAGAAAACGATTGCCGTAGTGGTGGATGAATTTGGCGGTACGTCCGGCATCGTGTCTCTGGAAGACCTCGTTGAAGAAATTTTTGGAGATATAGAAGACGAACACGATAACACTTCCTATATCAGCAAGCAGATCGACGAACGCGAGTATGTGTTGTCCGCCCGCCTGGAGATAGAAAAAGTCAATGAGACGTACGGACTCGACTTGCCCGAGTCGGATGATTATCTGACAGTAGGAGGGTTGATCCTGAACCAATATCAGAGCTTCCCGAAGTTGCATGAAGTGGTCCGGGTAGGACGTTATCAATTCAAGATAATTAAGGTCACAGCGACAAAAATAGAACTCGTGCGATTAAAAGTCTTGGAATAATGACGATAATCAAGAAATTTTTAGCCAATAAATAGATGCATATTAGCATTTTTTGTATCTTCGTGCGCTAAAACGACAAAAGAAAGAAATAATAATAAACATAAATCGTATTAATCAAAATGGCAACGTTACAAAACATTAGGTCGAAAGGACCTCTATTGGTGATTGTTATCGGCTTGGCGCTGTTTGCTTTCATTGCGGGTGACGCATGGAAGGTGATGCAGCCGCATCAGGCACATGACGTAGGTGAGGTGAACGGAGACGCTCTTTCCGCTCAAGAGTATCAGAATTTGGTAGAAGAATATACCGAAGTGGTGAAACTCATGCGTGGGGTGACCGCCTTGAATGACGAACAAACCAATCAGGTGCGCGATGAAGTATGGCGTTCCTACGTAAACAATAAACTGATCGAAAAAGAAGCAAAAGCACTGGGACTGACTGTTTCTGCTGCTGAAATCCAGGACATCCTGAAAGCAGGCGTTCATCCTTTGTTGAGACAAACTCCTTTCCAGAATCCGCAAACAGGAAACTTCGACAAGGATATGTTGAACAAGTTCCTCGTGGAATATGCCAAGATGAGCGAATCACAAATGCCGGCACAGTATGCTGAACAATACAATAACATGTATAAATACTGGTCTTTCATTCAGAAAACTCTGATCGAGAGCCGTCTGGCAGAAAAGTATCAGGCATTGGTGTCTAAAGCTCTTCTTTCCAATCCGGTGGAAGCACAGGACGCTTTCGATGCAAGAGTGAACCAGTACAACGTGTTGATGGCTGGTATTCCTTACTCTTCTGTAGTGGACTCTACAATCGTAGTGAAAGAATCGGAACTGAAAGACTTGTATAACAAGAAGAAAGAACAATTCAAGCAATATCAGGAAACTCGTGACATCAAGTACATTGATGTACAAGTGACTGCAAGTGCTGAAGACAGAGCTGCTATCCAGAAAGAAGTGGACGAAGCTACTGAACAGTTGGCTACTACTACGGAAGATTATACTTCTTTCATCCGCTCGACTGGCTCGGAAGCTCCTTATGTAGACTTGTTCTATAACAAAACAGCTTTCCCGTCAGATGTAGTTGCCCGTTTGGACTCTGCTTCGGTAGGTACTATTTATGGTCCTTACTATAACGGTGCCGACAATACAATCAACTCTTTCAAAATTGTAGCTAAAGCTGCTGCTGCCGACTCTGTCGAATTCCGTCAGATTCAGGTATACGCAGAAGATGCTGTGAAGACAAAGACATTGGCTGACAGTATCTACAACGCGATCAAAGGTGGTGCTAACTTTGCTGATCTGGCAAAGAAATATGGTCAGACTGGTGATGCAAACTGGCTAACTTCTGCACAGTATGAAGGTGCACAGATAGACGGCGATAACCTGAAATTCATCTCTGCTATCAACAATGCAGGTGTGAACGAACTGGTGAACTTGCCGATGGGACAAGCAAACGTAATTCTTCAGGTAACGAACAAGAAATCTGTAAAAGACAAATATAAAGTAGCTGTTATCAAACGTGAAGTAGAGTTCAGCAAAGAAACTTACAACCGTGCTTATAATGATTTCAGCCAGTTTATCGCAGCTAATCCGAGTGTAGAAAAGATGGTAGCTAACGCTGAAGAAGCCGGCTACAGATTGCTCGACAGAATGGATTTGAGTAGCTCTGAACACAATATCGGTGGTGTAAGAGGTACAAAAGAAGCGTTGAGATGGGCGTTTGATAAAGCAAAACCGGGTGATGTTTCCGGCTTGTACGAATGTGGCGAAAGCGATCACATGATGGTAGTAGGTCTGGTAGGCATTAAGCCGGAAGGATATCGTCCGTTGAAAGCAGTACAGGATCAGTTGAGAGCTGAAATCGTAAAAGATAAGAAAGCTGAAAAGATTATGGCTGACATGAAAGCTGCCAATGCAACTTCATTCAACCAGTACAAAGAGATGACTAATGCAGTCAGCGACTCTTTGAAGATGGTTACTTTTGCAGCTCCTGCATACGTATCAGCATTGCGCAGCAGCGAACCGCTGGTAGGTGCTTATGCTTCTGCAGCTGAAGTAAATCAGTTGAGCGCTCCTATCAAAGGTAATGCCGGAGTATTTGTATTGCAGGTATACGGTAAGGACAAATTGAACGAAACATTCGACGCAAAAGCAGAAGAAGCTACGCTGACTAACATGCACGCACGTTTTGCCAGCCGTCTGATGAATGATTTGTATCTGAAAGCAAACGTAAAAGATACACGCTTCTTGTTCTTCTAAACAAGTAGCAAGTAATAGATATTAGGCACGGATTACACGGATTTACGCGGTTTAAACTTATGAGGGAACCGCGAAACCCGTGTAATCCGTGCCTTTTTTGTGCTCGTTTTTTTTGTTTATGGTCTTTGTTATCTGATTAAATTTCCATATCTTGCCAATCTTTATCAATTGGCTTTGCGAAATACTTCATTAACTAATACGAATCTATATTATGACTAAACAACTAGCCCAGTATTCAGTTCCCGCTGAAAATTCACGTGTTATCCGTGTTTTTCTTTCGTCAACGTTCAGAGATATGGAGATGGAACGTTCTGCATTAGTCAAACTCTTTAAGGGTTTGCAAGTGAAGGCTGCCAGTCGTGGTGCCACCATTTCATTGGTTGATTTGCGTTGGGGAATCACAGAAGAAGATGCGAAAAGCGGCAAGGTTGTTGAAATATGCCTGAAAGAGATCGTTAACTCCCGGCCTTTCTTCATTGGTATGGTAGGCGACCGCTATGGATGGTGTCCCAGTTATGAAGATTTATCTCAAACTCTGAATGACAGCTTGGAATATCGTTGGATAGAAGATGACTTGAATCACCATTTGAGTGTGACGGAAATTGAAATGCAGTTTGGTGTACTGCGCAATCCCAATCCGTTACATGCCTATTTTTATATAAAACGGTCGGCAGATGATGAACTGTCTTGCCCTGAAGAGGAGTCTCTTAAACTGAAACGTCTGAAAGAGAGTATTTTGCAACAGGATCGTTATCCTGTGCAGGAGTATGATTCGCCCGATCAGTTGTGTAACCTTGTGGAAGCTGCTTTCACGGAATTGCTTGAACGGGAGTTTCCGGATGTACTGACCGTTGAAGATAATCAAGCATTGCAAGAACAACTGACGCGCAATGAACTCTTATTCAATTATCATCCAATACCTGAAGCAGATCAGGCGTTTGCTGATTTTTGGGCGGCGGATGAACAGCGGTGCCTGGTGGTAACGGGCGGTTGCGGTCTTGGCAAGAGTGCTTTGTTGGCTCATTGGAGCGATTTGGTGAACAATGATATGCCGATGATTCCTATCTATCATCGCTTGGATAGTACTACATTGTCTTCTTATCCGGAAACGTTGGCGAGAATGTTAGCTTCCAAATGCCAGAACGCACTCAAGCATCAATCTTTGGGTGAAGAAAATTTGTTCGCGGCGGAAGTTTCAAAAGAACTGGACTCGACCCCAAGTACTGCCAAATCCATCATGGACACCGTGAAAAACTCGGTTTTGATGGGAGATGCTGGCTTGAACACTTTTTCAGGGAACACACTTCGAAACCTCAAGGAGATTGAAGAAGATTTGAATTCTATCCAAAAGTTCAGTCAGTTGTGGAGTGCGCTGGGTGCATCAAGATACCCTATCATTCTGTTGATTGATGACATTAGTTATCTGAATCCGACTGAAGCATCCTTGTTTTCTTTATTTGCATCTATTCCCCCGAACGTGAAAGTCGTGTTGAGCTTTTCTGCGTCATCCACTGCCTACCTGCCCTTTGTCCAGAATGGCTACGCTCATTTCCAGTTGAATGGCTTTTCACAGGCGGATGCCAAGTCGTTCTCAAAGCAATATTTGTCTACTTACTCCAAGGCTTTGTCTGCACAGCAGGAAGATATTCTTGCTTCGTGGGTGCTGGCTAAACAACCGCGCTGTTTAAGTGTATTGCTCAACGAGCTGGTTTCGTTCGGTCAGTACGATGCTCTCAATGAATATATGCGTGGATATTGCCGGCTCAATGAGGTTGGGCAATTCTATGACAGTGTGCTACGGCGTTTGTCGGCTGATTATGGTTCCGAAGAGATTGGAAGAACGCTTCTGATGCTTTCACTTACTTTAGAAGGATTTACCGAAGATGAAGTGAAGAGCATGGCAGACATTAATCAGATACTTTGGTCGCAGTTGAGAGTGGAAATGAGCAGCTGGCTCACCAACAAAGGAGGACGATATTGCATTGGTGACACACAAATGGTAGAGGCGATCGAACGCTATTTCGCTCAAGATGACGAATGTATAGATGATAGTCGCCATGAAATTATTTCCGCTCTGCTGGATGAGGAAGAGATCCTTTCCCATCCGTTGACTTTTGCCGATTATAACTATCGCATGAAACAGTTCTGCTACCATGATTCGTATCGCTATAAAGTGGAGATTACCTATCAATGCTATAAGATGCAAGAATGGGATATATTGAAGGATTGGATTTGTGATGTGGAGATTTTCGAGATTCTGTATCGCACGAATCGTTCTCTGTTGGAAGATAGCTGGAAGGCGATCATGAACGACAATCCTGAAGTTACGCCTGAAGTCTATGCCGAATTGGACTTTGATGAGATCGATTCTTTTTTAATTCCTGTCATTGCTAATGATATGGCTACTTTCTTGAGCAGTTCTTTCCATCTGACGAAGGCGGCAGCTGCTGTGAGTGAGAAGAGTATGGAAGGTGCTGCCATGCCACTCATTGCCAAGTCGGTATTGAAGATGAATGAGGGATGCCGGTATGCCCGTAATGAAGAATACGAAACGGCATGCGACTGTTTCCTGAAAGCATTGGTGATGCAGGAGAACATAGTACCGACTCCGGAACTGGAGATTGCCAACACCTGTCGAAATCTAGCTTTGGCATATTACTACAATGAGCAATACAATGAAGCGGCGATCTATTTGAATAGGGCGCTTGATTATCATGCGGCTTCTGCTGACGAGAAGAGTCAGGCAGAAGTCATTGAACTTTCCGAATATCTGGCTTATTGTGATTACTATAAGGATGAGGAAGAGAGTGCTGCCGAGAAATTCCGGAAAGTAGCTGAAATGCACGAGTCGTTGAATGGCAGACTGTCCGGTGGAGTGGCTAAATGTTTGCGTATGCAGGGTAAATGTCTTTATTATATCAAACGATACGATGAAGCATGGATGCTGATGAATCAGGCGTTGGACATTGCTATACAGATAGATAATAAAAAACAGATCGTCGCTTGTCATAAACAGTTGTATTATCTATGCAGGGAATTCAAACGGATGATGAATGAACGTGGCGATGAGCAGGCGTCTACTTTATTCTTCCGTGAGTCTCTTCTGCATGAAATGTATTTCAGCGAAAAACCGCGTCTGGCGGAACTGACTGTCCGATATGAGGCATTGAGATGTGATATTATGCAGCAGTATTACATGAATAAAGACTATGATAACGTGATTCGTATTGCGACGTCTTTGGATATTCACGATGATGCTGACCCTAATGCTTCCTGTCTGGTATATTATTACAAAGCACAGGCTTATGTGAAGTTGGAGAATTATCCAATGGCGAAAGAGGCTTTCTTCAGAGAGCTTGAACTGCGAAAGAAATATCTGGGATGGGAGGATGAAGATACGATTCTGGCTTGTCAGAACCTAGGGGTTTTGCACAGCTTTTGTAATGAACGGGAAGAGGCGCTGGCTTGTTTCCGTGAGGCGTACGGTCATGAAGTGAAAAAGAATGGCGAGGATTCTGAAATGGCGCAAAAGCTACTTCAATATATCAGCGTGGTTGAATCATAACGGAGGCATACTTCCCTTTTTTGTTAACTTTTACATTCCTGCTATACGGAAATCGACTTTATTTCCTTACATTTGCAGATATAAACTATCAACAGAAAGAAGAATGTCTAAATATCCCCTTTTAGGAATGACTCTTGTAGAGCTTCAATCATTGACAAAAAGACTGGGTATGCCCGGCTTTGCTGCCAAGCAGATTGCATCCTGGCTTTACGAAAAGAAGGTAGCCTCGATTGATGATATGACTAATTTGTCATTGAAACACCGGGAGTTGCTCAAGCAGAACTATGAGGTGGGAGCGGAAGCTCCGGTAGATGAAATGCGCTCTGTAGATGGTACGGTGAAGTATCTTTATAAAGTGGGTGAGAACCATTTTGTAGAGTCGGTTTATATACCGGATGATGACCGGGCAACGTTGTGCGTGTCGTCACAAGTAGGTTGCAAGATGAATTGTAAGTTCTGTATGACCGGTAAACAGGGGTATACCGCTAACCTGACCGCCAGCCAGATCATGAATCAGATTCATTCGCTGCCGGAACGGGACAAACTGACTAATGTCGTAATGATGGGAATGGGCGAGCCGCTCGATAACCTGGATGAGGTATTGAAGGCATTGGAACTACTGACCGCTACCTACGGTTACGCATGGAGTCCGAAGCGTATCACGCTTTCTACTGTCGGGCTACGGAAAGGATTGCAGCGTTTTATTGAAGAAAATGACTGCCACCTTGCCATCAGCCTTCACTCTCCGCTGACCGTTCAGCGTGCTGAATTAATGCCGGCGGAAAAGGCGTTTTCAATCACCGAAATGGTGGAACTGTTAAAAAACTATGATTTTAGTAAACAACGTCGACTTTCGTTTGAATATATTGTTTTTAAAGGGCTCAATGATTCGCAGGTCTATGCCAAAGAGTTGCTGAAACTTCTTCGCGGGCTGGATTGCAGGGTGAATCTGATTCGTTTTCATGCCATACCGGGGGTAGACCTCGAGGGGGCGGACATGGATACGATGACCCGTTTTCGTGATTATCTGACGTCACACGGACTTTTCACCACTATCCGTTCATCCAGGGGCGAAGATATTTTTGCCGCTTGCGGTATGCTGTCGACAGCGAAACAGGAGAAAAATAATGAAAGTTAATATATAAAACCGAACATCATGAAAAAGTACTCTTTTATTTTATGCATCGCTTTGGTAGCCTTTGTCGTTGCATCTTGTGGTCTGAAAGGAAATCACACCTCTAGTGGTCGTGCTTACGAGCTTTTGGTTGTAGTAGATCACGGTGTTTGGGATCGTGCTGCCGGAAGGGCTTTACATGATGCGCTCGATGCTGATATGCCCGGTTTGCCGCAGTCGGAACCTTCTTTCCGGATTATGTATACTTCGCCGAAAGATTATGATTCTACGCTGAAGTTGATACGTAACATTATTATTGTAGATATACAGGATATATATACGAAAGCCTCGTTCAAATATGCGAAGGACGTGTATGCCAATCCGCAGATGATATTGACTATCCAGGCTCCGAACGAAGAAGAGTTTGAGAAGTTTGTGGAAGAGAACAAAAAGACGATTGTCGACTTCTTTACCCGTGCGGAAATGAACCGTCAGATTACGTTCCTGGAAGGGAAACACAGTAATTTCATTTCGCAGAAAGTGGACAGTTTGTTCGGATGCGACATCTGGGTGGATGCCGAACTGGCTAATTCAAAGACCGGGGATGATTTCTTCTGGGCTTCTACCAACACAGGTACTGCCGACCGTAACTTTGTGATGTACTCTTATCCGTACACTGACAAGGATACGTTTACCAAAGAATATTTTGTGCACAAACGTGACTCCGTGATGAAAGCCAATATCCCCGGATTCAAGGAGGGCGTTTATATGTCGACCGATAGTTTGCTGACCGATGTCCGTCCGATCAATGTACAGAACAGCTACACAATGGAAGCACGTGGCCTGTGGCGTATGAAGGGCGACTTTATGGGTGGTCCGTATGTGTCTCATACTCGTCTGGACGAGAAAAACCAACGAATTATTACAGCAGAAATATTTGTTTATTCACCTGATAAAATGAAACGCAACCTGGTACGCCAGATGGAAGCATCTCTGTATACACTGAAACTTCCGAATGAAGTTCAGCAGAAGCAGATTCCATTGGGAGAAGCATCTAAGGAAGCGGAACAAACTAATAAATAAAAACATGGAAGATAACAAGATAAGGATAGGTATCACCCAAGGAGATATTAACGGGGTGGGCTATGAGGTGATTCTTAAGACATTTTCCGACCCTACAATGTTGGAACTATGTACTCCGATCATTTATGGCTCACCGAAAGTAGCGGCTTATCATCGCAAAGCGCTGGATATACAGACCAATTTCAGCATTGTCAACTCTGCTACCGAAGCGGGGTACAACCGTTTGAGCGTGGTGAACTGTACGGATGATGAGGTGAAAGTGGAATTTTCCAAACCCGATCCCGAAGCCGGTAAAGCTGCGCTGGGGGCTTTGGAACGTGCCATCGAAGAATATCGCGAAGGGTTGATAGATGTTATCGTAACAGCTCCGATCAACAAACATACGATTCAGTCGGAAGAGTTCTCCTTCCCCGGACATACGGAATATATCGAAGAACGTCTGGGCAATGGTGATAAGTCATTGATGATTTTGATGAAGAATGACTTCCGGGTGGCTTTGGTGACGACACATATCCCTGTCAGAGAGATCGCGACTACGATTACCAAAGAACTGATTCAGGAGAAACTGATGATATTCCATCGTTGTCTGAAACAGGATTTCGGTATCGGCGCTCCGCGTATTGCGGTGCTCTCTCTCAATCCTCATGCCGGAGACGGTGGTCTGTTGGGAATGGAAGAGCAGGAAGTGATTATCCCTGCCATGAAAGAAATGGAAGAGAAAGGAATCCTTTGCTACGGTCCTTATGCGGCCGACGGCTTTATGGGTTCGGGCAATTATACTCATTTTGACGGTATCCTGGCGATGTATCACGATCAGGGGCTGGCTCCGTTCAAGGCCTTGGCTATGGAAGACGGGGTGAACTATACGGCAGGCCTGCCGGTAGTACGTACTTCTCCGGCTCATGGAACGGCATACGATATTGCAGGCAAGGGAGTGGCTTGTGAAGATTCTTTCCGTCAGGCAATCTATGTTGCCATCGATGTGTTCCGTAATCGTCAGCGGGAAAAAGTGGCTCGTGCCAATCCGTTGCGTAAACAGTATTACGAGAAACGTGACGATAGTGATAAACTGAAGCTGGATACAGTAGACGAAGATTAAAAACGAGTGATGACGAGAGCAGAGATACAACAAGTGAAACAGCGTTTCGGTATTATTGGAAATACTGAAGCATTGTCGCGCGCCATAGATGTTGCCATTCAGGTAGCTCCTACCGATTTGTCTGTGCTGATTACCGGAGAAAGTGGAGTCGGAAAAGAAAGTTTTCCGCAGATTATTCATCAATATAGCCGGAGGAAGCACGGACAGTATATTGCTGTCAACTGTGGTGCTATTCCGGAGGGCACGATTGATTCCGAACTGTTCGGGCATGAGAAGGGTGCGTTTACCGGTGCGATTGGCGAACGGAAAGGGTACTTTGGCGAAGCCGACGGCGGTACTATTTTTCTTGATGAAGTAGGGGAGTTGCCGATGTCTACCCAGGCACGTTTGCTCCGTGTACTGGAGAGTGGTGAGTTTATGAAAGTAGGTTCGTCCAAAGTACAAAAAACGGATGTGCGTGTGGTGGCAGCTACCAACGTCAATCTGACACAAGCGATTGCAGAAGGACGTTTCCGTGAAGATTTATATTACCGGTTGAATACGGTGCCTATCCAGATACCGCCTTTGCGTGAACGTGGTGACGATGTACTCTTGTTGTTCCGTAAGTTTTCCGCAGACTTTGCAGAGAAATACCGGATGCCTGCTATTCAGTTGACGGAGGATGCGAAGAAAGAGTTATTGGCTTACCCGTGGCCCGGCAACGTGCGCGAGCTCCAGAACCTCATGCACAGCATCGTGATCACCAAGGATCACGGCCCGCTCTCCGTCAAGGATTTGCCCCGGCACATGACCGGCAACGAGAATGAAGAGCTGTTTTTCCCCGACGACGGCATCAACTACGAGCGCCCCCTCAAGGACATCATGGCCGACATCGAACGCGGCATCCTCCGTAAGGCTCTCAAGGTGCACGGCTCCGTCCAAAAAGTCGCCGAGGTCTTCAAGGTCAACCGCAGTACCATTTTCAGGAAGCTGCATTCGGAGAAGGATGGAGGGGAATAGAACATTGGAGGGGGGAAGGGGAAACTTTCTGTAGAAGGGGGGAGCGCCCCCACGTTTCCCCTTCCTCCTCCAATCTGCCAGAGCGGCTCGCTCCTCCCCTGTCCTCTTCAAAGACTTTCGACTTTATCGAATCCCTGTTCGTAATCTTTCTTGAGTCTGCTTTCCTTCTGGGGAATGCGTATTTCAATGCTGAAAGGCTTCAAGCGGGATTCATATTAAGACTGCGCCCACGAAAGGACGCCTTTTCCCGCTGGCCCCGTTCAAAAAAC
>ENA-ORMJ01001977-ORMJ01001977.1-human-gut-metagenome-genome-assembly--contig:-NODE-1977-length-11006-cov-11.257967_pt1 | contig 11006 bp, 9 predicted proteins | sample MGYA00242100_ERZ508989 | MGnify/ENA primary metagenome ERZ508989 (study PRJEB26280, sample SAMEA2531403) | human gut metagenome | biome: human gut; feature: human-associated habitat; material: faeces...
TGGGCTATGTGCTCCATTGGGCTTTCAGCCCGCCCTTGTTAAATCCGAAACTTCAGCCATATTAGCACATTAACATATTAGCATCTTCACATTGCACGCACTATTTGTAATAATCGTATTGTTCTTTGTCATCACAGCATTGATAAAGGACAGAATGCGTCCGGGATTGATACTCTTCTCGGGCGCTGTAGTGTTCATGTGTGCCGGCATATTGTCGCCCAAAGAACTACTCGAAGGCTTTGCCAACAAAGGCATGATAACCGTTGCCATGCTCTTCCTTGTGAGTGAAGGCGTGCGCCGGTCAGGTTTGCTCGAAGCACTCCTGCGCCGTTTGCTGCCACACCAGCAAGGCGCAGGCGAGCGGCAAGTGCAAGCACGCATGCTGCCGGTGATAGCCTTTATATCAGCCTTTCTCAACAACACCCCCGTGGTAGTGATATTCGCACCCATGATAAAGCGTTGGGCCGAAAAGTATGGCGTGGCCGCCACCAAGCTGCTCATACCCCTGTCGTATGCCACCATATTAGGCGGAGTGTGTACACTCATAGGTACCAGCACCAATCTCGTGGTGCATGGCATGGTGATAGATGCCGGCTACGGCGGGTTCAGCATGTTTGAGCTTGGCAAGGTGGGCATCATCATAGCCGCTGCAGGACTGCTCTACATTTGGGCCTTCTCGTCGAAGTTGCTCCCCGCAGCCCGCACCGACCGCAACGAAGAGACGCAGCCCAGCGAGTTGGGCCGCGGCCTGCACCGCATTGAGGTGGTGCTCGGTGCCCGCTTTCCCGCCATCAACCGCCGCATCATCGACTTTGACTTCAAGCGCAAGTATGGTGCAGACATATTAGAGCTCAAGCGCGGCGGTGTGACCATGATTATGCACGACATGCGCCGCGAACGCTTTCACGAAGGCGATACCCTTGTGCTACTGGCCGACAATGACTTTATGCAGAACTGGGGCGACTCATCATTCTTCCTCATGGTGTCGAATGGCAAAGAGGCCGACTACAAAATGCCCCGTTGGAAGTGTTGGTTGTCGGTACTCCTCCTCTTCCTGATGATAGTGGGCGCCACGGTGGGCGAGTTGCCCGCAGTGCGCCAGGCCGCTCCGCGCATGCACCTTGATATGTTCTTCTTTGTCAGCGTTGTCACAGTCATCATGGCCTGGCTCAATATATTTCCGGCCCGCAAGTATACCAAATTCATATCGTGGGACATACTCATCACCATAGCCTCGGCCTTTGCTATAAGCCGCGCCATGCAAAACTCCGGCATGGCCGACCTCGTGGCACAGTTTGCTGTAGGATTGAGCCACAGCTGCAGTCCCGTGGTGTTGCTCGCCGTGGTGTTTGTCATCACCAATGTGTTTACCGAACTCATGACCAACAATGCTGCCGCCGCGCTCGCCTTTCCGCTGTCGTTGAGCATTGCGCAGCACATGGACGTAAGTCCCATGCCCTTTTTCGTAACCATCTGCATGGCCGCATCGGCCAGTTTCAGCACCCCCATTGGCTATCAGACTAACTTGATAGTGCAGGGTGTGGGTAACTATCGTTTTGCCGATTTTGTGCGTATCGGACTGCCGCTTAACATCATATCGCTCATCATTACCGTGCTCGTGGTGCCGCTGCTCTGGCCGTTCTGACAGGCCGTTTGCGCGCAAATGTTGCATTCGTGCGCACAAATGTTGCATGAGTACGCATTTACGCATCAATGCAACATATGTGTAAAGGGTGGGGCGGGGTGTCGTTGTATCTTTGCATCGTGAAAATGAGACAAGTAGCCGGTGCGCTTGTGCTACACAACAAAGCACGCGTGGCCAGACACACACTCTCCATTGACCAACACAAAAACGCAAAGGAACTACGACACACACGACTAAACTTCATACCACGGTATGGCCCCTGCGTGTAACACACAAAAGCAGTAGCGTGCGACTTGTTTACGTTTTCATTAAAACTCGAAAGTAATGCGGATTGATCCTTACAAAGGTTGCTATCTCAAGTTTGCGAAGATGACAAGATAAAGGCTGGGTCAATTCATTTCTCATAGATAGGTTAGGTTAAATACTCGGGTAAAAAGGTTGTTAAGGAAAGAAGATAAGGGTGCGTAGAGTCATTTCCCGAGTAGTGACTGCGCTGCCCGACATATAACGGCTCCGACGACGTGATGTTGTCGGAGCCGTTTTGTTATTATTGCTGTCAAACGCCAAGACGCTACTTTTCCCGTCTTAAATCCTTTATAAATAGCGCATCATGCTCTTTATTTCAAAAAGTAAGCCCATTTAGTTAGCTGCACATGGCTGCAGAAACTATTATTGGCATAAAAGCATGTATGAAATACGATAGCAATCACGTTGTCCATGATAGGTTTTAATGCTTTTGCCCTTTCAGGGCGCGACTGCTCCAACACGTGATACCCAGGGTGTCGCTTCGCTTGCCCTGGGCTATGTGCTCCATTGGGCCTTCAGCCCGCACTTGCTAAAATCATAGTGCTCATTTCTATGCTCGTGGTAGAGAGGCTATGTTAGAGCCAATGCACAGTCTCGTTGCTAATTACGGTATAGTAGAAGTGTATGTGCAAGTGCAGACCATAGCCCAGGGCAAGCGTAGCGACACCCTGGGTATCACGTGTTGGAGTAGTCGCGCCCTGTAAGGGCAAAAGCATTATTACAATGTGCTTTAGACTTTTACCGGACAGCGATATTTTGTTATCTAAGCACGGGGGCACTATCGTGCTGAAACTGGTTGCCGGCAATAGCTTTACGACATTCCCAACAATGCTTTCAAGTCATCAATGCGGCAGTTCATACTTTGCGCTATAACCTCCAAGGACACACCATTGTGGTACATTGCTTGTGCCATTGAACGTATCTGCGCATTGGCATCTGACAGCTGTGCATTGGCATCTGATAGTTGCGCATTGGCATCAGATAGCTGCGCATTGGCATCTGATAGCTGCGAATTTACATCTGATAGTTGTGCATTGGCATCAGATAGCTGTGCATTGGCATCTGATAGTTGTGAATTTACATCAGATAGCTGCGCATTGGCATCTGATAGCTGTGCGTCCAAATCCGACAGTTTTGCCTTTGCTTCCATTAGCAGTGTGTCACGATCCTCGATAGCTGAGAAATATTCGTCCTCGTCGTTCATTTCCTGTCGCAAATCGGCATTCATGGTGGCAAGGCCCAAACGGTGGAGCAAGTGCATCATGTCGGGGTCGTCTTCGTACAATTTGCCGTCAAGGTTGATAACGTGCTGGTTTTTGTCTGCTACCAGTGTTTGGTCGAACACACTCAACACCTTGTCGAGGCGGTTGTTGATTTTGCCATGCAGCAACGGTATCTGCACAATAATGCTGTCGTGTGTGAGACTGTTGATAAAGGGGTCCGTGTCGCAGTTTGCCACCTCGCGGCCATCATAGTCAAAAGCTTTGTGATTAACGTACACCACAGGCTCTTCGATGTCGCCCACACGGTGGCCAAGCAGATACACGGCCACCATGGGCATGGCGTAGCATCGCTGCTCTTCTTCCTTCAGCATGTTTTCCTCGGCATTGTATTGGGCTGCCAGGTAACGGCGGAAGCGCAGTGTTTCGGTGTTGAGCCAAGTCTTTTGCAACTCTATCAATATCAGGCGCTCAGAGCCGTCGCTCTCGCGCACCTTTGCGGCGAAATCTATTCTGAACATCGACAAATTGTCACGTGTGACATTGGGGTGCTCATGGCGCCGCATCTCAACAGTAAGTACCTCCTTTTTGAGCAAGGCCGAGAGTACGGTGCGGGCTATGCGTTCATCTTCCATCATGAATTTGAACACAGAATCGTATATGGGGTTGGCTACTGTTATTTTCATAATTACTTTACGCTTTGGCGAAATTGGTAAATGAGTGGACAAGCTAACGGGTTAACAGGTTGACGGGTAATAAATCTGTAAACTTGTTACCCCGTTAACTTATTATGGTAGGACACGGTCAGGCCCTTATTCACGCCCGTGTGTTCAGCGAATGGCGCTGAGCATGTTGGCCAGTCCGTCGGCCGCCTGCTGCAGGGGTTTGGCTACCATGCCCTTCATGAAGAAGTTGACCTCGGCGCCCACTGTGACGCGCAGTTTGCAGGCCATATCGCCATGCGGCAACAGTTGTATCCACACATAGAGCTGCACGGGCGAGCCTTCAGAGGCAAACTTGATGCACTTGGGCTCCTCGCGCTCTACCACGCGCAGGGTGATATTGCCCATGGGCGAACTGATGTGCAGGGCATCGGTTTCGAATGTAAGGCCCTCGGCATACTTTTGCAAATCGCCTAATTTGTCGGCCGGCACTTGCTGGCTGATGCGTTGCTGCACTTCGGGATTGCTCAAGGCCTCCTTGATGGCGGCCAAATTGTTGAGATCGGCAAAGCGGCTGAACACCACTGCCTGATTTTGCGGTACGAGCTTTACTTCGCTCTCAAATTTTGCTAATGACATATTAGGGGGTTAATGGGGTTAATGGGTTTGAGGGTTAATGGGTTAGGGGGCAACTTAGTCAAGTTCTCACTTTCCTTTCCCTTTTGTATTCAACACAATAAATAGTGAAAGACATGCTTACTTGTCAACCCGTCAATCATTCAACAGATATTTACTTGCCCAAGCGTGTGAGCATCTCGGCGGCAGCCCGTTGTGGTGCGCCAGGCTGTCCGAGACGTTTTGCCACATCGGCATATCCCTGCAGTTGGGCTTGGCGCACAGGGGATTTATCGTCCAACAACTGAGTGAGATGTGCACGGAGAGCCGTCACATTCATGCCATCTGCCACCAACTCGGGCACTACTTCGCGTCCGGCTATAAGGTTGACCAACGAGATGTAGGGCACCTTGAGGAAATAGGGGCGCACACGCGATATGAACCAGCCGCAGCGCATGTAGTAACACACCACCTGCGGCACACGGAACAGTGCTGTTTCGAGTGTGGCGGTGCCGCTCGTAACGAGGGCGACCTGTGCATGCGAGAGCAGCTCGTAGGTGCGGCCGCTGACTAGTTGCACACTGTCGGGAGCAATGCCTGCGGCGTGCATGATGCCTTGATAAAATGCAGGTTCGACGGCTGGAGCCATGGCTACTACAATATGATGGGTCGAAGCCCAGGGGCGCACAGCGTACAGCATGCGGCTGAGATTGTCGGTTATCTCCTGCCGGCGCGAGCCAGGCAGCAGGGCAATGGTGCGGCCGTCGGGCACGGGGGTGCCATGCGTGTGGCAGTAGGCCGACACCTCGTCCACAGTGGGATTGCCCACATATGATATGGGATAATGGTGCTTGCGCTCAAAAAAGTCGACCTCGAAGGGGAGTATCGAGAACAAGCGGTCGACATCGCGGCGTATGGCCTTGATGCGGTGTTCCTTCCAAGCCCATATTTTGGGTGATATGTAGTAGAACACAGGACAAATGGCGCGCTGTTTGACATAGCGTGCCATTTTGAGGTTAAACCCCGGGTAGTCCACCAATATCAGCGCATCGGGCTGCCATGCTTCAATTTCGCGCTTGCAACGGGCCATGCCGCGCAGAATGGTGCGCAGGTGCAAGGCCACTTGCACAAATCCCATGTAGGCCAGTTGGCGATAGTGGCACAAGAGGGTGCCGCCCTCGGCCTGCATCTGTTCGCCACCATAATAGCGGAACTCGGCACCGGGGCATTGCTGCTTGATGGCACGCATGAGGTGGGCCGCGTGCAGGTCGCCACTGGCCTCGCCGGCTATGATGAAGAATTTCATTGACTGTTTGCTCATTGCATTATATTACGCGTTGGCGGAGTTAGTTGACGGGGTGATGGGTAAGATGGTTGATGGGGGGTAACTGGTTGACGAGTGAGTTTGTCAGTTTCTTACGATTCTTAGCTTTTTGTCCTTAATACGGTAAATCATGCAGAACATACTTACCTGTCAACTTGTCAACTTGTCAACTTGTCAACTTATCAACTTATCAACTTATCATTATAGCACCTCTCTCAGCACGTCAACCAGTTCGCGGGCGGTGACGTCGAGTTGCGTGGGGGTGACGGCCACATAATTGTGAGCCAGTGCCCAACGGTCGGTGTCAGTGGCTTCGGGCTCGAGTTCCTTGCAGTCGCCAACCAGCCAATAGTAGTCGCCGCCATAGGGGTGGGTGCGGTGTTCCACCTCGTTTTGCCAGCGTGAGTGGGCCATGCGGCACACTTTGATGCCCTTGAACTTGTCGGCTTTCGGGAAATTGATGTTTAAGCACGTAAGTTCGGGCAGCCCTACGGCAATGGCCTTGAACATGAAGTCGACCAAATAAGGGCGCAAGGGTTCGAAATTGGCGTCCATGCTGTGGTCGCACAACGAGAAAGCCACAGCGGGATAGCCCTGCAGCGCGCCCTCGGTGGCCACGCCCATTGTGCCCGAATAGTGGGCATTGACCGACGAATTGTCGCCATGGTTAATGCCACCTATCACGAGGTCGAATTTGCGGTCGTTGAACAGGTTGAGCGCCATCTTCACACAATCGGTCGGGGTGCCCGAGCAAGCGCATACGGTGAGGCCCTCCTCCTGCCGCAACACCTTGTAGGTGAGCGGCCGCGACGAGGTGATGGAACAGCTGAAGCCCGAACGGGCCGAATCGGGGGCCATGACGAGCATGTCGGCATAGGGGCGCAGGGCTTCGATAAGGAAATTGATGCCTGGCGCGTCGACGCCGTCGTCATTGGATATGAGCAGATATGGACGCATTGTAAACAAAGGTTTCAGAATGATTTGTATGCCACACAGCGGCAACGGCTGTTGCCACCGTGCCGCTTATCTTATGCAAAGATAGTGCAAGGTGAGTGCAGAACATCAAGCTTGCTTGAATGTTATGCCGAACCGCTGCCTATCTTCTGTAAAGATAACGCAAGGCGAGTGCAGAACATCAAGTTTACTTGAATGTTATGCCGAGCCGCTGCCTATCTTCTGTAAAGATAGTGCAAGGTGAGTGCAGAACATCAAGTTTACTTGAATGTTATGCCGAGCCGCAGCTTATCTTATGCAAAAATACGAAAAATAGCTAATGGTTGGAGGAGTTCGCTGTTTTTTTCTTACCTTTGCAACCTATTATAGCACTGCTATTCTTAACCTCAAAACCATAAACAACCGACATGAGTAAGATCATTGCTTTGGCCAACCAAAAGGGTGGCGTGGGCAAAACCACTACTTCGATGAACCTGGCAGCCTCGCTCGCCACACTCGAAAAACGTGTGCTGCTGATTGACGCCGACTCACAGGCTAATGCTTCGTCGGGCCTGGGCGTTGACCTGAGCAAGGTGGACTGCTCCATCTATGAGTGCCTCATCAACGGCAACGATGTGCATGAGGCCATTTACACCACCGACATTGACAGGCTCGACATTGTGCCCTCAAATATCAACATTGTGGGGGCCGAGGTTGAGATGTTGAACTTTGACAAACGCGAGTTTGTGATGAAAAACCTGCTGCGGCCGCTCGACAAGGAGTATGACTACATACTTATCGACTGCTCGCCTTCGCTCGGTCTCATCACTGTTAACGCACTGACTGCGGCCAACTCGGTTATCATTCCTGTGCAATGCGAATACTTTGCACTTGAGGGCATATCAAAACTGCTCAACACCATCAAGATAGTAAAGAAGAAGCTTAACCCCGAGCTTGAGATTGAGGGCTTTTTGCTCACCATGTACGACAGCCGCCTGCGCCTGGCCAACCAAATATACGACGAGGTGAAACGACACTTTCAAGAGTTGGTGTTCAAAACGGTTATTCAGCGCAACGTCAAACTGTCGGAAGCCCCAAGCCACGGACTGCCGGCCATATTGTACGACGCCGACTCCACCGGGGCAAAGAACCACTTGGCACTGGCCAAGGAGGTTATTAAGAAGAACGAAAAATAAGTATGGCAACACATAAGAAATATCCAGCATTAGGACGCGGGCTCGACGCACTCATCTCGACCGAGGAGGAGGTTCACACCAGCGGGTCGTCGAGCATCAACGAAGTGCCGGTGTTCAAAATCAAGGCTAACCCCAACCAGCCGCGCCGCGAGTTCCAGCCCGAAGCACTGCAAGAGCTGGCCGAGAGCATACGCCAAATAGGCATCATACAGCCTATCACGCTGCGGCAGATGGAGGACGGCACTTACCAAATCATTGCCGGCGAACGACGCTGGCGTGCAGCACAACTGGCGGGGCTGACCAACATTCCGGCCTATATACGCACCGCCAACGACGAGAACGTGATGCAGATGGCGCTGGTGGAGAACATTCAGCGCGAGGACTTGAATGCCATCGAAATAGCTCTGGCCTACCAAAACCTCATTGAGCAGTATAGCCTGACTCAAGACAAACTGTCGGAAAAGGTGGGCAAGAACCGCGCTACCATAGCCAACTATCTGCGACTGCTCAAACTGCCCGCACAGGTGCAGGTGGCACTGCAGAACAAGGAGGTGGACCAAGGACACGCACGTGCACTGCTGGGGCTGGACAAACCATCGCTGCAGGTGAAGCTCTTTAACGAAATACGCGAAAAGGGCTACTCGGTGCGACAGGTGGAAGAGATGGTCAAAGCGCTTAACAACGGCGAAACGCTGAAAAGCGGACGCCACACACTCAAAAGCAAAACAGCCACCAAACGACTGCCCGAGGAGTACACCGAACTGCGCAACCGTCTGTCGGAACGCTTCAGCACGAAGGTGCAAATGACGTGCTCGCAACAGGGCAAAGGCAAAATCAGCATTCCTTTTGCATCAGAGGAGGAACTTGAGCGCATTATCACGCTGCTCGACAAAATCTGATAGAGATACGCCATATATTAAGTGGGTGTTCGGGCTATGTGACCGAGAACCAAGGGGGCAGATACGTCCCGATAACGCACTTTCGATGCGGAAATGACACCTGCTGATGTATAAAATAATATAGAACACCTACTTATAGTCAATGAGTTCGCATACACTACGGAGCGTGGTGCTGATGGTGATGCTCGCATGCTCACAAGCACTGGCGCTTTATGCAAAAAATACGGCCAAAGTCGGAGCCTCAAACGGGGTTCCGGCTTTAGCCGTTTTTGCTGCCGCACGCACCGGTTGCCCTGCCATGCGCCCCGACACAGTGAAAACGCCCGACGAACTGGCCCGCGAACACAGCACCGATGCCGATGCCGACTTTGACCGCATGGCGGCCGAACTGGCGTCGGATTCCGACTCAATGGTCATGCCCGTGGACACGGCCAGACTGCAACACACTGCCGACTCGCTGAAGGCACACCCCGCCACACTGCCCGCCAACGGCAAGGGGGGCAAGCCCAAGGTGTTTGTGCCTAACCCCACCAAGGCGCTGTGGCTGTCGCTGGTGTGTCCCGGCGCCGGACAGATTTACAACCGCAAATACTGGAAACTGCCTTTCATATACGGCGGCTTTTTGGGTTGCGCCTATGCCCTGATGTGGAACCAGATGATGTACCGCGACTACTCGCAGGCTTATCTCGACATCATGGACGACAACCCTAACACCAACTCGTACCTTGACATGTTGCCACCACGTTACGACATTACGGGGCGCGAGGACCAATTTAAGAACATATTCAAACGCAAAAAGAACTTTTACCGCCGCTACCGCGACTTGAGCGCCTTCTGCTTTGTGGGCGTGTACCTGCTCTCGGTAGTCGACGCATACGTTGACGCACAACTCTCGGTGTTCGACATCTCGCCCGACTTGAGCATGCGTGTCGAACCGGCTGTCATAGGGCAGCCTGCCTTGCTCGGCTCATCGTCGGGACGCTCGGCCTACGGCGTGGGCTGCAGCTTGACGTTTTAAGCTTCACGCTTTAACGTTTGGCATTTTAAGGCACACCATGCGCCAACAATACAAAAGATACACACTTTTTTTGATGAAACGCTTAAAGACATTGATTGTAGCACTGGCGGCCGGCTTTATGTCTGCCACAGCGCAAAACGAAATTACCGTACACAACGACCAAAACGGACGCGACGAGGTGATAGACCTGCCCGAGGGCATGTCGGCCGACTGCGACTCGCTGCTGGGAGAGTGGATGGCCAAAAAGTATCTCTACCCCGACACCACGTGTGTCAACCCCGACTACAACCCGACCTTCACCGCCGAGGAGTATCAGGAGCGTCTGCGCCGCCTGCCGGTGGTGATGGAGATGCCTTACAACCAGGTGGTGCAAAAGTTTATCGACCAATACAGCGGACGCTTGCGTCGCACCGTGTCGTACGCTTTGGGCGCCGGAAACTTTTACATACCCATATTTGAGGAGGCGCTCGACTACTATGGCTTGCCGCTCGAACTGAAGTATCTGCCCGTCATAGAGTCGGCACTCGAGCCCCGCGCCAAGAGTTCTGCCGGTGCGGTGGGCTTGTGGCAGTTCATGCTGGCTACGGGCAAGCGCTACGACCTCAAGGTGAACAGCCTTGTCGACGAGCGACAGGACCCCTACAAAAGTTCGTGGGCCGCAGCGCGCTACCTGCGCGACTTGTACAAGATATACAAGGACTGGAGCCTGGTGATAGCCGCCTATAACTGTGGCCCGACGACGGTGAACAAGGCTATTCACCGCGCCGACGGGGTGCGCGACTACTGGACTATCTACCCCTATCTGCCCAGCGAGACACGTGGTTATGTGCCGGCATTTATTGCGGCCAACTACATCATGAACTATTACTGCGAGCATAACATTTGCCCGATGAAGACGAAAATTCCCGTCACTACCGATACCATCATGGTGAGCCGCGACTTACACATGAAGCAAGTGGCCGACCTTTGCAACATCGACATCGAGGCCATACGCGCACTCAATCCGCAGTATCGCACCGACCTCATACCAGGCTCGGCGGGACTCATGTCGCTCTGTCTGCCCACCGAAACGCTCAACACGCTTATCGACCTGAAGGACTCGGTGTACAACTACAACGCTGACGAACTGATGACACGCCGTGCCACCGTGGAGGTGGACGAAAAACTCGACAACCGCAGTGTGGCCTT
>ENA-ORMJ01001984-ORMJ01001984.1-human-gut-metagenome-genome-assembly--contig:-NODE-1984-length-10988-cov-2.852556_pt1 | contig 10988 bp, 13 predicted proteins | sample MGYA00242100_ERZ508989 | MGnify/ENA primary metagenome ERZ508989 (study PRJEB26280, sample SAMEA2531403) | human gut metagenome | biome: human gut; feature: human-associated habitat; material: faeces...
AATGAAGCTCCGCAGGACGCACTACTCTCGACAGAGAGTATAGAAGTGCGCCCTTTAGTTCCTAAAGGGATTTTTCCTTAATACTTTTTCATCAGCTTATTAAAAATGACAATTCCTGCGATAACTTGAAACAGTAAATATCCGCTGAGATAGAGTACAATCATGCGAGCATTATCAATGACTTCCAATGCTCCGAGAATACCGAAAACCAAAATGGAGAAACAAACAACCAGCAGTCCTAAGCTGTAAGTATATCTTCCGGCTCTATCTCTGATTTTTGTTTTCAACTCGTCATGCTGTTCAATTCGTTCGTTCTCCAAACACTCTTCGTATCGCTCTTTATTTTTGGGGGAACTCCAATAAAAATATTTGCATATCATCATAATTCCGGGGAAGATACCTGCGCCAGCAAAGCCCCATAAAATGCCCTCTAACTTTGTTTCAATCAACAGCGCAACAATCAAACAAGCCACGCCGAAAAGCACATATAGTATCCCGGTTATCAAATTACTCTTTTTCATTTTCTGCACCTCTTTCATAGAAAAAGATTTCTTCAATCCGTTTGCCAAAAAAGTCTGAAATTGCAAAAGCTAATTCCAATGATGGATTATACTTTCCTGTTTCGATTGAACTAATGGTTTGTCTTGAAACACGAAGCATTTTTGCAAAATCATCTTGATTTAATCCTCGCTCCTTTCGTAACTGCTCAACTTTATTCTTCAAAAAAACGCCTCCTTGCATGACAAGTTTCCTTTACAAGCTTACTATAGCATGACACACTCATCTTGTCAAGTTTCCTTTACAACATTTACTTCTTTATCATGGGAAAATTACAAGTTATCAGTCTGTTTCATCTTTTTTATATATTACACCGTCCCATGCATAATATCCCGCGATATATTCATAATCAGGATATTCTTCTATCTCATATAATTTTCTCCCACTATCAGATATACAAATTACCACATTTGATATTTTATAATTTTCCAGTTTCGATGTTTGAGAATATCTTACTCCATTAAGATATATATAATCTTCTTTTTCAATTGCCTCATTTTTATAACTTTTATTGTGTGCAAAATAATATCGACCACAAATAAAAATAACAACAATTGTAAGTAAAATAATAATTAATGCTATTGATATCTTTTTTTTTACCATCATTCTCATTAGCTTCCTCTTAACATTTCATGAACTTCCGATTATCGGTCCCTATTTCCATTTTAGTTAGCTATATATTCATCATCTAAAAAAGTATACCATTCCTATGTCAGCCACAAATGACCGCCTGTCTCTTCTACATTAATTTCTTTCAATCTGTCAACTAATTTTTTTCTTTCTTCTTCCGACATCTCCAGTTCCAACTTTTCTGCCTTTTCCAACTTTTCCAATATTTCAATTTCTTCATCTGTCATCAGTCTCATTGCCTTACCTTCTACTTTTATCAGTTTTAATAATTCGCTGATTCTTATCATTTTCTACAAAATATTTGCATTTTACATTTTCACCATTCCATATTTTAGGGGGTAATAATTGGGGATATGCATCACAATATTTTGAAAAATCACTTCTTGATCCTCTGTACTTTCTACAATTTAGACATACACAATATAAATTGAGCTTATATCTATCAATTACACAACCCATATAATCACTCCTTCGATTCTGTATAAATTCTTAACATTTATTGCTTTGCAAACTGATACTTGATTCCGCATTCCTAAAAAATGTTCCGCTTTTTGTATCATTGCATTTCTTTGTGCCAAAGATTTGTATATTCATTTTAAAATTCCTCTCTGCTTTCTTCTCTTTTCCGTACCATCCGCACAAATTCTTTAAACTTTATATACCTGTCTGCTGCTGTATCCGTTCTTCTCTCGTTGTGTCTTTTATTAATATGCTTTTTATTTCCATATCGATTGTCCTTTCATTTTATTTAATAAATTTTTACTTGCAAAAATTTTATATCACGATTCCTCGGCAGTGGTCCATTTCATGCAATATGATCTGTGCCGTAAATCCGCTATACTTCCCATGCTGTGGCTGAAAATTACTGTCCAGATAATCAACTTCTATTTCTTCATATCGTGTACATGGCCGGACACCATCTAACGATAGACAGCCTTCCTCAGTCTGATATTCTCCCTCTTTCTTTGTTATAACCGGATTAATCATCACAAATTGAAACGGCCCTGCCGCCACAACAATAATTGCTTTATTTCTGCCAATCATATTTGCCGCCATACCGACACAGATTTCTCTGTTGGCACGCAGCGTATCCATAAGGTCCGTTACAATCTGCTTATCCGCCTCTGTTGCAGGTTTTGCTTTCATAAATATCTTTTTTCCTTTTATAATATTTTTAACCATATTTTTTATTTCCAATCTTTTACTGTTTTTCCAAATATTTTATTTCTCTTTCAATCCAGGTCATAATGACATCTACTAGATATTCCTGCTGTACCTGATTTAATTCCCTGCCCTGCTGCATCTTATGCCATTTACGGATACATTCCCGACAGCAGGTTGCCGTTGCATGCTGTGCAATAAACACCGGATGTCCTTTCATTGGCGTCTGCCTTCCGTCATTTGGAATAACAGCCGGTGCTTCACGTTTTGCGATAAACTCCCTGGCATGCTTCCTGATAACATCCATACCTTTTTGCTGAATATACTCAATATCCTTCTGTTTTAAATGAAAACTGCTCCGGAATTTCGATTTGCCAAGCCTTTCAAACAACTGCCTGTACCACTCTTCCTTTGTCATCCTAACGCCTCCATATCCGATTCTATTTTTTCTTATATCCGCAATCGCAATATGGACCTCCCGATGCAAGCGTATATTGTCTTACAAACTTCGTACCGCCTCCTGCATCTGCCATGGTATAATCGAGATGACACAATGCAGGTGTCAAATCATATAACCCCAGTTCTTTCATAATTGTGCAGATTCCGCATTTCGTAAATCTTGCCTCATAGCCGCTTCCATCCTCATAAGGATAAAATTCCATATTCCATGAATATGGATTCCGGTCTGCCGTTTTTAATTTTTCCGTTCTTTTCAGATTATCCATCGATTTCTCTGTATACTTATTTTTACCACTTTTTCTGCAATACCACTGCATGGCCGGAGTCATCATTGCATTTGCATAATACTTCGTCAGCGATTCCACATCCGGACGTTCCGGCATATTTAATACAAACGCACCAAGCATGGCACAGCTTACTGCATTCGCCTTAAACCGGTCGTTTTTCTCAAACTCCGGCAATCCCTGTATAATCTGCTTATACTTTAATTTCGCTTTCGCAGTCACTTCTTTTGCGGTATCTTCGTTCATATGATAGTTTTCCACCAACTGCTGTCTAAATGATTTTGCAAAAAGCAGCCACATCGCCGCCGGCATTCCTGTATATTTCATTTCATATCCATCCTTTCTTTAGATATTTTGTCTGTTTTTTATATAACTTTGATATGTATTTTTTATGCCTATAACAATTTGATAAAAAAAATACATTACAATGACTATTAAAATAGCTATCTCGATTTTTACATACATTCTTTCTACACACAAACATTTTTCAGCTCCTAATTTACGCATTATATCAAATATAGCACAAACCGAATAATATAAAAGATTCATAAGCAATATATATATATCTATCCCTTCATTACTAAATATTTTTAATGCCATATTTATTTTTCTATTTAAAGAAAGTTTTTCAATATTTAACATCAAATATAGTAAAAACAGTACAAAAAACACTGCTGCATAAACAATGTTATTAATAGAAAATCCTGCTAATTCAGCAAATTCAAACCGAATATCAAAAATACCATATAGCATTAAAAAAAATGTTCCTATTGTTGCTAAAGCTGTTATTAAATTATTACTAATCGTCCATTGGCGTTCATTATGTTCATAATATAACTTTATATCATTTAATTGTTTTCTCCTCCTTCTGGGATTCTTACTTGTATATTTAATGTCTATGTTTTCTTCTAAAAATGGATATATATCGACCGGAATACTATCCAATTCACGATTCAATATATATTCCCGGATATCTTTATCAAATTTTTCTGCTTCAGACACATTACAATTTAACAATATCTGTTTTATTTTTTTCACATGCGTATTTTGTCTCATTCTATCCTCCCTGTTCTCAAATATTCTATTACCTGCTTATGCCGCATTTGCATTAATGCTTTCAATTACTTTTCGGATTCCTGCCCATACGGTCATATCAGTAAATATTTCGACTACACTTCCCTGATCGGTAAATGGCGATTCCTGAAGAACAGAAAAATCCTTCAACACTCCATTATGTACGATATATTCAATGATCTGGTTGACAAAATAAATCTGCCTGCTGTCAAGATTAGTACCTGTAAGATATTCTGAAAATGCTTCTTTCGCAGCATTCATATCCAATCCTACGATTTCGCGGACAAATTCTCCAAGAGGTTTTGTTCCATATTCCAACTCATAATCCTGCTTTGTTCCAACTTCTCCCCAAAGAATTTCTTCCAATGATGCCATATCTGCCGATGTAAGAGGTTTGTTTGTTTTTAATTTTGCAATTACAACATTGTCCTGATGCTGTCTGATATAATACTCTGCCTTTGCTTTATAATTTTTCAACTCATCATTTTCAAGCTCCGATTCTTTCCAATCAATAGACAACAAATCGTCTTCAAAATTTGTATCATACCGTATGTGTTTTTTCGGAATATATTTCATTAACTCACGAAGTCTTTCCCTTATTTCTTCAAATTCATTCATACCGGCATTTTCTATATAATCTGTGCGCAAAATCCGATGGATGAAATCTGACTGTGCCTGAATTTCGGGAATATTTGCTACACCTGCTATTCCTTCTACTTTTTTGTACAGGTCACTCTTTGCTTTTGTATATTTTTTCCCAATCAGATACGCAAGTTCTATACCATATATCAATGCATCAAACCTGACTGCACTGGCATCATCTTCTTCTGGTAATATAAGCGGTGCAAGTTCCTCACGCACAATCAAGGTATCTTCATAAGTAAGTACCTGATAATTTGATTCTGCAGAATATTCTTCGACATATTTCAGGTGCTGGCGGACTGCAAAGTTATCCCTCGGTAATTCTTTTACTTTTTCACTCATCTGTCTGACTAATTCTTTTCTGTATGCAATCAGTCTGTCCACCTGATATTCAATATCCTGCAATTTATAGGATATTTCAAACTTTAAATTAAATATTGCCCCAGAAAGTGCGAGTGTATTTGCGGAAGCCTTGCCCCTATTCATTCTGAAAAATTCAAAATTTCCACAAAAATCAAAAATATAAAATTTATTTTTATCTTCTCCATCAAGCAATCCTGGGCAAAGTCTTGTCCCTCTGCCTATCATCTGCCAGAATTTTGCTTTACTCATAACCTTCTTAAAGAACACAAGATTTACTACCTCTGGAACATCTATTCCCGTATCCAGCATATCTACAGAAATCGCTATCTGTGGTATTTTCTTTGAGTCTGAAAATTCATCTATGGCACTCTGGGCATAACTTAGATAATTATCGATGACTTTTGCATAATCAGGAAGGTGAGGATATTCTTTCTGAAATACTTCCAGAATTTTCTCTGCATGGTCATGATTTTTAGCAAAAATAATTGTCTTGCCAATCTTCTGACCATAATCTATTTTAATTCCTTCTGTCATGAGAATATTTAAAACCTGTCTTATGGTATCTTCATTGAATACCCATGTATTTAATGCCGCAGATGAAATTGCTTCCGGCACTTCTCCATTTTCATCGATAAAAGTTTCTTCATATGTTTTCCTATCTTCATCAGATAATTCATCATAAGAAATACCCTGTTCTATGAATTTGAATTTTGATTCTATCGAGACATAGTCTGTCAGATATCTATCCTTTACCGCCTGAGCAAGATCATAACCATAAGTAGGTACACCGTTTTCCAGTTCAAATATTTCATAAGTATTTTTATCAATTTCATCCTTTGGTGTCGCAGTAAGTCCTACAAGTGGTGCATCAAAATACTGGAAAATATCTCTGTATTTATTATAAATAGACCTATGCGCTTCATCGCAGATAATTAAATCAAAATGTCCGCAGGTAAAAAGTTTTCCCTGACTGTCATTTATGGTATCAATACAATTCATCATTGTCTGATAAGTAGAAAAAACACAATGTGCATTGTAATTATCTTTTTCTTCTACCAGATTTGTACAGGATAAATCCGGCAGTAAATTGACGAAGTTTCTCTTTGCCTGTGTTACAAGTGAATTCCTGTCTGCAAGAAAAAGAATATTTTTTACCCAGCCGGCATTTAACAATACATCACATAATGCAATTACCGTCCTTGTTTTTCCGGAGCCGGTAGCCATAACTAACAATGCTTTTCTTCTGTTTTTCTCATCAAAACTGTTACAAACGGCTTTAATCGCCGCTTCCTGATAATAACGTCCTGCTATTTCTTTTTTCACCACAATATTTTTCAGGCTTGTCCGCATGGATAGTAAATTGAACCATTTTTCCAAATCTCTTTTCGAATAAATCACTGCACATTTCCGCTCTGGATATTGCCCGTCAATGATGTGCGTTTCAAATCCATTTGTCAAAAAAATAACCGGTCTTCTTTTATACTTTTGTTCCAGTAAATCTGCATACAACTTTGCCTGCTGTCTTCCACTCACAACATCGACGCAGGTTCGTTTTGCTTCGATGACTGCCAGCGGACGATGCATATCATCATATAATACATAATCCGCATATCCAATTTCTGATTTATTCGGCATTCCTGTCAATTCTACTTCATTTATCCAGTCTTTTCCTTCCGTCCAGCCAGCATCCATAAGCATCGCATCGATATAAAGTTTTCTGGTCTTATATTCGGATAAATCCAGTGGTTTTGGAACATAGGTCTGCTGCTGTTCCTGTCTGCGGGCAGAAAGTTCTTTCTTAAGTGATGCATTTTCTGCCATCAGTTTTTGTAAATCCATTTCCTGTTGTGCAGATTTTTTCTGTTCTTTTTCTAATTCTTCTTTTACCGAACTGACTTCATCACCTGATATTTTTTCCTTCTGAAACCTTGAAGTAATCAACGTTTTATCAAACGTATGTTCTTCATAATTATCACCATAACAATATGCAATGTAATCAAGATAAATGAAAAGATTTTCCAGACAGAGCATAGCTTCATCCATGCCCAGCTTCCTGTTACTGTGTGCTACATTATTCCCACATCTGCGTATGTAATCCATACGTTTCCATAAATCCTGACCTACAATCTGCCTGTAATCTTCCGCATTCATCAGGCTGTGCAGATTATCCTGATATGGCATCTCTAACTCACTGTCCACCGAATACATCCACTTTATGGCAAATTCCATGGCTCTGCGGCTGTTAATGATACTGGATTCCGGATCTATCACGATAATTTTTTCCGCAGATATCGCAACATCTGCAAATGCAGAAAACTTTGATTCGGTTTTAAAATAGTCAAAATTTGTTATCATTTTCCGTTTCTCCCTTCTACAGTACTTTTACTAATTTATACAGGGAATTTTCCTGTAATATGGTGCAAAGCTCTTGAGGCAATTTTGATTTGTTGACCTGTTTGACAAAAGCAATAAACTCTTCTTGTTCTTTCAGTGGTGGAACATATAATTTTAAAGAATTTATTGAATTAAAATTTAGTCCAGCCTTGACAGCACTCTGATTTTTAGCTGTAAACTGTTCTTTTCCGGCAGGACTTTCCATATAGTGTGCAACAAAAAGTGGATTCAGCACTTCCTTATTTATCCTAATACATGATAAGTGTTGGTTTATATATGCACCATGTTCTGCAATTTCTTTTGTGACAATCCCCGTTCGTCCAAGATCAGCCGTGATGCTAATAAGAAGATCTCCTTCTTGTACCTTAGTTCTTTTTGCTTCAGCATTATTTGGTGCATTAACTGGTTGCATATTATCAGTGGTAATATGACAATCCTTTACATTCTTTATTGTAATAAACCATTCTGTACCGTCTTCAGCACAATACTGTGCCCAACCACGAGAACCCGATGTTAGCGAAGTGATATACTCTGAAAGCTGATGAACCGGATACCCCTTCGGGTTCGTAACCGGATCCCCAAACAGCTCGACAAATCGAGCTTTGATAAAATCATCAAATCGAACTAACTCTTTTTTTCGATTCTGAATCACAGAATATATTTTCTCAAGAATTTTGGCATATTCATGTTGCTTATCAAAATCAACATCTGGGACAAGTGTTTCTTCAAGTACCTTTCTACTAATAGCCTTAAAAGTACTTCCTGTACCTTTACTATTTAATTCTTCATTCTTGGCTTTTAATAACCAATATATATATTCAGGTGATACCTTATTCCTATCAGGGGTTAATGCCGCAAGTCCACGCCCAATACAACATTCTTCCTTTGCATAATTTATTGCACCAATAGGTGCTCTTACTGAAATTAATATATCTTTGGGATTAGCCATTTTAGTTGGTTCGTTACACCATTTCCTTGTAATAGGATATCTTTCTCCAAAATCTGCATTACCTTGAAAAAAAGGAACCCCATCGCCATTGTCGTTATAACTACTAGAATTTGGTGATTGCCCCATGCTAATTTTACAAACATCCTTTAACATCAAATATTTCATCTACCTTTTCCCTGCAAACCTTAATTGATCGCTCAACTTATCCCATATATTTCTGATGTGCTGTTTTTACATTACTTTGATTTACCATCGCATATTGCATTGTTGTATCTATCTGTGAATGTCCCAGTATTTTTTGTACCTGTTCTATCGGCATTCCTTTATCTATAGCTCTCGTTGCCATCGTTCGCCGGAATTTGTGAGGATGTATTTTATCCAATTCTAATGCTCTTCCAAGCTGTCTTAGCCTTATCTCCACTCCACTGATTTTCAGTCTGTCATATGGTGCATCTAAAGTTACAAACAATGCCGGATTACTATCATTCCTGCTTTCTATGTATTCTTTTAGATGAACCTTTGCTTTCGCATCAAAATACACTCTTCTTTCCTTGTCACCTTTTCCATATACTACACACTCTCTTCCTTCCAAATCAATATCTTCTATATTCAGATTTACCAGTTCCCCTACTCGTATGCCAGTAGAATATAATAAGTCAATAATCGCCAAATCACGGATTTTCTTGCAGTTATCTCTAAGTTTTTCTATTCCTTCATCTGAAATCGTGCTCTTTACGACAGTTTTTGTCTTGATTTTGTGAATACGCCGCATTGGACTTTTTAATACATAATCTTCCTCTTCGAGCCATGAGAAAAAACTGGAAATATTTCTTCGTATATTATCTATGGTAACATTGGAACAATGGCTGTTTTCCTGATATCCTGCTAGATAACTCCGTATTTCCTCTGTTGTTATTTTTCTGATTTCAGTAGAAATTATTTTAAACATATGTTCTATCGTCATTCTGTAATACTGAATCGTTCTGTCAGAACAGCCTTCTACTTTCTTCGCTGCAAGAAACATTTCTAAAAATTCCTCATTTGATATATTATTTCTCTTTGCTTCATTCTCTGCAAATGTTTTTATAATAACTTCCTGCAATTTTTTCATCTGAGCAATTGACAAATATGCTGACATTTCATTTAATACAGTTACTATTTTTTCATCCATGTTGGTATCTCCTTAATACTTACCAACATCTCCCCCACATTTATAAATTTTTGTCTACTTTTCTTCTACTTTAGTTACTTCCTCTATCATTCCTGTAACAACAGAATTCAAACTTGTCGCATTCTGATTGGTAATTACTGGATTACCTGTCTCTTCTTCTATTCTTGTTCTTGCTTCACCAGCTATTTTTCCACCAGTTTTTGCAACACTTCTATTTTCTTCTAATCCATATGGATTCTGCACCTTTGTAAGTTCCGTTGTCATTGCTTCTGCTAACATATTGAGTGCAAGTTCCAATGTACTCATATTGTCACGAAGATTTTCTTTCTTCAATCCGATCTCTTCCCACCTGTGCTAACCATAGTTTGAAAGGTTCAGCTTTCTTTGATGGAATAGACTGAATTATCTGCAATAGCTGCTCTGTATTTGCAACATCTGTCATCCTTTTTTTCAAAGCGTGACAATTTGTCACGGTTTCATTTCCTTCTTGGATTAATCTTTGTTTTAATTTTCTCCAATACGCATTTGCATCTTTACTTTCAGTTAATACAGCCACTACATCAATTATGGAAAAATACCATTCCTCCAACTCTTCATCCCATGCAGTCCTAATAGGCTGATTTTCAAATAATTGTATTTTATTATCTTCTCCCAATACTCATCTTCCTTTCTTTTATCCAAAATATTTCTGCATTAACGAATCAAATAATAATTTAGTTTCGTCTAGTGCCTTTTGTACGGCAACTTTTGATTTGTCGACTTGAATAACAAAAGTAGCAAATTTGTTTTGTTCCTCTATATCTGGTGCGATTACTTTCAATTCACTTAATATCTTCAAATTGATATTCTTTTGTGCTGATTCCGGTGCTTGTGCTTCAAGAATGGCTTGAAAAAACGAAAACCAATAGTGTATAAAAATTTCATTTGTCTTATCGTTCGCTTTAAATCCAACTACACTATCCGGAAAACACGCATCAAACTTTAAAATAGCTGTCTTTGCAATATTAGCTGCAATTGTTATACACAACGTTCCAGCTTTCCACATCTTACTTTGCTTATACCCTAATTCCGAATATGTATTTTCATAATTCTCTATATACAATCCTGCATTAGAAACTTCACCTGTTTGGATCAATGGATATTCTCCACCTAACAGCTCTGGTCCATTTCTTGGTCTATGCTTAGATACGCCTCTTCCAAGCTCCCCAAGTTCTGGCAAAGTCAATTCTTTTAAACCTTTTGAATTACTAACCGGATCCCCAAACAGCTCGACAAATCGAGCTTTGATAAAATCATCAAATCG
>ENA-ORMJ01001989-ORMJ01001989.1-human-gut-metagenome-genome-assembly--contig:-NODE-1989-length-10957-cov-4.341589_pt1 | contig 10957 bp, 9 predicted proteins | sample MGYA00242100_ERZ508989 | MGnify/ENA primary metagenome ERZ508989 (study PRJEB26280, sample SAMEA2531403) | human gut metagenome | biome: human gut; feature: human-associated habitat; material: faeces...
GGCAGCATCGAGTCATGGATGACTCGTTGTTGCCGGTCACGTCACTCCGAGAAAACCTAAATCAGGCATACCTAGACTTTTCTTATTTTCGTACAACGGAACCAAAATTACTCCGGCTTTGCGCAAGATGCCATTCACAAACCTACGACTCACCATTTGAGCGGGCGATTTATTTCATAAACAAACCAGCATATGCCCATTTCCCTGATGCATTTTTATTTCTCTGACAGATCTGTATTTCGTATCTTATCCCTGATCCGAAGTATCATAGACGGCGATACGGAAAGTTCGTCAAATCCCATCCGAAGGAATGTCTCTGTGAGTGTTTCATCTGCACCAAGTTCTCCGCAGATGCCAACCCAGCATCCTTCCTTATGTCCATTGTCCACAACCATCTTTAGCATCCGAAGAACCGCTTCATGGTGCGAATCATAGATGTTATCCAGCTTCGGGTTCTGCCTGTCGATCGCAAGTGTATATTGTGTCAGATCGTTTGTCCCGATCGAGAAGAAATCAACTTCCTTTGCCAAAAGATCACTGATCATGACTGCTGCCGGTGTTTCGATCATAATACCGAGTTCCACATCCTTATACGGAATGCCGTCGGCATCAAGTCCTGCTTTCACTTCCGCAATGATCTCTTTGATCTTTTTCACTTCATTTACAGAAATGATCATTGGAAACATAATTGCGATCGTTCCATAATAACTTGCACGGTATATCGCACGAAGCTGTGTCTTAAAAATTTCAGTGCGGTCAAGGCAGATCCGGATCGCACGGTAACCCATTGCCGGGTTTTCCTCCTTCTCAAGTCCAAAATAATCAACCTGTTTATCTGCTCCGATATCAAGCGTACGGATGATCACTTTTTTCCCTGCCATATTTTCCGCAACTGTCTTATACGCTGCAAACTGCGCTTCCTCCGTCGGATAGTCCTCCGACTCTAAATAAAGGAACTCACTCCGGAACAATCCGATGCCGCCCGCATCATTTGCAAGCGCATTTGCCACATCGGAAACACCTCCGATATTCGCATAAAGATTGATCTTTGTGCCATCCTTTGTGATATTTTCCTTCCCTTTTAATTCCTGAAGCAGACGTTTCTTCTGCTCATTTTCTTCTTTTAACTTCTGATATTTTGTTTTCGTATCCTCATCCGGTTCTACGAAAAACTTTGCATCAAATCCATCTACGATACCGTACTGTCCATCCACACCCTCTTCCGGGAAATCAACTCCGATTAGTGCCGGAATATTCATGGTGCGCGCTAAGATCGCAGTGTGGGAATTAGTGGAACCGTGCCGCGTTACAAAAGCAAGTACCTTTGATTTATCAAGCTGCACTGTCTCACTCGGCGCAAGATCATCTGCTAAAAGGATAAATGGTTCATCCCCGCTTAATCCTGCATCACCGTTTCCCTGTAAAATAGAAATCACACGGTTTGAAATATCTTTTACATCCGCAGCACGTTCTCTCATATAGTCGTCATCCATTGCTGCAAACATCTGCGCAAAATTATCTCCTGTGGAAGCAACGGCAAATTCTGCATTGACCTGCTGGGTTTCGATCATGTTTGTGATCGACTCTACATAATCAAGATCATCAAGCATCATCTGGTGCATTTCAAAAATTGCCGCATTGACTTCACCGACTTCCCTGACTGCTTTTTCATAAAAAACACCAAGCTGTCTTTTGGCTTCTTCTTTTGCATCCTCAAAACGCTTTTTCTCTGCTTCTATATCTGTTATCTTTGTTCGCTTTACTGCATTGTCTGTCTTATGATAAACCGACAGTCTGCCCATGGCAATTCCACCAAATACACTTTTTCCGTGCAGTTCCATGCCCGTTACCTCCATTTTAGATTTTTATTTCCGTTTTTATCAATTTTTTACAGGTTTGCTTTCAAAAACTCCTCGATTGCAGCACTTGCTGCCTCTTCATTTTCTCCATCGGTGCAGACCGTGATCTCCTCGCCGCATTTTACACCAAGTCCCATAACTCCGAAAATACGTTTTGCATCTACTGCTTTGCCATCTTTTGCAATGGTAACGCTGCATGGAAATGATGCTGCTGCCTTTACAAGTGCCCCTGCCGGTCTTGCGTGGATTCCCTCTTTGTCTGTGATCACATATTTAAATTCTTTCATGATTTTCTCCTTTCCCAAACCGCATTTTCTTTTCGGGCGGTTCCATTTACCTGTGAATTTTATTTTATTCCGTTTCCTATCTTTTTGATACATCCTTCTTTAAAAGTCCAAGAATCAGGCATCCCACAACGGAACCAACTGCCAGTGATACGAGATATAACAACGGATGACCTACGGTTAAGAATACGAAGATTCCACCATGTGGTGCCATTAATGTACAGTTAAATGCCATGGATAATGCTCCTGCTACTGCCGAACCAATGATGCAGGACGGAAGCACACGCAATGGATCTGATGCTGCAAACGGGATTGCTCCCTCTGAGATAAAGGAAAGTCCCATGACAATGTTTGTCGGTCCTGCTTTTCTTTCTTCTTCGGTAAATTTGTTTTTAAAGAACATGGTTGCAAGTGCGATTGCAAGCGGTGGAACCATACCGCCGACCATAACAGCCGCCATAATGTTGTAATTTCCTGCTGTGATAGATGCTGTACCAAATACATAAGCTGCTTTGTTTACAGGACCACCCATATCTACGGACATCATTCCGCCAAGCAATGCTCCAAGCAGGATCGCTTTTGCACCGTTCATGCTGTTTAATCCATTATTGATCATGACATTCAATGCTCCGATCGGAGGCTCTACAATATAAGTCATGATTACTCCGATCAAAAAGATACCAATGACCGGATAAAGAAGCATTGGTTTGATACCCTCTAAACCTTCCGGAAGTTTTTCAAACAGTTTCTTTAACAGGCGTACCAGATAACCTGCAACAAAACCTGCAACAAGGGCGCCAAGGAAACCGGATGTTCCGTTTGCCGCGATCGCTCCGCCAACAAAACCAACTGCAAGACCAGGACGGTCCGCAATACTCATTGCGATAAATCCGGCTAAAATCGGAAGCATAAATCCAAATGCAACACCACCGATCGATTTAAACATTGCTGCTAAAGGTGTGATCGTACCAAAATTCGAACGCTCCTCAAACGGAAGACTGTTTAAGTCTACTGCAAAACCATCGATCAAAAATGCAATCGCGATCAGAATACCACCACCGATAACAAACGGTAACATATGTGAAACTCCGTTCATCAGGTGTTTATAAATCTGGTGTCCGATACTGTCAGATTCTTCCTCACTATCCGCTGCCTGGCCGCTTCCTTTTGCCTGATACAGTGGAACATTTCCATTTAACGCTCTGTCTAACAGTTCTTCTGCCTTACTGATTCCATCGGAAACCTTACACTGGATCACCGGTCTGCCTGCAAAGCGATCCATCGGAACCTGTGTATCTGCTGCAACGATGATACATGCAGCCTCTGCAATTTCAGCTTTCGTTAATACATTTTTTGCACCGCCGGAACCCCTTGTCTCAACCTTCACACGGCATCCAAGCTCTTTTGCTTTTTTCTCAATATTTTCTGCTGCCATATAAGTATGTGCGATTCCATTCGGACATCCGGTTACAGCAAGGATCAGTTTTCCATTATCTGTGGTTTTCTCCTCTGCTGCTTCTTTCGTATCTGCACTGTTCTTTTTTTCCTCTTCGGCGTCTTTCTCGGCTTCTGCCTGATCGATCACGCTTAAAAATTCCTCGACTGTCTTTGCATTACGAAGCCCATGCGTAAAATTCTCATCCATCAGAAGAACGGACAATTTGCTCAGTACATCCAGATGTACATTGTCTTCTGTATTAGGTGCTGCAATTAAGAAGATCAGGTCAACCTTTCCTCCATCTAACGCATCAAAATCCACCCCATCTTTGATAACCATGGCTGCAAGTCCCGGTCTGCTGACTGCATCCGACTTGCAGTGCGGAATGGCGATTCCCTCACCAATTCCTGTGGTTCCTTCTTCCTCTCGGGCGTATACGCCCTTGCGGTACTTCTCAACATCGTTGATCTTTCCGCTCTTAGCCATCAATGCAACCATTGCATCAAGGGTTTCGTTCTTTCCATTAACTTTGCCATTTAAATCAATACTCTCTACGGCAAGTAAATCCCTGATTTTCATGCTTAATCCTCCTTGTTTTGCGAAGTAAAATGCGACTGCCCTTGCAGGAGCAGAGGATTTTACTCCTCCTACTTAAATATACCTTTGTTTTTATCTAAAAGCGCAAGAACTTCCGGTTCTGTTGCCAGTTCCTCGGAAAATGCCGATGCGCTTCCGGTACAAACCCCCATCTGGAAAGCTTCTTTATAACTTCCAGTTTTCAGATATCCTGTTACAAATCCGGCCACCATGGAATCCCCGGCGCCAACAGAATTGACAACTTTTCCTTTCGGTGCCTCCGCCTGAAAAACGCTTCCATCTTCAGCAACAAGCACTGCCCCGTCACCCGCCATGGAAACCAGCACATTTCTTGCACCTTTTTCCTGCATCTTCTTTGCATAAGTGATGACGTCTTTTTTATCTGTTATTTTTACACCGAAAATCTCGCCCAATTCATGATTATTCGGTTTGACCAAAAATGGATGATACTGTAATACATTTACGAGCAGATCTTTCGTCGCATCCACAACAATCTTTAAATCTTTATCTGCGAGATATTTCATGATATCCATGTAGATGGTCTGCGGCATCACATCCGGGATACTTCCCGCCATAACGAGAACATCTCCGTCGGAAAGACGATCCAGTTTTTCATAAAGTGTTTTAATATCTGCTTTTGATATCGCCGGTCCCTGTCCGTTGATCTCGCTCTCCTCATCAGAGCGCATCTTTACATTAATTCTTGTCATTCCTTCTTTTACCGGAATAAAATCAGCATTGATTCCTTTTTCCCGGATCAGACGTTCTAACTCTGCTCCGGTAAATCCGGCATAAAAGCCAAGTGCTGTATTTTCCAGTCCAAGATTTTTTAACACCATGGATACATTGATTCCTTTTCCACCCGGAAAAATCTTCTCCTCTGATGTCCGGTTGACCATTCCACAGGTGAAATGCGGAACTGTCACAATGTAGTCCAGTGATGGATTAAATGTGACGGTGTAAATCATTTTTTCTATCTCCTTTCTGCGCTTCCTGCTCTGTGATTTCACAGGTCTTTGTATTTTTATACTTCAATTACATTTTTACATTTACGGTACGCAGGTTTTGTAAGACCTGTCGTAATGACATTTGCACTTTCAAACGGAGCAAATGTCACGCTTGATATCTGATTGAACTTGCTGTCATCCGCTAAGATGTAACACTCCCTGCAGTTTTCCATCGAACGTTTTTTTACGAGTGCCTCCTTAAGCTCTGGTGTGGAAAATCCGCGCTGCATACTGATTCCGTTTGCTCCCCAGAATCCCTTTGTAAAATTATATTTTTCAACCGAAGAGACCGCTTCCTCTCCAACGATTGCCTCTGTCACCGTCTTGAACTCGCCGCCGAGAATGTATACCGTACAACCTTTCTGCGCAAGTTTTTTTGCATGTGTGATCGCATTTGTCACAAACACTGCCTGTCTGACCGTAATAAAATCGATCATCAGATCCGTCGTCGTACCTGCATCAATATAAACAAAATCTCCAGGTTCGATCAGCCCTGCCGCATATTTTGCGATCTTTTCTTTTGCACCTTTGTTCCGTTCTTTTCGCTGCATGACTTCGTCATCCTCGGTACTATATGAGGTATTTTTTAAAATTGCACCTCCGTGTACCTTGATGAGCTGACCATTTGCATCCAGTGTATTTAAATCTCTTCGTATTGTCGACTCTGATGCATCCAGTTCTGTCATGAGCTGCTGAACGGTTACGCTCCCCATACTTTCTAGTATGGATAAAATTCTTGAAAATCTTTCTTCTGTCAGCATATCTTTCCCTCCAATTTCATTCACAACCGTTCAATTTCGTTCATCTTTGATAGTTCTATTATATGTTCACATTCCGTCACAGTCAATCAAAATCCGTCAAAATCATTCACAAAAAAACATTTTAAAAATTGTGAAATATGCAAAAAAACTGCCGCAAGAATCAGTCCTGTTTCTTTACCAGGAAGCCGTTTCTTACGACAGTCTTTATATTTTTGATCTAATTTATACTAATCGCTGCTTTTTCACACTGCTTTCCGTTATTCACACGATCATGAACGCTTTACTCCCCCTTTTGAAAACGTTCGATCGCATCTTTCACATCATCCGCAAAAATTTCAACCACCTCTGCATTTTTCGTCTTATACCGTATGATACCCATTTCCTCAAATGTCTGTCCGGCAATATAACACCGCAATGCCATCAGTACGCCACTGTGCGTTACGATCAACACATCTTCCGTCTCCCGTTCTAAGATCATTCCGAGTGTATCAAGCGCACGCCTCAGCACTTCATTGTAACATTCTCCATGCGGTGTATGGACATAACGCCTGTTGGCATCCCAGTCCTGATACTCTTTCGCATTTTCCTGCGTAATGCTTTCCCAGCTTCTGCCTTCCCAGTCGCCCATATCCATTTCCCGCAGACCATCCGCCGCAATACATGGAATATCAAGCGCGATCGCCGCCTCCTGTGCCGTCTGTGCTGCACGAAGCTGTGGGGATGTATATGCCCGCACAACCTGAAGAGTCCCTTCCTTTTTCCGATCCAGAAGCATGTCCGCAAGCTCTTTTGCCTGCTGCTTTCCTGTCTCGTTCAACGGCACATCTGTCTTGCCCTGTATTTTCTTTTTTACATTCCAGTCCGTCTCTCCGTGACGTACAAAATATAAAATCATTGATTTCTCCTCTTTTGGGTGATGTTGTCATAAATCAAGTATAAACAATTCGTTTGGATTTGTCTATGTGAATCCATGGCAGCAACGAATCATGCTTGCAATTTATGATCTCCCCATGTATACTACATCTATCGCAATTCGATTTTATTTCCATAGAATCATTTTCTGAATACCACTCTTTTCATTCCGGCATTTCGCCACCTATTTCAGAAAACTATTGTGAAAAACACTTAAATTTTTTATAATTAAAGGAGAAAACTACATGGGGAAAAACAAAGGAAAACGAAGTCACACAAAACATGTTTTTGTGCAGAAGAAGTACCGGGATGCCTTGTTCCGCAGGATTTTTAATGAGAAATCAGTTTTGCTGGAGTTATACAATGCCCTGAATCAGACAGATTACGATGATGCAGATGAACTGATCTTTTACACGATCGATGATGTAATCTATCTCGGATATAAAAATGATGTATCATTCATCGTCCGTGGCACATTAAATCTGTATGAACACCAGAGTACCTTAAACCCCAACATGCCGATCCGCGGACTAATCTATTTCGGCAAGCAGTATGAAAGCTATATCAAACAACATAACCTGAACATTTATGGGAAAAAAATGCTTTCGCTGCCGTTTCCGCAGTTTGTTATATTTTATAATGGGATTGAACCGTTGGAAAATGATAAAGATTACATGGAACTGCATCTTTCGGATGCGTTTGAATATGCAAAGCAAACCCCAGTGGAAACGAATGTGGTATCTAATTCCAATGTGCAAAATACCCCTGGCTCTTTCAGCACCCGCCCCTGCTTAGAATGTACTGCGCGGATTTACAACATTAATTATGGACACAATCAGGAACTGATGGTGCGATGCCGGACTTTAGAGGAATATTCCATTCTGATCGGCAGAATCTCTTCGAATGTCAGAAACGGCATTCCATTAGAACAGGCAGCGGATACCGCTGTACAGGAATGTATCAGGGACGGTATTTTGCAGGATTTTCTTATCAAACACAGATCGGAGGTCGTTGGTATGTTATTGGAAGAATTCGATATGGATGAATATATTAAGATGGAACGCAGAGACAGTTATGAGGATGGACATGAGGATGGCTTAGCCGAGGGCAAACGTCTTGAGCAGTTACACGTCGTCCACAACATGTTTCAAAAAAACATCCCTGACGAAAAATGTGCAGATCTACTTAATCAAAACACTGATTTTGTCAATAAAATATATTCTCTGTGCCATGCTCACCCTGACTGGTCAGATGAAGATATTTACAATGCATTAAAAGAAAAATAAAGCTTTATTAAAATTCCTGTAAGTATATCATTTTATCAATATCCCATACTTGCAGGGATCTTTTCTTTCTATTCTACTTGTCTATAATAATATCTTTATGTTCATCCACCGCAATTCGATTTTATTTCCATAGAATCATTTTCTGAATATCACTCTTTTTCATTCCGGCATTTCGCCAGCTATTTCAGAAAACTATTGTGAAAAACACTTAAATTTTTTATAATCAAAGGAGAAAACTACATGGGGAAAAACAAAAGAAAACGCAGTCACACAAATCGGAGGTCGTTGGTATGTTATTGGAAGAATTCGATATGGATGAATATATTAAGATGGAACGCAGGGACAGCTATGCGGATGGACATGAGGATGGATTAGCGGAGGGGAACCGTCTTTATCAATTACATACCATTCACACCGTTCGCAACATGTTCCAAAAAAACATCCCTGCCGAAACCTGCGCCGACTTGCTTGACGAAGATATGGCTTTTATTAATAACGTATATTCTCTATGCCAGATGCACGCAGACTGGTCGGATAAAGATTTTTACAACGCGTTAAAAGAAAAATAAGTCCATTACATAAAAAATACCTGTAATTACATGCCCGACAACATATAATTACAGGTATTTTATTACTGAAATATTTCTTTTTTACAGATCACATAGGAAATAACTGCCACGATCACTTCCGTCACCCAGAATGCATGCCAGACACCGGCAGCTCCAAATATTTTGCTTAAAATAAATGCCAGCGGCAGGATCACTATGATATACCTGAGCACTGAAATTACTAACGACTCTTTTCCTTTTCCAAGACCTTCTAATGCTCCTGACACAGTGACAGATACCGACGATGCAATAAATCCAATACTGATCAGACGCAGTGCCTCTTTTCCATACAGAATCGTCTCCGGATTACTCGTAAACAATCCTATGAGAGTCTGCGGAACTGCCAGACAAAGTATTGTCCCGATCACCATGACTCCGGCGATCAATATCAGTGCCGATCTGAAAATATCTTTCACACGTTTTTTCTCCCCTGCACCATAATTATACCCAACCAATGGGCGCATTCCCTGCACCACACCATTTCCTGTCAGATATAAAAATGTCTGCAGCTTAAAATAAGCCCCAAGAACAAGTACATAACTTGCAGAATAAACAGCAAGAATCGCATTTAATGCAGAAACCTGGATTGACGGAAGCGCAAGACTCAATGTTGCAGGCACACCGATTGAATACATTTTCCTGCTAAGTGCTGCATCCGGCGTCATATCTTTCAATCTTACTTTTACCGGAATTGGATTTAAAATGTAAAACATTAAATAACATACCAGAGATATGATCTGACCGATCCCGGTTGCAAGTGCTGCTCCACGGATTCCCATTTCAGGGAAAATTCCGATACCAAATATCATAAGCGGGTCTAAAATAATATTAGACACGCATCCAACCAGCATACAGAGCATAGATGTTTTCATACGCCCCACCGACTGAAAAATCTTTTCAAAACAGAGACCCGCTGCATTCGGTACTGCAAAAATAAAAACAATCTTTGCGTACTCTGTTCCCATCTCTATGATAGATCTTTTATCTGTAAACATGGCAAGAAAAGGTGCTGTAATTGCAATGCAGACTACCGCCAGAACAAATCCATGGATCATATTAAAAAGTGTTCCCAATGACGCCGTTTTATCTGCGGTATTATGTTTTTCTGCTCCAAGAAAATATGCGATCGTCGCATTGATTCCGATTGCAAATCCAATGACAACCGCATTGACCAGATTCTGCAGGGGAAATACTAAAGAAAGCGCCGTCATTGCATCCTCGCTGATGCGGGCAACAAAATAGCTGTCAATGATGTTGTATAGAGCGTTAACTAACATGGAAAATGTCATCGGCAATGCCATAGAGATAACAAGCGGCATGACCGGTTTTTCTTTCATAAATTTCTGGTTCATGGTGTAATCCTTTCGTTACTGTTTACCCGAAAGCCTGGCACCTGCCATCAAACTTTGGGGTTTTTATTCCTGTGCGCAAAAAAATGCCACACAGCTATAACGCCTTATAGCTGTGTGGCGAAAAATAGAGTTCATCACTCAAGAAAAGTCCACTCCATAAAAATGGTTTTGGAACTGTATTATAACCAGTAAATTTTATTTCTGTCAAGTAAATCTTATTTTGCAATATCAATACGCACCAGTGCTTTGCGAAGTGCAAATTCCGCACGTTTGACATCGATTGCCTCTGTCCGGTGGGCAAGTCGTTCCTCAGCGCGCGCACGCGCAGCTTCGGCACGGTTCTTGTCGATCTCATTCGGCCACTCTGCAATCTCTGCGAGAAGTGTTACCTTATCCGGCAGGATTTCCGCAAAGCCGGAATGTACCGCTGCGATCACGTCATCTTCACCTGTTTTATGAATCTTTACAATACCAGGTGCTAACACAGTCGTGAGCGGAATGTGCTTTTTATATACACCGATCTCACCGGAGGCAGTGGTAAACTCGATCATATCGCCCTCACCTGTATAAAAAACACGATCCGGCGTAATGATCTCTACCTGAAAAATTCTGTTTTCGTCTGCCATATACTATCCCCTTAAATCTACTGCATCTTTGCACGGACATCATCGATCGTACCTGCATTTAAGAAATAACTCTCCGGTACATCATCATGTTTTCCTTCAAGAATCTCTTTAAATCCACGGATCGTCTCTGCGATCGGAACATATTTTCCATCCAGTCCGGTAAACTGTGTTGCAACGAAGAACGGCTGGGGTAAGAATCTCTGTACCTTTCTTGCACGGCTTACGAC
>ENA-ORMJ01001991-ORMJ01001991.1-human-gut-metagenome-genome-assembly--contig:-NODE-1991-length-10956-cov-2.605357_pt1 | contig 10956 bp, 8 predicted proteins | sample MGYA00242100_ERZ508989 | MGnify/ENA primary metagenome ERZ508989 (study PRJEB26280, sample SAMEA2531403) | human gut metagenome | biome: human gut; feature: human-associated habitat; material: faeces...
CCGCTTCCAGCAGAAGCCCCACTGGCGCACCCTCTACCAGTATATCTACGACCACACCACCGCACCCCAATATCGCCTGGCCCACCAGATGTGCCGCTCGATGCTCAGCAGCAGTCCCCTGGCCTTGCTGCGCCTCTGCCTGATCTGCCTGCGCCACCGTCAGACGATCTATTACCACCAGAATCTTCACGGACTCAGAGGTTGCATCCGCGGCTTCTTCTACCCCTTCATCTTCGCCTACGGCAACGTGCAGTACGACTTGGAGTAAGGACGAAATAATAGCGCATCCTTTGCCTTGGAGCGATTTTATGTCTCATTTATTTGCGCAATCCTAATTTTTATATTACTTTTGCGGTCGATTGGTCAGATCTCTTACAGATTACCCAGACGACGAAACATAACTTAAATAATAACTATATGAGACAAACGAAGACTCCCCACTCCTGCGGCCACAGGGTCGCCCGCCTTGCCACCCTTGTCATGCTCCTTGGTTTCCTTGGCGCGCTGCAGAGCAAGGCACAGACGGCCTACGCCCTCTACAACGACAGTACGCTGACGTTCTACTACGACGAGAACCAGCCCGACAGCAACTACTTCGACATGAGCTTCCATACGGACCCGGCCTACGGCAAGGTGCCCTCCTGGTATGAGCTCTGCGACTCCGTCGATACCATCGTCTTCGACGACAGTTTCGCCGACTACCGCCCGACCGACTGCACGGCCTGGTTCTGTGGCTACTATCTGCTCAAGAATATCGACGGTATGGAGAATCTCCACACCGACAGCGTCAAGAGCATGAACAACATGTTCTGCGCTTGCTCCAACCTCTACAACGTCGATCTTTCCCATTTCAATACCGAGAACGTCGAGGACATGAGCCGCATGTTCTATTTCAGTACGGGCTTCTCCACGCTCGACCTCTCCTATTTCAATACGAAGAACGTCAAGGACATGAGCGAGATGTTCTACTGGAGCTACTACCTCGGCACCATCTTCGCCAGCGAGACCTTCACGGTCGAGTCGGTGGAGAATAGCACGGATATGTTCACGGGCTGCACGGCGCTGGAGGGAGCGATCCTCTACGATCCCGTCCGCACTTCTGCCCGCTACGCCAACTACGTCGATGGCTATTTCACCTACAAGGATCCCACGGCCATCGCCCCCGCTACCCGCACAGCCCAGGACGAGCCCATCGTCCGCTACGACCTGCAGGGCCGCCGTCTCACTGCTCCCCAGCGTGGTATCAACATTGTGAAGCAGGGCAACAAGACCACCAAGGTGCTCGTGAAATAACGAATACTTTCGATAGACGATACCCGCCCTTCGGGGCTGTACCCATCATCGGGACGACAGGGACGAAGCCAGACAAAAGGCCGCCTGCCGTCCCGATGATGGCGTTGATAGGGAGGAATCTGGGAGAATCATAGGCCCCGAGGGGCTTATCTCGTGGAAAGATTTGCCCAGACGGAGTTTTTTTCCTAACTTTGCCCAAAACAATCCGTTAAGAAATATATGAACATCGCACTATTGACTGCCGGCGGTGTCGGCAACCGCATGGGACAGGACATTCCCAAGCAGTTCATGACCATAGACAATATCCCCGTCATCATCTATACGATGCGGGCCTTCCAGCAGCACCCGCAGATCGACGCCCTCGCGGTGGTCTGCCTCAAGGGCTGGGAGGTGATGCTGCAGGCCTACGCCAACCAGTTCAACATCACCAAACTGCAGTGGATCTTCGAGGGAGGCGACAGCAATCAGCACTCCATCCGCAACGGACTCCAGGGACTGCGCGACGCAGGCTGCAAGGACGACGACATCGTGCTCGTCCACGACGGCGTGCGCCCCTTGGTCTCGGAGCGCATCATCAGCGAGAACATCGACCTCTGCCAGCGCTATGGCTATGCCGTGACGGGCATGACCTGCAAGGAGGCTATCATGGAGAAGGTCGGCGACTGCGTGGAGAACATCACCATCCCCCGCGAGCGCCTCGTGCGCACACAGACCCCCCACACCTATCATCTTGGCGACCTGCTGCGGGCCCACGACGAGGCGGAGGAGAAGCACGTGGAGAACACGGTGGCTTCGTGTACGCTGATGGCGGCCCTCGGCGTGGAGGACCAGCACCTGGTCATCGGGTCGGAGAAGAACGGACTGAAACTCACGCAGACGGAGGACGTCGAACTCTTCAAGGCTCTCATCCACACATCGAAGGAAGCATGGCTGAAGTGAGTCTCTACGAGCAGGACGTCCTGCGGGCAGCCTCGCAGGGCCTTCCCTGGCAGCTGCTCGACGGCAAGAACGTCCTCGTGACGGGAGCGACGGGACTGATAGGCGGTGCCGTCGCCGACGTGCTGATGGCAGCGCCCCCCTCGTGTCGCGTTTTTGCATCGGGTCGCAACCAGCAGCGGGCGGAGAAGCGTTTTGCCCGCTACGCACAGTCCGACCGGTTCCGTTTCCTTCCGATGGACCTCACGCAGCCGCTGGAAGGCGACACAGACTTCCACTTCGTCATCGATGCGGCAGGCGGCGCGGCTCCCCGTCTCTACAAGGAAGACCCTGTCGGCGTGATGCGGTCCAATCTCAATGGCGTGGACCATCTCTTCCAGTATGGCGTCCGCCACGCGCTCCAGCGCTTCCTCTATGTCTCCTCGGGCGAGGTCTATGGCGAGGGCGACGGCCGTCCCTTCACGGAGGACTATAGTGGCTATGTCAATCCGCTGGAGGTGCGATCCTGCTATCCCTCGGCCAAGCGGGCGACGGAGACGCTATGTGCCTGCTATGGCGCCCAGCACCATGTCGAGGTCGTCATCGCGCGTCCCTCCCACGTCTATGGACCGGGCTTCACGGAGTCGGACAACCGTGTCTATGCGCAGTTCATCCGCAATGTGGAGCATGGCGAGGACATCGTCCTCAAGAGCAAGGGCGAGGCCTTCCGCTCCTGGACCTATGTGGTCGATTGTGCGACGGCCCTCCTCCATATCCTCCTCTTGGGTAAGGACGGCGAAGCCTACAATGTCGCCGACGAACAGTCCAATATCACCATCCACCAACTGGCAGAACTCACGGCAGGAATGGCTGGGCGCCATGTCGTCTTCGACATTCCCGACGATGCGACCCATGGTGTCACCACGCCCATCACCAAGGCGGTCTTTGACACCCGCCGCCTTCAGTCGCTTGGATGGCAGCCGCTGTGGCACATCGAGGAGGGGCTCCGCCATACTGTAGACCAACGGTGTTGTTTTTTCTAGTTCGTCCGTGTTTTGGAGTGGCGCTTGAAGTCGCGGCGTAGCAAGGTGGTATTTGCGATGTTGTAAAAACAAGAATAAACAATAAGCAAAATAAAGAATGCAACGATATGGGATTTTCCTCTAAATAGTTGCCGTCTTATCCGAGAAGTCTTTTCCTCATGATAGTTTCTCGTGAAAATGTATTGCATTTGAGGTGTGAATAAAGAATGAAAACGATGGCAAAGAAAGAAATAAACTTGTCAATGGTACTTCATGATGACAACGATTATAAGGAGTGGCTCGTAGAACTCAAGGAACGCTTTTACAACCATCGCCTCAAAGCGTCATGTGCCACCAATAACTATGTATTGGATTTCTATTGGAAGTTGGGACGAGACATAGAAGCAAAGCAGTATGCCAATACTTATGGCTCAGGATTTTACAAGAGTCTCAGTCAGGATTTGAAGGAAAAAATGCCTGGCGTAAAGGGTTTTTCACCAACCAACTTGAAATATATGAGCTATTTTTATAAGCTCTATGCCTCGTTGACAGCAAATCGTCGGCAACCTGCTGACGATTTCAGGTTGTTATTTATGATTCCATGGGATCATCATTGCCGAATCATATCAAGATGCAAGGGTGATATGGATAAAGCCTTGTTCTTTGTCAGAAAGACTTGGGAGAACAATTGGGGGCGTGACGCTCTTCTCAATTGGCTTGACACTGACTTGTACGAGCGCGATGGCAAGGCTATCACTAATTTCCAATCCACGCTCCCTGCCGTACAGAGCGACTTGGCGCAACAGATAACCAAAGACCCTTATCAATTGGATTTCCTTCATCTAAGGGAGAAATACGACGAGCGTGACATTGAGGATGAACTGGTGAACAATGTTACTCGTTTTCTTTTGGAGCTTGGGAAAGGATTTTCCTATATGGGCAGACAGTTTCGTTTGGAGGTCGGTCAGCAAGAGTTCTTCCCAGACTTGCTATTTTACAATGCCCACCTCCATGCGTATGTTGTTATAGAGCTAAAAGCCCGCTCGTTCCATCCATCTTTCTTGGGACAACTTAGCTTCTATGTGTCAGCTGTCAACCACCAGTTTAAGACCGATATCGATAATCCGACCATCGGTTTGCTCATCTGCAAGGATAAAGACAATGTGGTGGCGAAATATGCCTTGGATTCATACAAGGAACCAATGGGCATATCAGAATACCAACTCTCCAAACTCTTCCCTAAAGACTTTAAGTCTTCCATGCCGACTATTGAGGAATTGGAAAAGGGACTGAAAGATAGTATTGATTAATAATGAACCAATGTTGTAAATTTACATAAAATATAAATGGAAACATTAAAGAATCTTCTCAGTGTAGCAGTATATGTCATGCTCAGTTGTGTGACGGTGTCTAACATCTTCGGTGGTGTGCGCAATATCTACTATGCGTGGAAGACGCACCGATGGAAGAATGTCGTCTTTACTGTTGTCGTCTTCATCGCCACCATTGCGTTTTTTGTTTGGGCGGATTTCTTTCAAATTTTAGGAGACACCTGCTATTTCTTCTATAAGCTTTGTCAATAGATGGCTCCTTGCTGACATAGACAGACCACCGCAATACATATAATAATGTATATTGCGGTGGCCTATTCCTTGTTGAATTCGTCCGAACTTGGAGTGACCTATTGGGTTGCGTCGCGAAAAGATAACAAATGGATATGTTGAAACTGAACAGAGATAACCCAAGCAGCTCTTTCTACATTTTGTTATTTGTTTCTTTATAAACCATTTTAAAGCGTTGATTGTTGGAAGAACGCCATTTTTCTCGTCATTTTTTAATTCAACCATCTGTAAACCTTTAAAAAAGCAGGCAAAGACGAGGTGTTTTGTTTTTTTTAACGGTTTTCTTTTGGAAGATATAGGTAAAAAACCTATTTTTGCACCAAAAGTTTTCCTCCCTTTCAATATTGATTGCGAGGATTGGTTTTAACTAACAACCAAATGCGTATTACTATAGAATTACAGACATATCACAAAGCAATGTCGGAAGCTACAAGAAGGCGCTAAAAACAAAACAAATATGAACAAGCTATTTTTAGATGTTATCCACGAAAATGAAGTATTGAACGAAGCAACATTGGATACTTTGAAAGGTGGTTGTGGTGGAAATCCGGACTGCCCGAATCTTACATCATGTGGTTGCTATCAAGGGAATGGTAACATTTGTGCTGTCAACAAAATGGAGCCAGATCCACCAACTCCTTCTGGTCCAACACCCCCGACGGGACCAACTACCCCTACGGATCCAACCACCCCTACAGATCCAACCACCCCCAAAAAACCCTAGCATATAATGGTGGTTGAAACGTAACTCATTAAAAACTGTTGAATACATGGTGGACTTAATTATCAGGCATGCGATTTGAGGAGAGCCAAACAATGATCAGGATAGTGTTCCTGTCTCTGACTAAATCTAAAAGCATCTCTGAAAACCGAACGCCTTGGTGATTAAGTTCACTTGTTAAGAATTTGCCTATGAAGTTGTCCCTATATACATTGTTATTTGAGAGGGAGAATAGATTCTATCTATATAACTCCGAAACAGAATTCCTCTCTTCAATACCTGAATTCATTTATGAAAAACTGCATGATGGCGCTTTTGACGAATTAGAAGAAGATGCCTTAAAGGTCCTTGTTGAGAAAAAAATAATTCTCAATGACGATCATGTCTATGATTATTATAACTCATGCAAACTTCGCCATCTCTCCAATATAGGGGTTACTGACACTCTTAATTTGGTTATTGCCCCTACTACTGGTTGTAATTTTGCTTGTCCATATTGCTTCGAAGGAGAAAAAAAAACAAAGATAATATCCGATGACGTAATCGAAGATATTGTCCATTTCATTAATGGATATAATTCTGTAAAAAGATTAAATTTAACTTGGTATGGCGGTGAGCCGCTTATGGCATTTAACAAAATAAAGACAATTATAAACAAGATACGAAAGGAGTGTACTGCAAAAATATGCTCTCAGTCAATTATTACAAATGCCTTTCTTTTATCCTCCAGTGTAATTAGGGATATGGTAGATTTAGGCTTTTCACAGATTCAAATTTCTTTTGATGGAGACTGTGAGAGTCATGACAAAACACGCTTTTTAAAAGCTACTGGTGGAAAAACATTTGCGAAAATACTAGATAATTTGGACAGCCTTGTGGCGCTAACCCCTGAGAATTTTAAAATAGACCTCCGTATCAATGTGAACAAAGCAAATGAAAACGACTTTGCCGTATTGTATAACAAGCTGATGCAAAGGTATGGAAGAAAGGAAATCAATCCATATCCGGGGTTTATTCGCGAAGATAGCAATGACGGGTGTAAAATGTGCTATAAATCGTTGTTTAACTCAAAGCGTTATCAGTTTTACAAGACAATAGCAAAAGAAGGAGTACCTGTTGATTTTTTCCCACATGTAGTCACGCAAAAAGGATGCATGGTTAACCAAAATAACAGTTTTATAATTGGACCAGCTGGTGAAATGTACAAGTGTTGGAATGATTTTAACATGCCTAACAAGATAATAGGATACATTCGTGACAAACAGTTAAAGAATCCTTCTTTGGTTTGTCACTACTTGTATGATACGTCTGTTTACAACTCCCCAAAATGCAAAGAGTGTTCTTTGTTTCCTGTTTGTGATGGTGGCTGCCAATGGCTTAGGCACAAAAATGTTTTCGAGGGGAAAGTGTTTAATACTTGCACTTTCTTTAACGATCAACACATTTTAGAGGAATGCCTTTTTGCCAATAAAGAGAAGCTTTCAGAAAGTGTTCACAAAGTAATAGCAATCTAAATCAATATAAGAATAGTATGATGCGTAATAGATATTCTGGCCTTTTGGCCATAGTCTTGACAAGTTCCATTTGTGCAAATGCCCAGAGTATAGATGGAAAAGTGATGGAAAACGACAGCATTCCTGTTCCCTATGCCACCGTGTCCCTACTTCAGGCCTCCGACTCAGCTTATGTTGCTGGCGTGATAGGCGGCGAGGATGGCAGTTTCTCTTTTGACACGAACTCATCTGGGAAAATAGTGAAGGTCTCATGTATCGGATACAAGACGGTGTTTTTGCCAGCAGCAGCCCACATGACCATCCATTTGCTTCCGTCGGAGCAATCCCTGCAAGGAGTGACGGTCACGGCCTCCCGACCTTCCTTCAAGATGGAGCAAGGACAGTTTGTTACACACATACAGGGGACCGTGTTCAGCCAGCTGGGTCGGGCTACCGACGTGTTGCAGCAATTGCCCCTGATCAGCACAGATGGCATCAGCGTGTTGGGAAGAGGCGTGCCGCTTGTCTATATCAACAACAAACGGATGCGCAATTGGAATGAGCTGACGCGCATCCCGAGCAATATGATCAAGGATGTGAAGATCGACATGAATCCCGGAGCAAAATACGGATCCTCCGTGTGCGCCGTGCTCTACATCACCACCATCAAGCCCGTCGGAGAAGGGCTGGGTGGATCTCTGATCTTGAGCGAGAACGTGTCAAGCTGCTGGAACACCACTGGATGGATCGACCTCAACTACCGTCGGCGTGGTCTCGATTTCTTCGTCAACACATCGGCCAATATTTTCAGCAACTCTCACTATAAGCGCCAGGACGTCTATGACTTCCAGTACAAGGGTCAAGATATCCATGCCGACTATTCGGGCGATGGTTACAACTCGGCGAAGACTGGTTTTGTGAGTGTTGGAGTCAACGACCAACTGACGGACCGACAGTCTCTGGGAGTCACTTATACATTCTCAAGGGTGTTCTCCAACAGCGCCGACCAAAACTATCGCAACCATGTATGGCAGAACGGTGCTTTCAGCGAGTTTGACACTCGGTCCACTCAGTCCTCGCAAAACGGCAACCACAACGTCAGCGCTTATTACGAAAACAAATTCAGCGATAAGTTTTCTCTCAATGTAGATGCCACCTACGCCCACAATCGCGCCAACGGCAGGCAGATTGTCGTCGAGAATCGAATGGACAACAGGTCTATGCTCGTGCCCGCCACGAAGTCCGAATCGGACATGGCAGCACAGAGGACGGTCTTCTCCTCTACTGTGGCCAATGGCAAACTGGACTATGGTCTGGCGACCTCCTGGACACGCTTCCAGCAACAATACTGCATCGAGAACGAAGACTATTCGGGCTTGCTAAAGACCAACGACAACGAGTCGAAACAGTCGGCTGCCCACGTGTTCGCCAACTACAGCCGCAGCTTCGGAAGATGGTTCACGCAACTGGGGCTGAAATATGAATACATAGACTACAAATACTATGCCGCTAGCAAACTGCGCGACGAGAGCAAACGCACTTTCCGCAATCTTCTGCCCTCGGTGTCGCTGTCCTACAGCCAAGACAGGTTTTCGCTGATGCTGAGCTACAACATCTATACCAACAGTTCCAGCTACAGCCAACTGGACGACGGACTGCAGTATATCAGCGATTTCCGTTACAACAAGGGCAACTCTCAGCTCCAGCCCACCAAAAACCACTCCGTGGCGTTTAACGCATCCTACCGCGACCTTCTCTTAATATGCAACTACTCCTATGGCAAGGATGCCGTTGTCAGCTGCTTTGACGTGATGGACGAGATCCCAGCCGTGTTGTCCTACGGGGTCAACCACTCTTTCTCGAGCGTCTATACTGGACTCTCCTACAGTCCCACATTCTTCAAGATATGGAAACCATCATGGCATGTGTGGATCCACAAACAATGGCTGAGCTACAACGGGATGGAGTATGGACGTCCTCAAGCTGGCTTGCAATGGAAGAACCTCGTCGTGCTCCCTCGCCAGTGGTATATCGTGCTGAATGCGAGTGGTAACCTCAAGGGCCATTCGAACACGTACATGGCGCACTCTTCTATCAATGTGGGGATGAGCATCCAAAAAAACATGAAAAACCTATGGGTCAAGCTGGCTGCATCCAACTTGTTCAATGCCAAAGAGAAGGGCTACTCGGAGTATAAGGGCGTTTACACCTCTCACTGGGTGGACAATCGGCAGCCCAGCATTAGCCTGACCATCTCCTACTCTTTCAACCCGGCAAAATCAAAATACAAGGGAAAGACGGCTGGAGAAGACGAGTTGCGCCGCCTGTGACAATTGATAACGCTACCCCTTGATACCTTCCTCGCCACGACAAAACCTGGGCTTGCCCTGGGATGTCGTGGCGAGGATTGATTTTAGATGCGGTTTGTGAGACTGGGCGTTCCACAAACCGCAGTGGTGAAATACTCCTGACTATAGTTTGAATTTGCCCTCATGGTCGCGCAAGATGTCGTTGTCGAGCTCTATCTTACGCTTGCTGTTCTTTCTGATTGTCCAGCGGAACAAAACCCATGGGGAGAACGTATTGCTCTTCGTGTAGGCGACACTTCTGTAGTCGCCCGTGCTCACCGTGGTCTTGCTCCTCGGATTGCCAATGAAGCTCGTACAGCCTACTGACAACAGGATGTCGGGGGTGAAACTGTAGGAGAGCATGAGGGTGCTAGTCGGATTGTAGTTTTTCGTCCGTGCATATTCCGAGACAATGTAGTTTTGGTAACTGAAGTTAGCCCGCGCCTCCAGTTTGCCCCACTTCTTGCTCACAAGCAGCAGGCCCCGGAAATATTTCTTCGCTCCTGCGCTCGTATAGTAGCTCACATGGTGGGCCATGTCCATCAAGACCGTACATCCCAATACGCGCCACAGCAAGTTGCCTTTCAGCTGCAGCGAGCGGAAGCGTCCCTGGTTCTGATACGTCGTCAGCAGCACTCCATTGTCCGCCGCCAAGCGCACCGACTCGATGAGGTCGCTCGATACACCATAGGAAACGCCTGCGCCGCAACTCATGCTACCCTTGTAATAAGATGTATTCCAAGAGAAAACGTGCGACTTGGAAGGCAGGAGAAACGGATTGCCACGACTGATAAGCAGCGTGTCGGCAGACGTGTTGTATGGGGAGAGCATAGCTACGGAAGGGGCCGTGTTGCTGTAAGTGTAGCCCAAACGCATACTGAGCGTGTTGGTGATATTATAGTGGAGGCCAAGATCGAAACGTGGTCTGAAATAATGATGGTCTATACTGTCTGACCTCATCGTCATATACTCCATGCCAGCCGTCACATCGTAGGTCAGTTTTCGTGACAACATCCCCGTGTAGCCCGCAAAGACAAACTCGTTGAGGCGATGGTGGCCAAAGAGATAGGTCGCCCAACCGTTGTTCTCTATTCGGTCATACGCATACTCGGTCTCGTTGCCCAGCTCCAGACTTCCTCCGTCATCGAATTCTTTGGAGTAGCTCAGTGTCAATGATCCTTGGTGGTGCCTACTGATATATTGCTGGAGGTTGGTGCCTCCCAGCCCTTGGGTCTTCTCCTCCAGGCTGTTGGTGTTGTCGGCTCGGTTGTCCGTATAGACGGCATACAGCTCCAACTCTTCGTCCTCTGAGAAAAGATGCTTATAGTAAGCCGTCGCCGAAAGAAGATGAGAGCGATAGACGGAAGCGTTGTCGCGCACGAGGCCCTGCGCGTTCTGCTCGCCGAGAGAGAAACTGCTGCTGTTCTCTTTGCTTGTATTGCCCTGGACGTATGCGGCAAAATAATCCTTTGCCGTCATGCGCCACTTGGCGAAAACGGAGCATTCCCACCCACTCGGGATGGTTGTATCCACTCACTTTCG
>ENA-ORMJ01001993-ORMJ01001993.1-human-gut-metagenome-genome-assembly--contig:-NODE-1993-length-10949-cov-3.013861_pt1 | contig 10949 bp, 7 predicted proteins | sample MGYA00242100_ERZ508989 | MGnify/ENA primary metagenome ERZ508989 (study PRJEB26280, sample SAMEA2531403) | human gut metagenome | biome: human gut; feature: human-associated habitat; material: faeces...
TCTAAGGGGATTGGGGATGTGCCTCCAACAAGCAAAACGCGCCCGTGTACGTACGAGGGCACTGCTTGCTAACTTGCGAAACAACAATTATAATTAAAACGTAAGTTCGTATTGCTGGAAAAGTGGAGGAATTTTATGAATGATGAAATAAAACAAATAAAGGAATCATTTTCTATGGTAATGAGTGCTTATTTTTCTTATTTTCAAATAGAACCGGTAGATATAGAGATTATTTGTACAGAAAAAATAGCGACTATATATAAGCAAAAAAGATCGGATTTATTTGAGGGAGAGTACCCTATACATCCAGAAGATGTCGAAAGAAATAGAGGATTAACTATTCCTCCCAGAACAACAGATGAAAAATTTACTATAGTAATAAAACAAGAATATTTTTGGGAATCTGTAAAAAATCAGGATTGGCAATGGGTTGGAACACTTACACATGAGATGACACATGTGCTCGACTATATAAATTATGTTAAGATGAATGGCTTAGATAATTTTGATATTGTTCAAAGGGAGTTATTTAATAGACCATTTGTTTTTTGGACGGAATTTCATGCCAGAGCAACAGGATACTTATTTATAAGACAGTTCGTGTTTGGAGATAAATACAATGATAAGTATGATAAAGCTCAAACAGACTATATTCTTCAAACAGAACTACCATATCAAATAAAGTGGTTCGCACAACAATACGAAGCAGCCAATGGAAACGCGGATATACAATTATATGAAACCATGCAATTTATGGCACTGTGTACACTTCTGCTTGCATGCATATTCCGGTGTCGCTTCTCTTTTACGTTGTCTTTTGGATTGCTCATTTCGGGTTTTGCCTTGTTGGTAGCTTATCTTGGGCAGAACAATCCTCAGATCACTCCTCTGATGCCTGTGTTGCTGTCTCCTTGGTTAAGTATCCATGTTTCTCTGATTATGGTATCTTATGCATTGTTTGCCTTTATGATGCTAAATGGATTACTGGCATTCTGCATAGGAGGTTGGCGAAAAAAGGCAATCGATTCGGAGATTCAGGAACAGCGTAAGGTCCGTGTGGAGCAATTGATGCTTTTCAGTCGGTTGATGCTCTATCCGGCAGTATTTTGTCTGGGGGCGGGAATTTTTATTGGTGCTGTGTGGGCAAATGTTTCATGGGGGCGCTATTGGGCCTGGGACCCGAAAGAAGTCTGGGCTTTAATCACCTTTTTAATCTATGATGCGGCATTCCATGGGCAATCTCTTGCCGTCTTCCGGCAACCCCGGTTCTTCCATGCTTATATGGTGTTGGCTTTCCTTACGGTGCTGATGACTTACTTCGGAGTAAATTATCTGCTGGGCGGTATGCATAGCTATGCCTGATTATCTTTCTATTTTCGGATGATATAATAAAAATGCCTACGGAATCCGCAGGCATTTTTTACAAAAACAACTAACTAAACACATGCAAAATTAATCAAGCGCATCGGACTTTTCTTTCACAGTACCGTTCGCATTGCGCACATATATCATAATCTAACATTGCCCCGAGTATAAAATCTTCTCTTTCAATTCTACCGGGTTAATGTCAGATATTGTCATAAGGCTATGGAATAAGAGAAAATTATGCCAAGTGATTTTTTATGTCGTTCACCCAAGCGTCGATACGTTCTTCCGTCTTATCACTTTCGTTGATGTCATCAAGAGCAAGTCCGACAAATATACCGTCGATAACAGCAATAGAGGAGGAGAAAGAATAATCTTCTGCAGATACTTTACCGATGATGGTGCAGCCGGAATCCTTGATGTCTTCGTATATGATACCCATGCCATCGCAGAATGTATCGCAATAAGATTCGGAATCACCACAACCGAACAGAGCAATTGTTTTTTCTTTCAAGTCTGATTCCTTCAACACTTTAACGCCATTATACCAGTCATCCTGCAGTTCACCGTCACCCCAGGTAGAAGTTCCTAAGAGAAGAGCTTCATATTCCTTTACTATGTCGGCATTCATTTTGCTGACATCGATTACATCGGATGCGGGGACACCTAGTTTAGAAGCAATTGTTTCGGCAATGCCTTGTGTAGTTCCGGTTGAGGAACCATAAAATATTCCTATTTTCTTCATGCTATAAAATGGTTTAATTTGTACGGTTGCAAAGTAACGGCATCAGAGGGGGTTATGAAATACCCACAAATAATGAAATGTTTCTTTGTGCCTAGCCACTTATAGGTATGATGGGTGGGAAGTTACTGAATGATTACCGGTTCTCCCAGAAACTTCGGATTTTTGCCGGTCCACAAGTCCAGAAAGAGCTTAACTCTGGCAAACTTCTCCCGGAGTTGTGTTTTGAAACCACTGTAGGCATTCACGTCTTCGGCATTGTATCCTACGACCTGTAATCCTTTGGCATGCGCAATGTAAATGGCACGCTGGTTATGAAATTTCTGCGATATGATTGTGAAGCTTTTCTGTCCGAAAATCTTTTCCATGCGAACTACGGAATCCAAAGTGCGGAATCCTGCATAATCCAGATAAATCTTATCTTCAGGAATACCGCGTAACATCAGCTCCGACTTCATATCTTCCGGTTCATTATAACCTTTTCGACTATTGTCACCACTGATTACAACCACTTCTATTTTACCGGCTTTATATAAGTCTACCGTTGCCTGTATTCTATTCTGGAAGTATTGGTTGGGAAGTCCGGAACGTAATAGTTTTGAGGTTCCAAGCAGAAGACCTGCTTTATTCTGGGGAATAGAATCGATATTCTGATATATAAACGCTTTTGCTGTATGGCGTACTGCGTAATTAGCGCAAACTATTACTGCAAAGATGAGGATTGTGCCGGTCAGGATAGACCATTTGATCCGTCTTGCCCATTTGGATGATTTTATAAGTTTCTTCATACTAATCAGGTATTTGCTTACGGTTTTTCTTCAGATCAGGCAAAAACCAGGTAACCAATCCGAGTAACGGCATATAAGCGCAGACATTATAAACAGCTTCGATGCCGAACTTATCCGCCATATTTCCCAATACAGCCGAAGCAATACCTGCCACTCCGAAAGCAAATCCGAAAAATAATCCGGAAATCAGTCCCAGTTTACTGGGTAATAGCTCCTGCGCATATAACAGGATGGCGGGGAAAGCAGATGAAAGAACCAGGCCGACACAGAAACTCATAATAATTGTGGCAAGCAAGCCAACATGAGGCATCAGCATACTGAAAGGTGCGGCACCGAGGATGGAACCCCAGATGACATACTTTCTTCCGATACGATCTCCGATAGGACCACCCATTAGTGTACCGATGGCTGTAGCCACAAGAAACACAAAGAGGTAAAGTTGGGAGTCCTGTACACTTACTCCGAATTTATCAATCAGATAGAAAGTGTAATAGCTGCTTAAGCTTGCCATATAAATATATTTGGAGAAGATAAGTATCAGCAGGATAGAAATGGAAAGAACCGTTTTTTCCATAGGCAAAGGCATCTGCATATGAGGTTGTAGGGCAATATGGTCACGTTTCATCCGGGTAATGTATCTTTTGTACCATTTGCCGACAGGTATCATTACCATGATTGCTATCACTGATAAAATTGCGAATAATGCGATGTTGTGTCTGCCATAAGGCGCTACAATTAAAGCTACCAGTAACGGACCCAATGATCCTCCCAGGTTGCCACCCACCTGAAACAGGGATTGTGCCAGGCCTCTTCTGCCTCCGGAGGCGAGCGAAGTGATGCGCGATGCTTCCGGGTGAAGTACGGAAGAACCTATACCTATGATGAACACTGAGAACAATACCCAATAAAGATTTGTGGAAAAGGCCAGATTCAACAATCCGGTCATAGTGAACAACATCCCCATCGGTAGTGTCCAGGCAAACGGGCGCTTATCAAAAAATAATCCGAATACGGGTTGGAACACCGATGCGGACATCTGATAAACCAGCGTAATCAATCCGATTTGTGCAAAACTCAACGTTAAGTCCTCTTTGAAAAGCGGATATGTGGCGGTTATGACGGATTGCAATAAGTCGTTCAGACAATGAGAAATACTTAATGCGATCAATATCGGATAAGCTATCGAACTTACCGGTCGTTGTGTATTCTGTTGCATGATGGTTGCGTCTCTAATATAAATCGGGCGCAAAGGTACAAAATAAAATGATTAATACGGATGAGTAAACCAAAAGCATGAACCTTCTCCTTCAGTTGATTCCACTCCGATTTTTCCTCCCATCTGAGATACTAAACTTTTGCAGATGGAAAGTCCAAGACCGGTGCCCTGTACAAAAGTATTGAGTTTCACAAACCGTTCGAATATGCTATCAATTTTCTCTTTGGGAATCCCGACACCTGTATCACGTACATAGAATTTTATTTCGTGGGGTGCCGTCTGTTCATATCCCAAAGCTATAGTGCCTTGCTTCGTAAACTTCAATGCATTGTTTATGAAATTGGTTATGACTTGCATGAATCGGTTTTTGTCTGTATAAATATGACAATCGGGCATATACTTCTCAAAGACCAGGTCTACAGTTTCCGGTACTTTCATCTCCAGCGACTTGATGATTTTCATGCAGCTTTCGTTTACATCCAGATCGGAGCGTACGAAATCGAATGTTCCGGACTCTATCTTCGAAAGATCGAGAATATCAGAAACCAGTTGCAGAAGCAATTCATTGTTTGTTTCTACTATTTTGATATATTCCTGGCGTTCTTCCCTGTCGTCTGTTTCTGCCAGCAGACTGGAAAAACCAACGATAGAGTTGAGCGGAGTACGTATTTCATGACTCATATTAGCAAGGAAAGCAGATTTCAAACGATCCAGTTCTTCGGCTTTGTCACGGGCAATGATCAGCTTCTGTTCTGTCTCTTTCAAGGGAGTGATATCATAGTTGATACACAGCATTTCAATAACTCCATCCTGAGGACGATAATCCCTAACCATTACGTTTATACTGGTCCACGAATATTTTCCGTTACCTCTGTTAACGCGTACTTCTTTACTTAAACTTGTGGCTTTCCCTTCTTTAACCTGATCTACAAATAGTTTCAGGACAGCGCAATCTTCCGGGTGCACATGTGAATATACTCCGATAACCTGGGGCATGGGAGTGTTTTCTTTTTCACCTAAATTCCGATACCATGTATCCTGGGCATACCCGTCTCTCGTCATTACATTAAAATGGGCAAAACCTACTTTGGCATAGTCACCTATTAAGAGGAACAGATGTTCAAACTCTTGTATTTTGGTGTATGCACTGGTGGTTTCTGTTGTATCTATATTGATAAACAGGTAATTGCTGAATTGATTTTGTGAATCGTAAAGCAGAGCCACCTTGGTTTGAAGATTGATAATATCTTTTCTTCGACTTGTGACGTATCGGTCGATCTTTGAGAAATCATAATTGATCGAGAAGTCCACATTTTCTCTGGCACGCAATTTTTCTTTCACGTCTTCGGGGATATTGGGATTCTCAAACAGTGATACCCCCAGTGCTTCCTTCATATCCGCCAAGCCGAATATTTCAAGTTCTTTATCATTCATATCTACCAGATACCCGTCTTTGTCGTAAAGCTCGATACCTACTGGCAGATTCTTATAAATATTGCGAAGAATTTTTTCACTGTGATCCAATGCGCGGCGATCCTCTTTAGCCTGAAGTTCCGCTTTACGTAATTGGAGGCAAATGCTGATGATGTTTCCTAAAGACGAAAACCATTGATGGTCGATGTTACTCCAGCTGCGGTGCGTTCTGACCATATCGATGCCCATATACCCCCATACCTTATCTTTCGATAGGAGAGGAACCACCATTACTGATTTAATATCTTGCACCTCCAAGGTATCACGGTAAACTTTTGCCTCAGGTGGCATATCGTCCAATGTATTCAGAATGATTGATTTCTTTTCTGAGATTTGGCGATCCCACCAGAGAGAATCATCCCAAGGTACATTCTGTAAGAAATCCAGTTCCTGGGATATTCCTTCGGCTGTTGCTTCATAAAGGCAACTTTGCACTTTATGTTCTCTGTTTATCTCAAATATATAGGTGCGGTCTCCTTTGGTCTGTTTGAGGAGATCTGCCAATATTTTATTGATAATCTGTGTAATATCATCCGATTGTAGAAAAGCGAGCAATGAATAGGAAATACTGTTTTGTTGATAAAGTAAACTATTTACCTGAAGGAAATCAATGTTCTCATTCATCTCTCCAGTACGGTTATCTATGCATTGCAGATATCCTATCATATTTCTATAACCTTCTTCATCCGGTTGTTTGAAACTTATTTTAGAATATACCCATATATCTCCATCTTTTGCCTGGATGGGGAACATTTGCTCATAGGTTTCTATGTTTGTGAGCGAAAAGTATTCATTTCTGAGCCGTTCCCGATGGTCTTCCCGTATTCTTCCGTGGAAATCTTCGAAACTGATCCGGTTGCTTTCAAGTCCGAGTAAGTCAATGATAAAGTCTGAACAAATATATTGGCGATTTTTCAGGTCCGATTCCCACCAACCCATTTTAGCCATTTGCGCAATCTGGCGATATTTCTCACAGTCAATATTTGGCTTCTCTTTCATATATCTTTTTGCTCCTGTTTTCTATTCCTCATTAAAATCTCAGTGGGCAAATATAGAGATAACTTTTATATTTAGAGTAATTTGTTGTCAAAAGAATGCTTATTGCTGCTTGAACCGGTAAGTTATGCCATTTATTTTTCTCTATATAGTGAATGAGGAATACTTTCATTAGTTTAACCCCTAAACCTTGATAGAATCAAACAATTTCTCTTTAAGCTTGTTCTTTACTCCTCGTAAAGTTATCTTTGCGGGGAATTTTTATGTCATGGAAGTGGCGGAATATGTAATAAAAGCACTATGTATACAAATAAAGTAAAGAAAATAGCAGCGGTTCATGACCTTTCAGGTATGGGACGCGTATCCCTTACAGTGGTAATTCCTATTTTGTCTTCGATGGGCTTTCAGGTTTGTCCTTTACCTACGGCTGTACTTTCCAGTCATACACAATATCCGGAGTTTTCCATTCTCGACTTGACGGATGAAATGCCCAGGATCATTGCTGAATGGAAAAAGCTGGATATACAGTTTGATGCTTTTTATACAGGTTATTTAGGCTCTCCCCGACAAATACAGATCGTTTCGGATTTTATAGATGATTTTCGCCAGCCGGACGGCTTGGTAGTGGTTGACCCGGTATTGGGAGATAACGGGCGGCTATATACTAATTTTGATGAATCGATGATCCGGGAGATGCGTCATCTGGCAGCAAAAGCCGATGTGATAACCCCGAATCTGACCGAACTTTTTTATTTGATGGATAAACCTTATAAAGCTGCTAATACGGATGAAGAACTGAAATCCTATCTTCGGCTTTTGTCCGATGCCGGACCTCAGGTAGTTATTATTACAAGCGTTCCTGTCCATGGAGAAAGCCATAAGACTTCGGTATATGCCTACAATCGGGTAGGAGATCGTTATTGGAAAATAACCTGTCCCTATCTGCCCGCCCACTATCCGGGAACGGGGGATACCTTTACGAGCGTCATCACCGGAGCCTTATTGCAAGGTGACAGCCTTCCTATTGCCCTGGACCGTGCCACGCAATTTATCCTTCAGGGTATCCGTGCTACTTTTGGCTATGAGTACGATAACCGGGAGGGAATTCTGCTTGAAAAGGTACTGCACAATCTGGATATGCCTATCCAGAGCGCCAGTTATGAGTTAATTTAAAATGGATAAGGGGCTGAATCCGGTTTCGGAGCAAGCCCTTATGTAGTTATGTTATTTGTTTGGAAGTGAATCATTTTAATGAGATGGGGACTTCTGTCGGTTCTTTTGCATGAAAAACGATCTTTAGACTATGAATATTCTTGTTTTTTTGTTAATTTTTCATATTAATATCATGTTCTGGTGCTTCTACGACTGCATTGGGAGATGAAAAGAACATGTTGGAAGGGTTGAAAATCGGCGCGGATGACTATAGGGCAAAATCTTTCAGTATCAATCTTCTGAGGGCGAGTATCAACTGGCTGATTGCCGCCCGGATATTGAAAGAAAGCGAGCATTCCATTACGGAAATTGCGGATATGACCGGGTTTTGCGATGCGAAATGTTTCAGGGAAGTATTCCGGAAACATTTCGGGGTCAGTCTGAGTGAATATAGAGGAAAAGGAATGGCGTAAAAAGAAAACTTCGATTAAGGTAAGAAAACGAATGCGAATGTGGCAAAACTGAATAAAAAAAGAGGGTGTGAGTCTAAATTAAGATTAGAACACAAATTATACGAATTACACAAATATTTTTTTATGCTTCTGGTAATCAGAACTTATCTGATTTGTTATTTGCGTAATTCGTGTAATTTGCATTCTTTTATTCAGTTTTGACACTCTTTCTTAAGTAAGATTCTTTCAATCGGTCAAAAGGTGAGGAGCAGACCCTTTTTCTGGCTGAGGGCGTCTTCATAGAGGCTGCAAAGGTCGTCGTAGGCTTCCATCCATTCCTCCGGTTCAGCTTCATATAGCAGGTCTTCGGGTTCAGCACTTTCCGCTTCATCCCTGTTTTCCTTCAACCTTTCCAAAATCTCCGCCACCTCGTCGCCGTCTATAATGCCCAAGCCTTCCATGCCGGGGTCTACGATGACACTGTTGATTTCAACCTGGTAGCCTAGGACAGGAACCTCACCATATTCAAACACATCGAGACTTTTGATTACCTCGTTCACTGCATCCCACATTTCGCCCAGACCGCGATTGTCTTCCACATCGTAGCAGGTGGTAAGGAGAATGTCGAAATAGGTCTGAAGTGTAAGTTCGCCGAACTCCTCTTCCCAATCTTCACCCAACTCATCGCCCATGTAAGGTGATTGCAACTCGTCAAGATGTTCGCAAATATACCGGTGTGCCACCTCGGCATTCTTAATGCTGTCTTTCATGACAGGCTCTATCTCGGCGTGAAATTTCTCGGTGTCAAACACAAACGCCTTATGTTCCATACTCATAATTCTTCTTTCGTTATGTTAAAATGTTTTAGTGCTTTTCTTGTAGACTCTTCTGGCAATCCTTGCGTGTAATGTTTTTTATAACCTCGCTATGTGTTTATTCTGCTGCAATGTTTTGTTTAATTGTACTATGGAGTTTCTCTTTCAGGATATGCGCGTCGACCGGTTTGGGCACATAACCGTTGAATCCGTTCTCCATCACCTTTTCTTTGTCAGAGGAGAAGGAATATGCCGTAACGGCAATGATGGGTATTGTTTTTGAGAATTTTCGTATCTCCCTTGCCGCTTCGTATCCGTCCATTTTAGGCATATTGATATCCATGATGATGACGTGCGGCTGGAATTTCCGATATAACTCTATAGCTTCTTCACCATTCCAGGCATGCACCAGGTTGTAATCTTTGTTAAGAATGGAATTGAATAGCAAGTAGTTGCTCTCATTGTCTTCTGCCACTAGGATGATAGGCTTTTGCCTGGCTGCTTTGGGGGCAAGGCTGACAGGTTGCTGTTTCTTCTGTTCTACAACTGCTCCCGGCTGATACGGCACTGTGAACCAGAATGTGCTTCCTTTGCCTTTACCCTCGGATTCTACTCCGATCCTGCCTTTCATCTTTTCGATAATGTTTTTGCAGATGGAAAGGCCCAGTCCCGTTCCCTGAGTGAAAGTGTCCACTTTGGTGAAACGTTCGAATATTTTGTTCTGATCCTCTTGTGAGATGCCCATGCCGGTGTCCTTTACGTAAAAATATAGTTCTTTTCCACGTATTTCATAACCGAATGTGATGCTACCTGTTTGAGTAAATTTAGTTGCATTGACCAACAGGTTGATAAGTACCTGTGAGAGCCGGTTCTTTTCGGTTTGCACATGGCACTGGGCAGCTCCAGGAATGAATTCCAGAACAACGTTCGGTTTCAGCCTGCGGCGTACGGTACTTTCCACGTCTTTTGCCAGTCCGTTCAGGTCAACGTCTCGGTAATTGAACTCAAGCGTATTTGCCTCTATTTTCGACAAGTCCAGAATGTCGCTGACGAGTTGCAAGAGCAGCTGGTTATTGTTCTCTATGATACTGATGAATTCTTCCCGTTCCTGTTCATCCTCAGTGGCAGTCAGCAAGCTGGAGAAACCTACGATAGCATTCAATGGTGTGCGTATTTCGTGGCTCATGTTAGCCAGAAATGCAGACTTTAGCCGTTCGGATTCCAAAGCTTTTTCCCTGGCTGCTATCAGTGCCTTTTCTTGTCTCTTACGTTCTGTTATTAGTAGCAGTGAGCCTACCAGTGATATTGGACTGCCCTGCTCATCGTATTGATCTACTATTGCATTCGTTTCAAGCCAGTCTATAAATTTTCGTCCTTCCACTTCGGTAATGATGCGGAACTCTTCTTTGGCATGTTGTAATTTTCCGGATATAAGTTTTTTGTGTACCTGCTGCATACGTTCCAGATCTTCCGGGTGCATTTTCCGGAAATATTCGGAGGCTTTTATAATATGCGCCTGAGGAGTGGAACCTTCTTCTTTGGTAAAATTCATGTGGGCCAATATCTGTTCGGATTCGCAGGTAATCATATCGTTTTTCAGGTCCCAGCGCCAAGGAATGATTCGGGCTACACTCAAGGTCATTTCCTGTTTCTTGTTGATTTCCCGCAACGCATTTTCCGCTTCATTGCGTGCTGTAATATCAACTCCAAAAATATCGATAGTATACTTTTCGGATGACCGGCAGATAATGAATTCATAAAAAGAGTGGGTCTGCTTGAAAAAGTGTGTGAAGGTAATCGCCTGTTTTTCTCTGAATATCATTTTTATAAATCGGGGAAGACATTCAATCTGTGAAAGCGAATTCTTATTCGTATCATTATCCTCATTTGCCGTAAACAAACTGTTGAACAAACTGTTTCCGGCTTGGTATTTTATATTTGTTACCTCTC
>ENA-ORMJ01001998-ORMJ01001998.1-human-gut-metagenome-genome-assembly--contig:-NODE-1998-length-10913-cov-2.365261_pt1 | contig 10913 bp, 6 predicted proteins | sample MGYA00242100_ERZ508989 | MGnify/ENA primary metagenome ERZ508989 (study PRJEB26280, sample SAMEA2531403) | human gut metagenome | biome: human gut; feature: human-associated habitat; material: faeces...
TAAAAACAGGTTCTTTTTACCTTATATTAAAACCAATCTTTTAAAAACTGAATCCTTATCTCTTTTCAACAATCTTATTACTAACCTATTTGCCTATATATACGAAGGGGATCAGGTAAATACCTAATCCCCTCGCAAGTTTTTTCTATATTTCCATTAAATAGTATTTTCATTTTATCATTTACACTACTTCGTCAAAGCAGTACTGCCCAAATACTATGCAGTTTTAACGTACCGGAGTCAGTATACCTACATAACCGCCACCTGCAACCATTTTCACGGTCAAAGGTTTTCCGGCAACAATACGCACCTTTTGATTTACCAGTTCCGTCGCTTTCTTATCCGCATTTTTAGCGTCTTTCCAATATTCAAGTTCGTATTCGCCTTCAGGTAAGAAAGAAGTGTCTAGTTTTATAACCCGTTTCGTACTGTTATTCATCACACCGACAAACCATTGTTCATTTGACCGTTTCGCCAATGCAATAAATTCCCCCGGATACCCATCTAAAAAACGAGTGTCATCCCATACAGTAGGCACTACCTTGAGGAAGTCCGCTCCTTGCTGCCCGAGAATATGTTTAGGATGATCAGAAACAACAGTAAACGGACTTTCATAAATCACGAACTTAGAAAGTTCTGCACAACGAGTGTTTGCCACTAAAGTAGGACTCTGTTTCTTAAATTCCTTAAGAGGAACATTCAGAAAGCCGCCCGGAGTATAATCCATAGGTCCTGCCAGCATACGGGTAAAAGCAAGCGTCACATTATGTTCCGGCACTATTCTATCTGTGAATTTTGAATACTCCTCTCCCATGACTCCTTCACGCGTCAGCAAGTTAGGATACGTACGTTCAATACCATCAGGCTTATAAGAGCCATGAAAATCAACCATTAACTTGTGTTTTGCCGCAGTTGTGACAATCTTCCGATACCAATTCACCATTTCCTGATCATCACGATCCATAAAATCAATCTTTACACCGGCAATCCCCCATTTCTCATAAAGAGCAAAAGCCTCTTTATAGCTATCGTTCTTATTTATGTCCGTACAATAAAGCCACAGCCAGCAACGTACATTCTTCAAACGTGCATATTCAAGTATCTCCTGCATATCCAATTGAGGTGCCGGTTTAGTGATATCGGCATCCGCTTTATTATAGCGCCCATACCATTGCCAGTCTATCACCATATAAGGCCAGCCTTGAATCGAAGCAAGATCTATATACTCCTTAATCACGTCCATTTCCATTTTCACCTCTCCACTCCACCAATGATCCCAGGCGGCCATTCCCGGTTTTATCCACGACGTATCTTCAATAGCACATGGCGGATTCAATCCGGCGATTAATTCTGATTCAATAAACTTCCCCGGATTATCTCCAATCATGATAACACGCCAAGGTGTCACCATCTTCTGAGAAAAGCGGGCTTTTACTCCATCCTCATTCTCGCCGGGCAGAGGTGACAACTTTGTAGTCAGCATTTGTCGCCCTTCCACCTTGCTATCTGCCACACCTATATAAAATCCCGGATAATCATCAATATATGCTTCAGTAATCGCTACATAATTTTGTTTGTCAATCTCGACTAGGAAAGGCAGGCCAGCTACTGTATCCGTCGGCATTTTACTCAATGGTGTTTTAACAAATTCCGATTCCTGTGACGAAGTATAATTACGTTTATACTTAGTAACCCATGCCACTGATGATTCAGGGAGAGAGAAACCTGTCAATTCACGTGTCAGATGTCTATTGCCAATCTTGCGTACACCATATAACTGATAACGAAATGCGATACCGTTATCATATACGCGAATGCAAAAATCCATCTGCCGGCAATCTCCTCCTTTCTCACGGAAATTCAATGTAGCTTCATTCCAGTTCAGAGTAACTTTATCATGCTTATTCTTTACTACCGGTGTCCATGACTCACTTTCCGCAAGTACTTCAGGAGTATTCTGCAAAGAAAGGTTAGTGCCCATCGGCTTTTCATTCTTAAATTCAAAACCTAATGGTGAATCACTAATCAACGTCTTCCCCTGAAAGGAAGCAGAATAAGACAGTTGGTCCTCATAATTGACTTGCAAACGTATCTTACCATCAGGAGAAGTGATTTGAAATGTTTGCGCCGGCACTTTCAGTGCCAGCAACAAACATATAAAAAACGCGCTATATTTCATTATACAGATAATTTTAAGATTCTATTCTATTTCTTTTTATCACTGAACAAGAACGTTCCAAAACCAAAATGTTCATAGTAGTATCCTTCCGGACGAATCTTATCAAGAACTTCTTTTGTATAAACCATGTTCAATCCCTTACGATTTACATAATGATTGTAGACCATTTCAAATACCGGGCGAAATTGTCCTCTGCCATCAGCTGATATTTTAGTCCAGCTACAATATTTGCCGGTTATATCTGTCCATGTTTTAAAAGGAACATCGTCATGACCGATATTATACATAGAAGTATATTCAAATCCTTTCCTCAAACGATTGTCCAAAACTTCATAAAGATCAGTACCTTGTTTGTAAGCTATCTCACAAGTGACCGACAGGCAAGCTAATCCCAGTTGTGTATGCGCCTGGTCTCTCCCACTTTCCTGACATTGCCCCGTATCGCCATCCACGTAATTCTTGATCGTACCATTATCATTCCCATTCAAATAAAAGTCTACCCCCTTCTTATACATATCCATATCATTGAGAAGCACAGCAGCAGCTACATAACTCATCCCCACAGATGCTCCCCAATTTCCATTTGAATAAGCCGGAGTGGCAATAAACTCATCAAGAACAGGAACAAAGATTTTCTTAAACATAGTACAGACCTTGTCAAAATTATCATCTGTCATTCCCTGAGGATATAAATAACGCATCATTTCGGCAGCATACATAAACTTGACTCCCATAATACCCGCCAGCAAAGGCTGATCACCAGCAACAATCGCTTCTAAGGTATTCGCATAAGCCACTAAAATTTCTGTTGCCTTTTGGGCATGAGCTTCCTTTTTAGTGACAGCATACATCACCGAATTCTGATAAGCCGCATTAAAATCACTCTCATATTTACCTTGGATACTAGGTCGATTTCCATTGTCATTCCCTCTGTAGATCTCTTTATAAGGTCCTTGCATCACATAATCCGATTTTGAACGGGCATCCGCCACAAAAATCTCGTAGCAGCCATAGGCCGGTTGCTCCTTATTTGCAACAATCTCACGCCAACGCTCAATATCACCCGTAGTATGCATTATACCGGGATGGACAAATTTAGCAGGATAGTCAACTTCTATTTTATCATCTTCCCATTCGTCCATTCTGTTTACACCATCTTCAATCTCACTGCAAGAAGAACCAAATGTACTACCGATCAATAGAATACATATCAATATAAAATTCTTTTTCATACAAATACTTTTAGTAAACCATTAAATAATTATCTATTATCACGCTTTATTTACCGGCAGCGACTTCGGCATTGGCATAAGCTTCCGCCTCTGCAACACTTTTAAAGGAACGAATCCAATAGACAGTGTACTGCCCGGTTGGCAGGTTCTGATTATAGATATCTGCCACCTTTACTTCAAACGTTTTATAGTAGCAAAGTTCTGTAGTTGAGAATTTCCCCCATGAGGCAACATCCCAATACAACATACGTGTACCATCATTCAATAAAATACCATTATTTTCGGACTTGCTTGCACCTGTTCCGGAAGTCAAAACCAAATTTAGCGTATAGCCCCCTCCCTTGCCGATACCTTTGCCACCTCCAGGAAGGTCGGTCCTAAGAGCTATCACCGGATAATTGCCCCAATGCATCGGTGCCTTATCACTGGCGGAAAGTCTTAAGTCGGCACGTTTCATTTCTGTATTTTGCTGACCACATGTTACAATCATTTTTCCATCTTGGACAACGAAGCTTGAATAATTCTGGGCAATTCCCCAATTCTTAAAACTATTACGTCCATCCCAAATCCACCAGCCCGGATCGACTGTAAGAGTTACAGAGGAAGATTTACCGTTCGAAATACAAGTCGCTGAAACAGTAGCCGTTCCAAAACCGACTGCCGTCACCACTCCTTGCTTCACTGTTACGACTTTTTCGTCACTGGAAAGCCATTCAACGGTACTGGCAGTAGCAGATTCCGGAGTAAAAGAATAATCCAGAGCAAGCTCCTGACTCACATACAGCAGTTCATTATGTGGTTCTATTTTCACATCCTCAACAGGAATAAATGGTAATATTTCGAGCTTAAATTCCCCCACAACACCACTTTTGTCATGTGTATAAGCATAAATAGAAACATTTCCCGGCTCTATTCCGGTCACTACGCCTTTCTCATCAACTGTAGCTTTACTCTCATCACTACTCTTCCATGTCAAATAAGAATAAGTGTGATCAGCAGGCAAAATGTGATAAGTCAACTGTAATTTATCGGTTTGATAGAGTTCTTTTACCAAATTCCCCTCACTATCAACATTTGTAAATTCAATTCCCGTCGCTTTTATAACCTCAGGAATAACTGTTACCTTAATAGTACGTTGAGTAATATTGGCCACACCAAAGCCAATGGCAGGAGTTACAGAAATAATAGCACTTCCTTCTGTTTTACCCAAAATCGTACCATTCTCAGATACTGTAGCTACCTTCTCATCTGAGGAAACCCATAAAAGTTCTGAACTTGTAGGATTTTCAGGCGTAATAGAATATACAATCGTAGTATCCATACCGATGGCAATCGGCAGTTGTTCCGATACGTCCAACGTGATGCTATTAATTAACTGCACTTCAGGCATCCCCGTCGTAAATTGTTTCTCATCTTCACATGAAACGACCGTAAGGCATAGACTTAAAAGACTAATCCCCCAAACTTTGTTCACAAAAAAAGAATATCTATTTTTCATATCATTCATCATTTAAAGTACACTATACATTATTCCCATCCCCGGTTTTGTTTCAAATTAGGATTTAGCTGTAACTGATCCTTAGGCAAAGGGAACAAATAATTCTTTTCAGCCCATTTACGGCCTGTTTCAAGTACTAAAATACCATCTGCATTTCTTGTATACTGACATTTAGGCCATGCTGTCTCATATTCCGTTCCTTTCCATTTAATACCTAGAAGATCTTGCGGCATTTCAGTCTCCGCTGTCTTCCAACGTTTCAAATCATCCAGACGGAATCCTTCATGAAACAATTCAATTGTACGTTCACGACGAATCTCTGTTCTCAAATCCAGGCTATTAATAGAAACAAACTCATTAGAAAGTTTAGGCATCTTCTTATTCACCCGGCAACGTACCAAATTCAAAGAAATATTTAAATCACTATCAGAAATCCGGTCATCACGTTCAAATACAGCTTCAGCATAATTCAATAAAATCTCGGCATAACGAATTACAGGAAAATCATAACCCTCATAATTATCTCTAACGGCACGCTCCGCAGCCCATTTCTGATTATGATATCCGGTACCGGCATTCGGGATAAAATTTTTAATGGAAGCCGATGCCAGATCTGCCGCATCTCCATTCCAAGTTACACGCGGATTGCTGTTGCTCCAGAAATTATCATGTGGGCGAGCCATTGTATAACGCATCCGGTTATCACGATTCATAAATTCGGAATCCATTTTATCATATCCTTTAAACAACGGAGACTTATCAATAGGAAGTCCGTCCTGACAAAGATACATATTGGCAAACTTACGGGTAATCCACACCACATTTATCAAATTGCCCTTTGTGATATTCTTGCCTATAGGATTCAATATCTCATCATAGCGACGAGAAAAAATATACTCCTTATTAGCATCCTTTTTCAATCCGGCAGGGTTAGACTTTGTATCCTCCAATATAAACATATATTTCTGGGCACTATCCCCCAAAGCTTCCGGATTAAACATGCTGAATTGCTTGCTATCTATTACCTCTTTGGCTGCTTTGGCTGCGATATCCAACAATGACTTTCCACGTTCCACATTGTCTCTGAATTTCTGCCAAGTACCTTCCTATAAAGCTACTCTGGACAAAAACGCCCAACATCCTTCTTGACTGATACGGCCATTTTCTACTTCCGCATATTTGGGCAACAATAATGCAGCGTCCTCCAAGTCTTTTATAATAAAATCAATAACCTCACTACGATCATTCTGAGCAACTTTTAATTCCGGGTCTGTTACATTCAAAGGCTTGGTAACAATAATTGCATTACCATATAACTGTACCAATTCGAAATATGAGTAGGCACGAAAGAATTTTGCTTCACCTACAAACTGTGCTATATCCGCCTGATTAGAATAATCCTCCGCATTTTTCAGCAACAAATTAGTTCGGCGGATATGCGCATAAGCATCACCATAATTTCCATCAGACTCCTGAACGGCGTTCGAGCCATTACTAAAACGATTACGGTCATCTTTATAAGTCATTAAATCTGAATTATAATCCGAATGCAACGGTTTGACAGAGTTATTGTCCAATGAACCGAAATCCCGCGTCCAACCGTAGAACTGATTGGCAAACAACTGGAAATCGGAGGGAGAGCTCCACAAATTGGATTCGGCCAACTGGTCTTTCGGGTCCAAATCGAGACAGGATTGGGACAGAACTCCCATTGCTGCTACCGCCAAAATAGTTTTAATCTTATGTAATTTCATGATAATCTGTTTTTAGAAAGTTAAGTTCAAACCGAATGTAACATTACGAGTAAACGGATAACGGCCGTACGAGGTTACCGTACGAGAAGCTTCCGGATCCCAGCCGTCGCGTATCTTGCTGGTTTCCCATAAATCCGCCCCCGTTACATAGACACGTGCATAAGTCAGGAATTTAGTCTTCTCCAGCCATTTGGCAGGGAAAGTATACCCTAAAGAGATGTTTTTCAGACGCAGGTAGTTGCCATTCTCCACCGACCAGGAAGAGCAACGGTAGTTATAAGTATTAATCTGATCGACATTCGTATAAGTCGGATAGTAAGCGCCCGGATTTTCCGGTGACCATACATCGCCTATCGAGAAGTTCGGTGAGTTTAAATGCGGCTTCATTACAGGAATACGCCATGCGTCATTACTTTTATTGGAACTACCCGTACGCCAGATAGAACGCATGCCTACACCCTGAAATACAACCGAGAAATCAAAGCCGTTCCATTCCAGTCCGCCATTGAAAGAGAAAGAGATTTTAGGGTCGTCCGTTCCTAAAAAGACATAATCTTCTTCAGTCAGCTTACCGTCACCGTTCACATCCTCATACATATTATCGCCCAAACGCAGGTTGGTAGGCATATCGATTGTATTATTACCGGTATAGCGGTAAAGGTATTTCTCCAACTGCTCTTCATTCTGGATTTTGCCTACATACTTCAAACCGAACACGGAGTTCAACGGATAGCCCTCACGGTCGGAGCGCACTCCGTCTGTAATCGTTGCGCTTCCGCCATTATCAGTCAGTTTATTGGTGGTATAGGTAAATGTTCCACCGATACTATAACCCACTTTACCTATCTTGTCCGACCAATTGAGATTTCCCTCAAAACCGTTTGCCTTAAAGCTACCCACGTTGGCAGTAGGAGCTTTATCGCCTAATGTTGCAGGGTAAGACACATCAATCAGCATGTTTTCACAGACTTTCCAGAAGAGCTCCGCCGTACCTTTCAAGCGATTGCCGAACAAGCCGAAATCAAGACCGATATTGTAATTCTGAATAGTTTCCCATTCACGGTCCATACTCAATAACTTACCATTCGTATCGATATAGGAAATTTTTTCATCACCTATCAGAGCACCTTTATTCTGATTGAAATTATAAAGTTGAATACCGTCATAACGATCTATACCTCCCTGATTACCCACTGTACCATAAGATACACGCAGCTTCAAATCATCAAATATATTAAGATTTTTCATAAAAGCCTCTTCGCTCAAACGCCAACCGGCCGATACCCCCCAGAAAAATGCCCAGCGGTTTTCGGGTTGGAATTTGGAAGAACCATCATAACGGAAGTTACCTTCCAGCAAGTACTTGGAAAGATAATCGTAGTTGACACGGGCAAAATAAGAGAGCAGCGCTTCCTGCCATTTCTCCGGTCCTTTATTGTTATCATTCACCAAAGTCACTTCTCCAATACCATTGATGATACCCAGTGAAGGCAGAATGTTTTTGGCTTTGGTGGTGGTATAGTCATATTCCTTAAAACTGTACTGCGTACCCAACATCACTCCGAGGTCGTGCTTATCTGCAAACGTCTGAGTCCAGTTGGCATAAGCATTGAGGGTATAGAGGTCGGTTTGACTGTTACTCTTGATGTAATTGCTCTCTTCCTGCTGGGGATTGGTCATCACCTTTCTGGTCCCGGCATAGTTATACCAATCGATAGACGTTCTTTGTATATCCCGTGTAGCGTTGTTCGTGTTATAACCAAAGGTTGCTACCGCATTAAAATGTTCGTTGAAGGTATACTTGAACATCTCACTGATATTAATGCCTGTGACTTTCAGTTTATTGTCGCCACCCAATTCACAATACCAGTTGGGAGCACCCCATGTACCCCAAGCATAAGGCTTTCCATCTGTTGTAGACGAAGGGAAACCCGGTTGCTGGGTAGAGGCCGTCAGTGCAGACCCTACTTGTGTAGGTGCCACCTGATCCTGCCGGAAAAATGAAAGCACGGACTCTATATCAAACTTATCCGTCACATGGAAAGTATTATTCAGACGGAGATTATAACGCTGGTTGTTATTATTGCCCCATTTCAAGTTACTGTCATCATACATATAGCGGCCGGACAAACGGTAAGTGGTCTTTTCCCCACCGCCCGATACGCTCAGTTCATGAGAAGTCGACATTGCCGTACCCCATAGGATATTCTGCCAGTCGGTGTCAAAGAATACAAAGTCTGCAACATCGGTAAAAGCATTATTGAAGGGATTCACTGTATTATCCAAATCAATATAATGCCCTTTGTTTGCCTGAGCCAAAGCGGCATATTGCAGCCAAGTATCGTCTTCCGGTTTATAACCGTCGTTCAGTCGGGCTTGCGTAACGGCATTACACCATTGGTCCAAAGTCATCAGTTCCGGCTGAAGCCCGACAAATTTTGCAGTCACCGAACCGCCATATTCCACTTTTGCTTTACCGGCCTTTGCTTTTTTGGTCTGAATCAGAATTACACCACCGGCTGCCTTACTACCATAAATGGCGGCGGAAGCATCTTTCAAGATGTCTATGGATTCAATATCATTAGGATTTATTGATCCTAAGCCGGAACTTTCGGAAGGGAATCCGTCGATAACGTAAAGCGGAGCTGTACTTCCGGTCAATGAACCGGCACCGCGGATTACTATATTAAAGTTATCTCCCGGTCCACCGTCACCGGATGAAACCTGTACACCGGCAATACGTCCTCCGAGGCTTTCGGTAATATTGCTGACAGGAGTCTTGGTCAAATCGCCCATATTGGCAGAACCGATAGAACCGGTCAGGTCACGTCTTCTGACATCACCATATCCTACAGCAACAACGGTCACTTCTTCCAAGGTTTGGGTATTTTCTGTCATTGTAATATCAAATTTACTTTGATTGCCTACTTTGACATTTTCCGTTTTATAACCAATAAATGAAAACTGTAAAACATCACCACTTTTTACATTGTCCAATTTAAACTCTCCGTTTAAATCTGTGGTTGTTCCATTGGTTGTTCCTTTAATTACAACACTTACCCCGGGCAACTCTCCCATGGCATCAATTACTTTACCTGTAATCTGTCTTCCTGTCTGTGCCTGTACTGCTGTACAACAGAAAAGGATGAATAAAAGATTTAAGATAACTTTTGGTCTCATAAAAATAAAATTAAAAAATTAGAATGTGCAAATGTATAGATTGTATAAGAAATGTGAAATCTGTAATTGTCCATAAAAAGTACAAATTCATACATGTGGAGTTGTAACTAACTGCGATGCAGCCTATAAACAGCTATTGGCACGAAAGTATTATTATGTTACATTAAGATTTGCGGAAAAGGAATGTGAGTCAATTAGCTATGATCACCAACGGCTCTCATTTTACAAGAGATTTCCATTTTGAGCAACTTGCACCGATTTATGCTGTAGCTGCTCAAGAAATAGAAGATTATATAAGGTCTTGTTTATTATAAACTGCTGCAATATTCTTGCGAATGGGGTTATATATAGAAATGAAAAAAACTAAATCATCTACCATATCTGCCATTATCTATATAAGTATCTAATTATAAGAAATTTGTTGAATGGTGGTAGATAATAAACATCTACCACTATCAGCTTGCATCTACCACTATTTACTGCTTTTCAACCACTAAATGCAGCCGTTCACTATTCGCTAACCACATTACTCGTTCTGCGAGGGTATGCCAACAGGTTGCCTGCTTGGTTATTTGTATACCTTGTGTGCTGATTTAATGTATTGAATAATAGGTATTTATAGTTTTTTAGGCATAAAACAAAAGTTTTCATAGCGGAAAACTTTTGTTTTGTGCTTACGAAACTTTAGTTTTCCCTAGGAGAAACTGTTTGCTCTTGTATGTTAATCTATTATCATGTATCTCTAATCTGAACGCACAAGTATTTAAATTAGAAAACGGCTTAGCTTTTTCGAAATTACAAACAAAAGGAGTCAAAGGTGCAAATATAGATTTATACCCCCATAAGTTAACGACTTATCAAATATCATTAGATATCGAGTATTTACAAACAAAACATTTCTATTTATCAAGTTCCATTGGTTACCTTGAAAAAGGAGGCAAATATACAGACATTGTAAATCAATCCATGAGTGAGAGACATATCAATCAGTATATAACAATACAAAACAAAGAAATTCTCAACATCCTCATCACTAATTTTTATGTTATTACTAAAATTACCGGATAGCA
>ENA-ORMJ01002009-ORMJ01002009.1-human-gut-metagenome-genome-assembly--contig:-NODE-2009-length-10874-cov-9.545614_pt1 | contig 10874 bp, 10 predicted proteins | sample MGYA00242100_ERZ508989 | MGnify/ENA primary metagenome ERZ508989 (study PRJEB26280, sample SAMEA2531403) | human gut metagenome | biome: human gut; feature: human-associated habitat; material: faeces...
AATGCTGAAAACTATGGCAATCTTTATTCAGCCAATATGTCAGAATTTATAAATTCAATAGTTCGTTAAAAAATAGCCACGCCTAAGCGGCTCTGGCAGTAAATAAAATGAGTTCTTTGAAAAGTTTGTCAATAACTTGCATGTCTGGGTTAATCCCGAACACGCAAATAAATCGTTCAAGCATATAAGCATTGTGTATAAAAGACTTGCAGGAGGATATGGAATAGGTTATTCCGAGCCTCTTACATGCCGCTTTGGCCAAGTTGACAGCAGCAAGCGATGCATTGAAGTGAAAATCCAACTTTCTGAAGTCGGTTGACTGACAGTTGGTGATTCCTGCATGTTGCTTACCATCTCTCAAAATTCCAATTGGAACCTGGTTCTGTAATAATCCAGAACCTCCCGTCCATCCATCGAATCGTCTGTAGAGAAGTAAAGCTGCCACTTGTCTGTCCTCCCGTCCATCGGATACCAGATGGCTAAGGAAACATACCTTTTGAGAGCTTTTGCATATACCCTCAATCCGTATAGCTTTCCTTTGTTCACCTCGTATTCCTTGCACCGGGTCAGATCCAGATTGGCAAAGTCGATTCTTCCGTCAAACCACTTTGGATGGCCACGTTTTCCTGTTTTCTGTTCCAATGTCGGATAGTACAGGATTACGTCATTCCGAAAGCGGCTGATGACATGGAAATCGTTCTCACACATAGGCGTTATGAATGTTTCCTTGGAAAAGAATGCGTCTGCAACCACCGTTCTTGATATGCTCTGTATCTTGTCTTTTCTACTGATAAGATAGCTGCTGTACCAGTCAACGAGGTTCTTGTCCATATTATCCAAGGTTTTACAATCCGGTGTCTGAATGGAACCTAAAGTCATGCATTCATGGTTGTCGATGTCTATGACACCGATGCCCATGATTTCCAATCCACGCTTGTACTCTCCTGCACAACCAGACCAGAAGTAACCTATCCAAGGTGTCTTCTTGCCTGATTTGGGGATATAGGAAGGATCGATGGCGATGGCTTTTCTTTTACCTGTGAGATGCTTGCTGATGATAGAGCCGTTGAACGCAAACCAGTCGAAAGTTTCATGCTCAAAAAGGTTACGGTAGGTCTGTTCCGAAAAACGTCCATACCTACCCAATTGGAGGAAGTTTATACGATCAGGGATGGCCATGAATAATTTCATTGCATCCATGAACGTTTTTTCAAAAGGTTTGTGTATATTCACGACTGATTTGAGAGCCGATAGGCACTCGGATTGGTATTGCATAAGGAGTGTTTCTTTAGTCATAATCAGAAGAGTTGGGAGACTTCTAATTTACTAAAAATCAACGAATTATGCAATACTTTCCACCTTTATTATCAGCAGGTTAGCACTCTTTTTTCAGTACATTTCTTCATGCTTAACCATTCGTTTTTGACAACATTTCAATGACCTCTTTAGTGTTTTCGAACCAGCTTTTGCCGGTTCTATTGTTTAACTTTTAATTTTTCAGCAAAAAACAGCAACCGTTGTTTTACTTACTTTTTTCTTCTGCTTAACATAACCGTGCATTCCGCAAGAACTTTTGTGGAGTCATGCCGTATTTCTTTGTAAAGAGACGGTACAGCGAGGTGGAGGAGATGAAAGTGCATTCTTTCAATAGTTCTTCTACACTGGCGTATTTACCCGAAAGCAAAAGTTCCGCTACATATTCGATGCGCAAATCGTTGATATATTCGCTGAAACTTTTACCTGTGAACTGACGGAACAAGCCGGCGAACTTGTTAGCAGGAATATTGAATTCGCCCATGAGCGCCTTGCGGGAGAAAGTGTTGTCGAGGAAGAATTTCTGATCAATGATTTTTACTTTGATTTGCTCGAACAGCAGTAAGTCTGGATCCTCATCGTCATTCCATGCAATATTTTCGGACAGAGTACTACGGTTTAACTTCTCAAGCTCTTCCTTATATCTCATCGCCTCTTTCACGTTGGCAACCAAAGAAATGTTCTTCTTTCTGATGATGCGGTTGTTATATCCCAGCACGCAACCAATGATAGCTAAAGCAATCAAGATGCAGATGGCTATCACAAGCTCCCAACGTTGGTGAGTGATTTGAGCCTCCTTGTCTTTGACATCGTAGATGATGGACAACTCTTGTGAGGAACTGCGCAACTCCCTTACACGCAGGCTGTCCCGCAATACGCTTAGTCGCTCAAAATAGCTTGCCGCCTTGTCATATTGTTCCAATCCCTGATATGCCATGCCGTAGAATTTTAAGGTGGAAGACATGTAGAGGTTGATAGTATCTTTCTTATGCATCATCTCTGTTTCACGTTGCTTGCACATATCCACGATTTCATCATAACGATGCAAGTCAAAGAGATAAGGCACAACCAAGTAGGCGTACCGGCGATTGATACGCCCCATCTTCTGAAATTCAGAATATGCCTCATTCGCTTCTTTTTCTTTCCCTAATTTGGAACATACGACAGCACGATGGGCAAGCCATTTGCATTTTTCTTGCTCATAGAGTCCTTCCATTTCAGCCTCGCCTGGAGTTTTGGCATACAAGTATTTCTCAAGTTTATCAAGTACTTGAAGGGCTTCCCCGTATCTTTTATCACGCTCGTAGCAGATAAGCAAATCGTTGCAGTTTGCACGCAAATTGTCATATTTCCTGTCGTAATGCGATTTCTCCATCATCTCTGTGGCTTGCAACATATAGACATAACCACGTTCTTTCGTGCCTTGTTCATGAAGGCTCTTGCCTAAATAAAATAGGGCAATCGACTCCATACCACTGTCTCCAGCTTCTTGGGCATTTTGCATTAAAAGCTTTACCGTCTCTGCTTTTCGCTTTTCATCATATAAGCCATCATAGCATGAAATCAAACGATGAAGCAGCTTCATTGTCATCTGCTCATCTCGCTTCACCGCCTTTGCAGCAAGGGCGTTTTTATAGAAGCTGGCAGCTATGATGAAGCGGCCGGTGTTATAATACAAGTCACCTTCCGTTATATCGAGTTCATGAGTAGCTTGCTTTCCCTTCTTCCGTAGTTCCATCATGATGCGTTCAGCCAAAGGTGTGTCCGAAAAAGTAAACTCGTACACTTTATCTTCTGTTATCAGGCTATCGGGCAAGGCTGACCGGTTGGCGAGCAAAGGCATCGCCCACAATCCGCAAACAAGCGAACATAACCATATTCTCATTTTTCTATGCAAATGCCTTTTCATTATACTATGTTGTTATGATTATCAAAAGTACAACTTATATCTAAAATTAAGGATGCTTTACTTCTTTTTTGGTAATATCTGGGTAAGATTATGAAGATTTGGGAGGGAAATTAATAATCGGGAATGGCAGCTGAAAAAGCGAAAGAGTGTATTCTGAGTAATTCAGTAAATCTATCTTATGTTTGTTAAACGAAACAATCGCTTGCTTGTTTATTTGGCGTTATTTATTCTTGCAGACACATACATTAAATATTAACGTTTAAAATTCCAAATTATGAATTACAAGAAAATGACTTTTAGAGCCTCGATGCTCGGTTTGATAGTTATGTTATTTGCCGGTTTAGTCAGTTGCAGCAGTGATGATGATGACAAAAATATCCCTGTAGAGGAAACTAAAGTTCCAACAACAGGGGCTATTGTTTTTTTGTATGCAGCAACGGAGGATGAACTGTCTATATGCGACATGATTGCGGAGTACACAGATGAGAATGGAGCGACTAAGACAGAAGCTATCACTGCTACAAAATGGAAAAAACAAATCAATTTTAGTAGTTTGCCTGCCAAAGGATTGATTTCCATCAAACGTACGTTAAAAGCAAATGTGGAATTAGAGAAGAAGTCTTATCAATTTAGTAGTCATTCGCTATTAATCACAGTCGCTATCTTTGATCAAAACAAAAAGACTGTTGATTCTGCTACATCTGGTAGTACTAATTCATATTTATCTGTAGGAAAAGACAAAGTAGAAGAATATATCAAAAAAGAGAGTTCTAATACTTATTATTCTTATGTTTTAGATAAGAAAAAGAATGCGCAAGATAGTTATTTCACCATCGAATATCTAAAGCAATAATACATGAGAAGCAGCATCATCACATTAGTCCTTCTTCTATCAATCGGAGTATCTTGGGCTGGAGACCGCAATCGTATCATCGCATTAGGCGTGCGCAACTTCACCTATACTCCGAAAGAGGGAAAGGAAACGGTTGGAAGCGCATTAGGCTCTATTGCGAACGTCTTGATTACTGGGCAGAATACTACACAACAACCACAATACAAGGATGCTGTTAGGGCAGCTATTGTGAGAGGATTGACTTCCGGCTTTCGCACAATCGCTACCGACATGGGGAATATTGGTGAACAAACGAATGCCACTTTTGACTATTATGTGGATGCAACAATAAATAACATTTCCACCACGACTAAAACGGAATCAATAACTACTACCAAGAATGGTGTTAACACATACTATAAAGCCATGGTGGGAATTACCCTGCAATTCAAAGATTCACAAACCGAGGAAGTGATAGCTAGTCCGATGTTTAAGATTTCCGACGTAGATGTTGCATGGATAGAAACAGAGGAAAGTGCGATTACCTCTACTTTGCGCAAGTTGTCAGCTTACGTAGGAGGATATTGTAATCGCAAGTATCCAATCTATGGCACAATATTGGAAAGTGCCCGACAAAGCAAAGACAAGCAAAAAGAGGTGTATATCGACCTCGGAACTAATTTAGGCGCATACAAAGGACTTCATCTAACTGCCTACACTGTAAAAACGATTGCAGGGAAAGAAGCTAAGACTCAAGTAGGCAAGTTGAAGATAATGGATGTACAAGGCGAGGATATAAGCTTTTGCAAGATACAAAGCGGCGGCAAGGAAATCAAAAACATACTTGACAAGGGAGAAACTATCTTCGTGAAAAGTACAGAGTAATAACAATAAGTTGATGCCAAATCTTCCAAATCGGTTCTTCGATAAATTTTTAATAAAAAAAACAAGATTATGACAATGAACATGAGGTTTTTCATTATTGCAGCAGCGGCAACGCTATTGGCTGCGTGTACACAAGAGAACGAGGTACAGAACAATCCGGTGGAAGCACGAATCACGGCAGGCGTGAGCGGGCCGAAGACCCGTGCTGTGGACAACGGGTGGAACGCCGACCGAATCGGCGTGATGGTGGTGGATGCCCCTGGCACGACCACGACCATGGGCGGCAAGTACAAGAACGTGGGATACGCGACCACGAGTACCGGCACCAACGCGGACTTCACCCCGATGACGGCGGGTGGCGGCATCTTCTTCGAGGATGCTTTCCTCGAGTTTACTTTTGCCGCCTACGCGCCTTACGCATCGGGCGCAAACGCCTCCACCCTGCCTGGTACAGACGGGAAGATTACGGTAAATACAAGCAACCAGCCCACGACCACGGAACAGGAGAAGGTGGACTACATCCATGCCACGGGAGCCAAGGCCGATAAAGACAGCCCGACCGTCAGCTTCACGGACAACACCGCCGCGGGCGGCAGCGACTGCTCCTTCAAGCACAAGATGGCCCGTCTTATCCTCAAGGTGCAGGTGTCGAACACCGACGGTTTCGACGACACTGCCGTGCTGGAATTCGCCGACTACAAGCTGGGCGGCCTGGTTCACGAGGGAACGTTCGATGTGAAGACCGGTACCGCCGCGACCGCGGGCAGCGTTGTGAGCGACTGGATGTTACGCCAGTGCACCGGTGCCCCGAAGACGGCCACGGACAAGTGCGTGGCAACCTTTGACGCCGCCACGGGCGTGATGACTTTCACCATGATCCTGCTCCCGCAGACACTCGCCAACGCTTTGGTGCTTGAGATATCTCCCGATGACGGGGAATACCAGAGCTACTCCAACAAGGACATGATCAAACCCGCGTTGGAGGCCGGTTATTCTTATACCTACACCATCACGGTGAAGAAGACGGGGCTGACCCTTAGCGGAAGCACCATCGAAAACTGGAACGACGGTGGTAGCCATGCGGGTGATGCAAAAATGTAGTGTGTCTGAAAGCCACTGCCGTGCATCAGGCGTAAGACGGAGGCACGCCATATATAATAAATGGTGCGGCAGCCCGCGTCGCAACGGGCAGTGGCACAAAACGAAATAAATAAAGACAATATGAAAATAATAAGGAACATAGCGAGAAGGCCGTGGCCGCGCATCGGCGGCTGGTTGCCGGTTATGATGCTCATCTGTGGGGTGCTCGCTTCCTGTAGCAGTGAGGATGAAAGCACCGCGCCCCTGCCCGACGGCAAGTACCCGCTGCAACTGACGGCGGAGGTGGCGCAGCCGCAGACCCGCGCCGGAGGTAAGGATGCGTGGACGGGCGGCGAGGAGATTAGAGTGTCACTGGAAGGCGTGTTTGGTAACAAAACATACGTGATGGACGCATCGGGCAATGCAAGCCCGAAGGATGCCGATAATGCCTTCTATTGGAAGAACACCGATGAAGCCCGCGTCAGTGCATGGACCCCGGACATAGAATCGGAAACGGATATTTCCGACCAAAGTGGCGGGTACGCCGCTTTCGATGTCCTGTACGCCAGTGCCATAGGGCGTTATGACCAAGCCATAAATCTCCGTTTCATCCACCGCATGGCGAAAATCGAAGTAATTCTCAAAGCTGGCGAAGGCATTACGGAAGAGGAGTTGGAGGGTGCGACCGTCACCATTTTCGGAGACCCGCTAACGCACTCAACCGCCGGCTTGGTATCACCGGGTGACCAATCGGACGGCGAGATAAAGCCCTATTACGATGCCGCAACGAAGAAATACGAGGCGTTAGTGCCGCCGCAGGATATGACGGGCAAGCCGCTCATCCGAATCAGCATAGGCAGCAATGACTTTACCTACACTCCCGAAACAGAAGCTGCCGGCAAATTTGGGTTTTTCGGTGGCAAGCGGTATGCCTACACCATCACCGTGAAAGCAAGCGGAATAGACGTGCAGGCGGTGACCGGTGGCACGTGGGTTGCATGTGGCGAGGAGAACGTCACCTCCAAAAAGGTAAAGCAAAGTTTCACAGCTGACGAACTTAAAATCGGCGACTACTTCTATTCCGACGGGACTTGGAGCGACGGCGGCCTGCGCAAAATCTATACTGACGGCAGTATGAAGATAGCAAGCCCCAAGCCTGCTCCCGTACTCCAAACAAAAAGTGAAATAGAAAGAAGAGTCATCGGTATCGTTTTCCAGACGGACCCGAGCCGTATCGGCACTGCCGAAAAGTCCAAATTGGGCGAAGGGAATGTGCATGGCCTTGTAATGGCCTTAAAGAACACCGCAACAGATATCCAATGGAGCCATGAAGAGAATAATTTGGAAGACGTGAAAGACTGCTGGTCCAAGTCTGAAATCTACTCTGACATCAGCGGTCTGCACAATTACACCAAGATTCTTGACCATGCAAATAGTATCGGTGGAATTGAGGCATATCCGGCCTTCGAAGCCGTCGAGAAATGGAATGATATGTACAGTATAAATGAATACCGCCCACCTCGTAATACCACAGGCTGGTTTATTCCTTCCTCCGGTCAGTGGTGGGACATCCTTCAGAATCTGGGCGGTTGTCCGGCTATGGCGGATAAAGGTCAGCAAACCTCGTCGGATTCCGGTGATTTCCGTTGGCTAGGTCAAGGCGATGTTCCAGCTGCCTTGAATGCTTGGATGAATAAAATTGCAGCCGACAGCAAGAATGATTTTACCACCGGTGACCGTTTTTGGTCGTCATCGGAGTTAAATCAGTTCCGCGCACGGAACTGGAACGTGTACTCCTCTGATTACGTGTGCTGCGACTTTGTCTATAAGAAATGGAGTAACGCTGTCCGTCCCGTCCTTGCTTTCTGAACTATTTGCCTATTTAGTCCTTTAAGAATATGAAGATACAAAACATATACCACCTCTTGCAAGCTGCGTTGCTCCTGCTGCTTGTATCCTGCACGCAAGAAGAGTTCCCTGCCGTGCAAGACAAGGCGCAGCAACTGACAATCTCCGTTACCGATGGCGGATATACATCGGCTGTTGAGAATATGAAAACCCGTGTCGAGACCCGTGCCGTGGAGAACGGCTACACCACCGAGTTCACCGAAGGCGATGCCTGCGGATTCTACATGGTGCGCGGCGGAAAGCCGGTTTATTCAAACGTGAAGCTGACAGCCGAAAAGGATGCCGCCACGGGCGGCATCATGTGGAAAACCGACGGTACGACGCTTGCCGCCGGAATGGATGGAGAGAGCTACTACCTCTACTATCCTTATCAGGCGGACATGGCGGGCAAGACTGCCACACCTGCGGAGGGGGCGGTCATGACCGATGCCGAGTTCTTCAAGCCGCTCATTGATGGCTGGCAACCCGGGGACGACCAGAGCACCCATGCCGCTTACACCGCCTCCGACCTGATGACAGCCGGAGGCTCAACGACAGGGACGGGCAACACCATCCACCTCTCTTTCGCCATGAAACACCGCATGGCGTTGGCCGTCATCGAGATGCCGAAGACCGTTTACAAGTTTATCGACGCGAATGTTCCCGACTACACCGTGGGGGCAGAAGCTACGTTCACAGGCACCGCCAAGCCGCTGCGCATGGCTGACGGCACTTACCGCTACTTGGTGCACTCGTCCATGCCGACTATCGAGGGATGTTATGACGGGGGGAACAGGGAGTTTACCATCACCACGTCCGCGTCCCATCCTATCGTAGGGGAATACAAGAGATACAAGGTGGACGGCGCGGCGGAAACCATAAAGAACGTCACCTATGCCGAATCGGGCATTGCCCGCATCGGAGACTTCTACTGCACGAAAAATAACGGTACGACGGGGTATCTGATTCCGAAAGAGGCGGACGAAACGACGGTGCAGGCGGCTAAAGTCGTCGGCATCGTTTTCCAGACGGACAAGAGCCGTATCGGTGCAAAGGAAAAAGAGAAGTTAGGCGGAGAAGGTAATGTCCATGGCCTTGTCATGGCTGTGAAGAATATCGCGACAAGACAAGCGTGGGGCCTTTTCGGTATGGATGAGGGGCTTACAACATGCAGGACGAAAGCCGATAACTACAACGACATCAGCGGTTACGGAAATTGCGAGCATATCCGCACCAATCGCGGCAACTTCGACAGTTATCCCGCATTCAAGGCCGCCTATGATTATAACACGACCTGTCCGGTTCCTGCGACCACGACCGGCTGGTATCTTCCAGCCTCCGGCCAATGGTGGGACATCCTGCAAAATCTGGGCGGTTGTCCGGCTTTGGCGGACGTTACCCAGCAAACCTCGCCAGACACTGGAGAATTCCTCTGGAAGAGCCAAGGAGATGTTCCCGCCGCTTTGAACAAATGGATGGAGAATATCGCCGTTGGGGACAAGGATACATTCAACAACCTCGTCTCGTTTTGTTCGTCTTCGGAGCACTCGAAGTACCACACATGGTACTGGATTTTGAACAACTTCCAAGGCATGGTGCGCTGCATCTGGGCAAGTAAATTCGACGGCAGTGACAATGTGCGTCCCGTCCTTGCTTTCTGAGAAACCGGTGTACTGACGACTGTTTCCAAAAGCTGTTAGGACAGTATCCGGATAAAGAAAGGAGGAAGTGTTGTATGCTCTTCTTTCTGTTGGGAGAAGAAGAATAGAAAGATATTGTTGAGTTTTGTTGCAGGTCGAGCTTGCAAGGTCTGCCGTGGTGAGAATTTGCTTTTTTAAAGGATAAGAAGTGATACGTATGGAAAAGAAACGAATGCCATTGCAGCATAAAATCATTTTCGGATATATCATCTTAGTGGCGGTCATAGGCAGTATGATCGCCATTTTGATATATGAGCGGCGGCAGATGCGGGAGGTGGAAGGCGGCGTGGCACGGCTGTGGAGGATGTACGAGGACATATACACCACCCATCGCCACGTCACCGGGCTTGCCCTGCAAGGCGAGGCTGCGGCAGGATGGAGTGATGCAGAAAGAAGGTGACGGACAATAAGGAAAACAGGATATGGAAACGGGAATGACAGACAAGAGGCAAGGGAGGCATACTGAACATCTCCGCACGAAGATAGCCGCAGGATATATATTGATATTCCTGCTGGTGGGCGGTATCGTGCATTTATGGGTCGACGAGTGGCGGAAGCTGGAGACATTCGAGACGGAGAATCATCGGATAAACGCCCTGCGTATGGAGGTGCATGACGTGTATGTACGTGTGGTGGAACTCTCCCTGCTCGGCGAGACCGTACTGGAATGGGAGGTGGCGGACGTGGAGGAATACCGGGACAAGCGGCAGGCGGTGGACAGCCTACCGCTTCAAAAACATCTACCCTGCGGAGCGTATCGACAGCGTGCGGCGGCTGTTGGAAGACAAGGAGAAGCAACTGTGCGGCATCATGCGTGTGCTTGACGAGCAGGAGGACATCAATGAAAGGATTGCCGAGCGTGTGCCTGTCATCGCATGGAAGAGTACGCAGGAAGAGCCGAAGAAAACGAAGCGCAAGGGACTGTTCGGGATATTCGGCAAGAGGGAAAAGCCGGAACCGACCGCCACAACCACCATGCTCTACACGCTCAACCGTGACATGATAACGCAGCAGAAGGCGCAGAGCCGCCGCCTTTCCGATCACGCCGACAGCCTCGCCGCACGGAACGCGGAACTGAACCACCAACTGCAAACCTTAATCAAGCAGATGGACAAAAAAGTGCAGACCGACCTTTTGAGGAGGGAAGCGGAGATAACCTTCATGCGTGAACGCTCGTTCATGCAGATAGGCGGTCTGACAGGATTTATACTCACGTGAGTTCGAAATAAAATTAGAAAATAGACAGTTGCCCGTCATTGAACAACTT
>ENA-ORMJ01002012-ORMJ01002012.1-human-gut-metagenome-genome-assembly--contig:-NODE-2012-length-10866-cov-6.090001_pt1 | contig 10866 bp, 9 predicted proteins | sample MGYA00242100_ERZ508989 | MGnify/ENA primary metagenome ERZ508989 (study PRJEB26280, sample SAMEA2531403) | human gut metagenome | biome: human gut; feature: human-associated habitat; material: faeces...
TTCGACTCAAAGAAATTCTTGAATGAATCTCTGATCTCTTTTGCAGTCAACATATTCTTCTATATATCTATTGTTGAGGTTAATATTCTCAAAAAACTGTGCAAAGATAGCTTGTTTTTATTACTTTTGCCGTATTAACAAGCGAAATATTTCCAAAAAGATGCGCAAAGTATACTACATCTATAATCCACAGACCCAGACTTATGATCGAATTTACCCTACCGTACGGCAGCGTGCGCTTAGTATCCTGCGTCGGCTTTTCTATGGAATGGGGTTGGGAGCAGGTTGCTTTATTGTATTGCTTTTGATTTTTGGTTCTCCGTCGGAGAAGGAATTAAGAATTGAAAACAGCCGTCTTTTGGCGCAGTACAATGTGCTTTCCCGGCGTTTGGATGACGCTATGGGGGTGCTTCAGGATATTCAGCAACGTGACGATAATCTGTATCGGGTGATTTTACAGGCAGATCCTGTTTCTCCGGCTATTCGTCAGGCAGGTTATGGCGGGACGAACCGTTACGAAGAACTGATGGATTTGGCGAATGCCAAGCTGGTGGTGAACACGACTCAAAAATTGGACGTGCTTTCCAAAAGGCTTTATATCCAGTCGAAATCTTTCGATGATGTGATTGATATGTGTAAGAACCATGATGAGATGCTGAAATGTATTCCGGCCATACAGCCTATTTCGAATAAAGATCTTCGTCAGACAGCATCCGGTTATGGTACACGTATCGACCCTATTTATGGTACGACAAAGTTCCATGCAGGCATGGACTTCTCTGCTCATCCGGGAACGGATGTTTATGCTACCGGAAACGGAACAGTGGTGAAAGTGGGATGGGAAACCGGATACGGTAATACTATTGAGATAGATCATGGTTTCGGGTATCTTACTCGGTATGCTCACTTGCAGGGATTTAATACGAAAGTCGGAAAGAAAGTGGTACGTGGTGAGATTATCGGAAAAGTGGGTAGTACAGGAAAAAGTACCGGTCCGCATCTGCATTATGAAGTGCACGTGAAAGGGCAGGTAGTGAATCCGGTCAATTATTATTTCATGGATTTGAGTGCCGAAGATTATGAAAAGATGATTCAGTTGGCAGCCAATCATGGTAAAGTATTCGATTAAAATCTTAAAACAGGAGTGTTATGCTTAATACAGACAAAGAATTGAAGCTATATTATTCAATAGGGGAGGTTGCCGACATGTTCGGAGTCAATCCGTCATTGCTCCGTTTTTGGGAAAAGGAATTTCCGCAAATCTCTCCTAAGACAGCGGGAAGAGGAATACGTCAGTACCGCAAAGAAGACGTAGAAACGATCGGTCTTATCTATCATTTGGTAAAAGAAAAGGGCATGACACTTCCCGGTGCCCGGCAACGTTTGAAGGATAATAAAGAAGCTACGGTTCGTAATTATGAGATTGTAAATAAGCTGAAAGCGATAAAAGAAGAGCTTTTGGCTATTAAACGCGAATTGGATGGGCGGGAGTAGAATAACGTTGATCGATAACGAATGTGATTAACAAGAAACTTCATAAACAGTAGGCCAGTAGTAAACGATAAACGGTAAACGATGAACGGTGAACAATTTGCATGATACTGCAACTTATTCACCGTTCATCGTTTTCTTATTTACCGTTTGAAAGCTATTCTTCTACACGGCTCACCTGTTTGATATTCTGTATTTTCTTCAGATTGTTACAGATGGTTTTCACATCATCCACGTCATGTACCCATAACTGAATTTTTCCTTCAAAGATACCATCTTCGGTTTCGATGGTTAGCTTACGGATATTTACATTGAGCTGCCTGGAGATAACCTGGGTGACTTCATTCAAAAGTCCCATGCTGTCTATACCTTTTATATATATATATACCAGGAAAGATAGTTCTTTGTGTGTATCCCATTCTGTTGCTAATATACGGTTGCCATAACTGCTCTTCAGTTTGGCGGCAACAGGACATTGGCGTTTGTGGATAATGATCCGGTCGTTTTCATCCACATATCCCAATACGTCATCACCGGGAATAGGATGGCAGCATTCGGCCATGATATATTTCTTCTGCAAACTTTCTTCTGTCAGCTTGAGCACTTGCTTCGGATTGATCTTTTCTTTTTCTTGCGGCTCTTTTTCTTCCTGCTTCTCTTTATTGTTGCCGAAAGAGAAAGTCAGATATTTCTTCCAGTTACTGGTTTGCTTTTCTTTCAGTTCATTCTTGTCCGCTTCTCCCAAAACGATTGCTTTACTGCCAATGGCAGCCAGCAGTTCTTCCTCATTCTTGGCATTATGCAGTTTGCGTAGCTTTTCGATAACAGCTTCTTCCGGACGGACTTCCTCCTTTTTCAGAAACTCACTAAGGATTTCTTCTCCTATCTTCTGATTTGCTTTACGCTCTTTGCGGAGAATGGCTGCTATCTTGGCGCGGGCACGGGCAGTGGTTGCAAAAACTTCCCATTGCGGTTGTACGCGTTGCGATTTTGAAGTAAGGATTTCAACTTGGTCACCACTTTGCAATTTGTGGCTCAACGGCACTAATTTATGATTGACTTTGGCGCCAATACAATGGCTACCAATATCCGTGTGCAGGGAAAATGCAAAGTCGAGAGCCGTAGAGTTCTGCGGCATGGTCTTCAGTTCGCCTTTAGGAGTGAACACGAATATTTCAGAAGCAAATAAATTTAGCTTAATGGTATCCAGAAAGTCAATGGCATCCGGTTGCGGATCATCTAATATCTCCTTAATCGTTCTTAACCATTTTTCCAATTCACCTTCATCCTCGCTGCCTCCTCCTTCTTTGTATTTCCAGTGGGCTGCGAAACCTTGTTCGGCAACGTCATTCATCCGTTCACTACGAATCTGGACTTCAATCCATTGTCCGTTATTACCCATCAGGGTGACATGCAATGCCTGATAACCATTTGCTTTAGGATGGCTCACCCAGTCGCGCAGACGGTCCGGATGAGGCTTGTATATCTTGGAGATGGAAACGTAAATGTCGAAACAGTCGTTGAGTTCTTCTTCTATGTTACGTGGCTCGAAGATGATACGGACAGCTAGTAGATCAAATATTTCTTCAAAAGGAACATGCTTGGTCTGCATTTTGTTCCAGATAGAATAGATTGATTTTACGCGGGCAAGTATCCGGTATTTTAATCCCATCTTATCCAACTGTGTACGGATAGGAGCAGTGAAGTCGTTGAAAACTTTGTCGCGTTCGGCAGCTGTGGCATTCAACTTCTCTTCTATTTCCGCATATTCTTCGGGATGTTCATATTTGAAGCTTAGATTCTCAAGCTCTGTTTTTATTTTATAGAGACCCAGGCGGTTGGCGAGTGGCGCATAGATGTAAAGCGTTTCGCCTGCAATCTTATATTGCTTGTTGGGCAACATGGAACCGAGGGTACGCATGTTGTGCAAACGGTCGGCTATCTTGATAAGAATTACCCGGATATCGTTCGACATGGTGAGCAGTAACTTCTTGAAGTTCTCTGCTTGTGCTGAAGCACGGTCACCGAAAATTCCGCCGGATATCTTGGTCAGTCCGTCCACAATTTGGGCAATCTTCGGGCCAAAGATATTTTCAATGTCTTCTACTGTGTAATCAGTGTCTTCTACTACATCATGCAACAAGGCCGCACATATAGAAGTTGAACCCAGACCGATCTCATTACATACAATACTTGCAACGGCAATTGGGTGCATAATATAAGGTTCGCCCGAACGACGTTTGATACCTTTATGCGCCTGATTGGCGAAGTTGAAAGCCTTCGTAATGATTTCAACCTTTTTGCGATGTTTAGTGTTGAGATAATCATTCAGTAGTTCGTGGAACGCCTGATTGATCATCTCTTCATCACTTATTTCTTTGGGGGGCAGATTATCCATAATTGTTATCCTTTCACTTGCTTAGTTCTGCAAAAATAAGCAAATTTCCGAACGATGCAAGCAGGAAGCTGTTTATTTGTATATTTTCAATCGTTTTCCTGCTGCAATTTTGGTGTTGGACATTCCATTCCACCTTTGTATATCCTTAATCGTGACGCCATACTTACCGGCGATGGTTGACAAAGTGTCTCCACTTTTTATTGTGTAGTAGGTCAGTTTGCCTTTACCGGCAACGGCTGTTGTCGTTTTGCGGGTTGAGGGGGTGATCTCCTTAACAGCAACGGTTTTCCGGTTGCGGAACAATTCGTCGGCGCGATGTGCATAGATTGTGTCTTGCTTATCTATAAAGGTACTGATAGCATCGATAGGAAGTCTTAAAGTATAAGGCTTGCTGTCACCCGGAATCATTTGCTTCTTATATTGCGGATTCAAACTCTTGATTTGATCCAAAGGTACGTTGCAAAGATCTGCAATCTGTTCGAAGTGCAGGTTCTTGTTCACTTGTACTGTGTCGGTACTTGCCGGGATATTTGTTTCCATCGGACAAATATTATGGTCACAATAGTAAGTCATCACATAATTAGCGGCGATAAAGGCAGGTACGTAACCACGTGTCTCTTTAGGCAGGTAATTATAAATTTTCCAGTAATCCGTTTCGCCATTGGCACGGCGGATTGCCTTGTTGATAGTACCGGGACCACAGTTATAAGCAGCAATCACAAGATTCCAGTCTCCATAGATATCATACATTTCTTTGAGGTAACGTGCGGCAGCCCAAGTCGCTTTAATCGGGTCACGGCGTTCATCTACCAGGCTGTTTGATTCCAAACCATAGATCTTACCTGTACCAATCATAAATTGCCACAGACCGGAAGCGCCTGCGCGTGACACGGCAGAGGGGTTCAGTGCAGATTCGATAATCGGGAGATATCTAAGTTCCAGTGGAAGTCCGTATGCATCCAGTGCTTCTTCAAAGATCGGCATATAGAAGTTGCAGGCACTTAGCATGAAAGAAACCTGATTGCGCAAGCGTCCTGCATACATATCGATGAATTTGCGGATAATATCATTATAAGGCATTTCCATGATGGCCGGGATGCGTGACAAGCGGTCGATATAGACAGAGTCACTGAATAAAGGATTGATTTCAGCCGTACTGCAATCCTTGCCTAAATCAATATAATTTTTAGCTTTCCAGTCATTCAATAGACTGTCAAGTGGATAAGTCATACTTTTAGGCAGGTCGATGCTTTCTTTGCGTTCAGTTCCATTTTCACGAATCACTACATCTACACTTTGCGCTTTTACCTGCGACGTGGCCACTAGTAAAAGAAAAATAATCGAACAATAGTTAACTAATTTCTTCATGCTTCAATAATAAGATCAATCTAAATTGTGTTTTTTAAAATCGTAATACGCATTGCAGACCAACCGACTTGTTTTTAAAACTGTTGGAGCGGAACTGGTTGTTATTATCAATAACGGCCGGCTCTACTTTCATACTCAAGTCGGGGGTTATATCGAAGTTGGATAACTCCGCATCTACATAAGCGTCGATGATAGAGATCAGGTAAACTCCGATAAATGCAAATATACTAAGGTCCCGATAACGACGGAACATATCTTTTCTTCTTTTTAGTGTGTTTTTTAGCTGCTCCTCATTATAAGTGGAGTTCGGGGGCAACAAATCTTCGTAACTTTTCGTATTCGGATTGCTGTCCATAATGTCCAGATAGGCTTGCGAATAGTCTTTGTACATCTTACCGTTCCAACTTAAGGCGTAAGCACAACCAGCAAATCCTCCATATATAATAGGTAATTTCCAGTATTTACGGTTGTAAATCTGTCCTCCACCGGGGAATACGACTGCCAGCCACGTTGCTTTGGTCGGATTCGGGATAAATATTTTCTTGTTAATATCTTGAGCAGGTGGCGGCACAGTGTCGGTCTTTACAACAATGGAGGCAGGTTGCTCTATCTTTTTCAGCTCTTTCTTGTTGGCTGCATCCAAGCTATCCGCTATCTGTATTTTAGCAGCTGACAAACTGTCGATGGCCGGAAGTTCTTTGGATGGTATGATTTGGATAGAATCCTTCTTCACCGAGTCCTGTATAATCGGATCACGATGCCTTCGTGCACGGGCTTTCGGCGCTTCGCGCTGTATGATTGTTGTATCTTTCCGTGCCGGAGTAACAGTGGATTGTGCATACACATCAATCCCTGCCACCTGTAAAAAACAGAGAAGCAGGGCGCTGACTAGTAACTGATATTTCTTACTTTTTCTTGTCATTTACTTCTTTAGCGTATCGAAGATTTCCATGATACGTTCCAGTTCCTCCTCGTTCCCGAAAGGAATACTGATCTTGCCTTTTCCCTTTTCAGAGCAGGTGAGTTGTACCTTGGTGTTGAAAAAGCCGGAGAGTTGTTGCTTCAATAAGTTGAATTCTTCAGGAAGTTTGCCACGTTTGGGTGTTATTTTCCGTGTGCCGCTTTTCACAGCTTCTCCTTCGCTTAATGATTTAACAATTTCTTCTACTTTGCGGACTGAATATCCGTGTTCTTGTATTTCTTCGAATATTTTAACTTGTAGTTTAGGGTCGCCTAATGAAATCAGCGCACGGGCATGTCCCATGTCCAGCTGCTTGTTTTGCAGGGCCATCTGTATTGGAGCCGGCAATTTCAGTAAGCGCAGGTAGTTGGCGATCGTCGTTCGTTTCTTTCCGATACGTTCGCTAAGACGTTCCTGTGTCAGTTCGTATTGATCGAGCAGATGCTGGTAGGCAAGTGCGATTTCTACGGCATTCAGGTCTTCACGCTGGATATTTTCAATCAGCGCCATTTCCATCATGTTTTCGTCGTCGGCAGTGCGTATATAAGCAGGGATTGTTTTCAGTCCTGCTCTTTGTGATGCACGATAACGACGCTCTCCCGCGATGATCTGATACTCATCGTCCGAGAGCTTGCGTAGAGTGATAGGCTGTATGATACCGATTTCCGCAATGGAATCAGCCAGTTCCTGCAATGCTGTTTCGTCAAACTCACGGCGGGGCTGGTTGGGATTGACAGTAATCTTTGCCAGCTCTATTTCATTAATGGAAGAAGACCCTTCGGTTTTCACATCATCCATTGAGAGCAAGGCGTCGAGACCACGTCCTAATGCATTTCTTTTTTGTGTTGCCATATCTTCTTCTTTCTTTTATTTATTTCGGTTGATAATCTCTTTAGCAAGGGCCAGGTGATTTTTGGCGCCGGTAGATTCCGCATCGTAAAGGATGGTCGGGACACCGTAGCTGGGAGCCTCGCTCAATTTCACATTTCGTTGAATAACGGTGTTGAACACCAGTTCCTGGAAATGACGTTTCACTTCGTCGTAAATCTGATTAGCCTGACGCAGACGAGAGTCATACATTGTCAGTAAGAAACCTTCGATTTCTAAAGCCGGATTCAGTTTCGACTTGATGATTTTGATGGTATTCAACAATTTGCTAATACCTTCAAGAGCAAAATATTCAGCTTGAACGGGGATAATCACGGAGTCGGCTGCCGTCAGGGCATTGATCGTGATCAGTCCTAATGAAGGCGAACAGTCTATCAGGATATAGTCATATTCTTTCTTCAAAGGCGTGAGTACTTCTTTTAGTATCTTTTCTCGGTTTGGGAGGTTCAGCATTTCAATCTCTGCTCCTACGAGATTGATGTGCGAAGAGATTACTTTCAAAGAATCAATCTCCGTATCAAGGATAGCGTCCTGTACGTTGGCTCTGTCAATAATACATTCATAGATAGTGCATTCCGACTGCTTGATGTCTACTCCCAAGCCGGAAGAGGCATTAGCTTGCGGGTCGGCATCTACTACGAGTACCTTTTTTTCCAGTGTAGCAAGTGAAGCTGCGAGATTAATCGTAGTCGTTGTCTTTCCTACACCGCCTTTTTGATTGGCCAAAGCAATAATTTTTCCCATATTCTCTAAATTTATTGGCAGCGAAATAAGTGATAAATCCTTAGAGCGCCTACGAAAAAAGAGAAACTTTGCAATTTCTGTTGATAAGTCGCCTGTTTTGTTAATAACTGTCGGACGAAACGGTTACCAAACTTCGACAGGTTCATCATCTACCTTTCTCTTTATGAGCTTGCAAATATACATATTTATATTGGATATTTATTTCTTTTTTTGCTCGCTTGCAGAAGATTAAGATTTGTAAACGGGTAGGAGTGGGGGTGAAAGAGACTTTTCGATCTGATGCGGGGAGGTGTTTGGTGGTACGGCTTCTTTTTGTTACTTTTGTGCGAATATAAAAAAGGAAAGGATTGAATATATGGAAAAAGAGAAGCCGTTGATACTTGTTTCGAATGACGATGGCGTGATGGCTAAAGGTATTAATGAACTGGTGAAGTTTCTTCGCCCTTTGGGTGAGATTATAGTGATGGCACCTGATGCTCCGCGTTCCGGTAGTGGGTGTGCGCTGACGGTGACGCAGCCGGTTCATTACCAGTTAGTAAAGAAGGAAGTGGGCTTGACTGTTTATAAATGTTCGGGAACACCGACCGATTGCATCAAATTGGCACGGAACACAGTGCTCGACCGGACTCCGGATTTGATAGTCGGCGGTATCAATCATGGAGATAACTCTGCCACTAACGTGCATTATTCCGGTACGATGGGAGTGGTGTTTGAGGGCTGTTTGAATGGAATTCCTTCTATTGGCTTCTCCTTGTGCAATCATGCCCCCGATGCTGATTTTGAAGCTGCCGGACCTTATATCCGCAGTATCGCTGCCATGATCTTGGAAAAAGGACTTCCTCCTTTAACCTGTCTGAACGTAAACTTCCCGGATACGACCGATATCAAAGGAATCAAAATCTGTGAACAGGCAAAAGGTCGTTGGACGAACGAATGGGCTGCCTGTCCCCGTCTGAACGATCCGAATTATTTCTGGTTGACCGGTGAATTTACCGATCACGAACTTGAAAATGAGAGGAACGATCATTGGGCTTTGGCAAATGGCTATGTTGCTATCACTCCGACCACGGTTGATGTGACAGCTTATCACTTTATGGATGAACTTAACAACTGGTTTAATTAGTTGATATTACCTATCATTTATCAACTATCAACTATCAACTATTATGAAGTATTATCTGATTGTCGGCGAAGCTTCCGGCGACTTGCACGCTTCTCATCTGATGGCTGCCTTAAAGGCAAAAGATCCGCAGGCTGATTTCCGGTTTTTCGGAGGTGATTTGATGGCTGCCGTCGGAGGAACGATGGTGAAGCATTATAAAGAACTGGCGTATATGGGATTTATCCCTGTACTACTTCATTTGCGTACGATCTTTGCAAATATGAAACGTTGCAAGGAAGATATTGTGGCCTGGAATCCCGATGTGGTGATCTTGGTCGATTATCCCGGTTTCAATCTTAACATAGCTAAGTTTGTGCATTCCGAGACGCAGATTCCTGTCTTCTATTATATTTCTCCGAAGATATGGGCATGGAAAGAGTACCGCATAAAGAATATCAAACGTGATGTGGATGAACTTTTCTCCATTCTTCCTTTTGAAGTGGAGTTTTATACTTTGAAACACCGCTATCCTATACATTATGTAGGAAATCCTACGGTAGATGAAGTGACTGCCTATCAGAAAGCTCATCCCAAAAATCCGGAAGCATTCTTGGCGGATAATAACCTGGAGGATAAACCGATAATCGCACTATTGGCGGGAAGCCGGAAACAGGAGATCAAGGATAATCTGCCGGATATGCTGAAGGCGGCTTCTGCTTTTCCCGATTATCAACTGGTACTGGCCGGTGCTCCCGGCATCGCTCCGGAGTATTACAAGCAATATGTAGGGCAGGCTAAAGTGAAAATAATCTTTGCCCAGACCTATCGTTTGCTACAACATGCGGAGGTGGCTTTGGCCACTTCGGGTACGGCGACTCTTGAGACAGCCTTGTTCCGTGTTCCTCAGGTGGTTTGTTACTATACACCGATTGGAAAAGTGGTTTCGTTTTTGCGTCGTCATATATTGAAAGTGAAATTTATTTCACTGGTCAATCTGATTGCAGACCGTGAGGTCGTAAAGGAGTTGGTTGCAGATACAATGACAGTCGGAAATATGCAGAATGAACTAAAGAAACTGATTGAAGATCAGGAGTATAAGAATCGTATGCTTGCCGAATATGAGTATATGGCAGATCGGTTGGGACCTGCAGGTGCTCCCCAGCATGCCGCTCGCAAAATGCTTGAACTGTTGAAAAAATAACTTTCTTTTTCTGAATAAACGTAAAGCCGGTGCAGTAAATGCCCGGCTTTTTTATTTATATAGCAGAAGAATTAAAAAGAGAGGAACAAATATGAAAAAATTTAATTGGCTTTTAGTAATGTTATTGCTCGCATTGGTACCTGCGCTGCAATCATGTGACGACGATGGGTACTCAATTGGAGACATAGGATGGGATTGGGCTACAGTTCGTGCCACCGGTGGCGGTGGTTATTATCTGGAAGGTGATCGTTGGGGTATGATTGATCCGGTGGCCAGTTCTATTCCTTGGTACAAACCGGTAGACGGTGAACGAGTAGTTGCTTTTTTCAATCCTTTGGCTGATACGGATAAGGGTGCTCAGGTAAAGATTGAAGGAATTCAGGAAGTGTTGACAAAAGAGGTGGAAGATATGACGGCTGAAAATGAAGAGGAATTCGGTAATGATCCTATCGTGATTTATCAAGGAGATATGTGGCTGGGAGGAAAGTTTTTGAATATCATCTTCCATCAGTATTTGCCTCGTTCTGAAAAGCACCGCATCAGTCTTGTACAGAATAAGATAGAACCGGAAGCTCCGGAAACACCGGAAGCTTTGAATGTGGATGAAGATGGGTATATACATCTGGAATTACGTTACAATACGTATGATGATGTAACTGGATACCGGGGATGGGGACGAGTTTCTTATAATCTGGAAGAGTTCTATCCAACGG
>ENA-ORMJ01002037-ORMJ01002037.1-human-gut-metagenome-genome-assembly--contig:-NODE-2037-length-10721-cov-3.367335_pt1 | contig 10721 bp, 14 predicted proteins | sample MGYA00242100_ERZ508989 | MGnify/ENA primary metagenome ERZ508989 (study PRJEB26280, sample SAMEA2531403) | human gut metagenome | biome: human gut; feature: human-associated habitat; material: faeces...
CCTGCTCCATGAGGTTAGTTTGAGTCTTCTTCCCCAAGGCCACAAACTCCGTAAGCGTGGGGCTCAGTTGGTGCCACAGTTGCTCCACCTGCGCATCGTAGATGTTGTAGAGGGTGACGTAGGCCCTGGCGCGAAGCTTCTTGAGCAGATTGCGGTAATTCGCCAGCCGCGCTCTCAGGATACAATTGGTGTGGTGGAGGACTTTGAAAACGGTCCCTGGCTCTCCTGTGTCCCATTGGGTCTCGTCGATGGCCCGTTGCGCTACCTCGCGCACGTGGATGGTCTCCGTCTCAAAGTCCCGAAAGTCCTCGGGCGTGAAGGGACGGTAAATGTTCTCACTTGTGCTCGCGTCGAGCGTGAGCAAGTCTTCTTCCGAGGCGATTTTCATCTCGCCCGTAGCGGTCATTTTATTCTTCATGGTTGCTTAGGTAGTTGTTTTGCTATTATTTTAAACGAGTTATAGGCCTACACTTGCAGCGCTAAGATTCCGCCGCCTGCAAGCGCCAAAAGGATAGGGCAAACACAAAAAGCGCGATTCGGTCGCTGAGGTGCGGACGCCTTGATTTAAAAATCAAAGATAAAACAATTTTTAGAAAAAGCAACAGAAACGTGTGGCTTTTTATGGTTTTAATGGGTTAGGAAATGCTGCAAAGCGAAATGCACTCGCTTGCTCGCCATAAAGATGTTTGCCTCAAATCCGCAACTAATAGGACTTAGGGCGTTTTTGCTTGCAAAGCGAGAAACAATCATCTTGTCGCACATGTTCTTGTGCAGCAGAAACGTCTCAGACACAAAACCCCCTTACCCCACAAAGCGACTTGAGGTAATACGCTAGTTTAACCAGAGAGGACAGGCTTTAGCCAAAGCCTGCATGGAACAACCTGGCGTAAGCATGGTTGTCAGTATAAATGTTCAACACATGCCTTCGTGATGTCTTGATTCATTTTGCCGGGACGGAGACTAACTTGACTAAAGTTTCCCAGCCCTATAAAACAAGGCTTATGCAGATGTAATACCGTGTAAATCCCTGCAAATATGGGGATTTAACTCTTACCTAAAAAAGGTTTCATGCAGTCCTTTTCGCTCGTTCTCTATCTTCCAGAGCTTTAGCCATGACAAGGTAAGCAGACGCGGCTTCGTCATCGTTGATTAGGCTCTCTTCCAGTTCGTCAATGGTAACCCCAAGATGTTCGCAGAGGACCTCCAAAAGCCGTTTTATGCAAGCTAACACCCGCTTCCAAAGAGTCAATGCCATGAGGTCTTCCCCCATATTCGTAAACAGTTCACCCATGGTCTCGTATTCTGAGAATCTCTTCTCTATGCTCATGGTTATATATGTGAGGAAACAGAGGGTGCAGTCGGCAATCTGCTCATCGAAGTCCCTACCCGCACATGTTCCGAGACCTAGGTATTGCTTGCATTCTTTGTTCAGAACCTCTATGTTCCAACGTATTTGGTAAACCTCAAAGGCTCTGACGAAAGACATACATAAGATCTGTGCTCAACAATATATTCCATCGTTGATTTCTACCATATCTTATAAGGAATATGCGTACAGATTGACCACCCAGTTTTCCTCTCAATGCGATATAGTGGCATTTGTATCGCCTACAGTTATGACAAAATTGAGGATTGCCTTCGTATTGCGCTATTAGTTCCATGGCATTGTGCAACTTCCCATACACAGAGTACTTGGTGTTGCCCATCTTTGCCAGTCCGACAAGGTGCAAGGCGCCCTTGCCGAGCTTGAGAACCTCGCTGATAAAGTACTCGCAGGTGAACCAGCTGTCACAGAGCACATACTTGGCACGCAAACTCTTGTGAGCCCATGCGCGCCTTAGCATTTCCACGGCAACATGAAGCTTCGACTGCGTTGACTCTCTGAGTCTTGTGGAGTTGGGGTCTTCTTTCTTGCGTTTTTTGGAAAAACGATGCTTACGTTGCTTCGCAGTGAGACCGTAGTCCTTCTTCTTGCCTTTCTCACAATGGAGGGACATGTCTATTGGAATGGTGCTCTTTCCATCAAAGAATGCGCATACCAATAACTTAAAACCAAGGACGCATTTTCCTTGCACATGGTCAAAGACGCGGCTAATTTGCTCTATGCCATAACCGGTTTTCTCCAACGTAGTGTCGTCAAAAATGTAACTTGTGTTGTCCGAAGAGACTTCGGCATGTTCCTTGCGAAGGATTGCCAAAAACGAAGAGCCATGCCCAAAAGAAGCTTGCGCCAGTCCATAGTGGCCCGACGTAGCATGCGATAATAGCAATTGTGACCAGTGTTCAGGAGGTCATAATATGACTTCTTGTACATGGAGTGTATGCTTTCACCTGCTATACGGAAAAGGCAGAGAGACAATATGAGCTGGACGGCGGGAACGCCCGCCTGTTTCACCAATGACATCCTGCAAAGCAGATGCCCAAGCCCAAAACGGGTGAAAAGTGCCATCAAATTGGTCCGCAATGAACTTTTAACACTAAAGGTGTTGGTCTCCTCCGAAAAAATGCGTAATTTTGCATCTATGACAGTTGCTCTTTAAATCGTTGTTTTATCGCGTTTTAGCGACTACAAGGATACAACTTGTTATAGCGAAACTGTTGTTTTTATCCCATTATTTGGGGGTGATGCTGAAACTTTAGTATATTTTCGACTATGACTGACGAAGAAAGAAAAGAATTCGAAGAGTTCCAGAAATGGAAAGATGAGAAGAAAAAGGAAGAATCTCTTAAACATGGGGAAGCGATAACTCCCTCTGATGATGGCTTGCAAATCAAGGACAAAGATAGTAAGGCAGAGGAGAATAATGCCCATTCTGATAAGTCTGTAGAGGAGAAGAGTACTTATTCTTCCCATTCTGTTTTCTTATACATATTGCTGTTTATAGGCGTACTTTCTGCATTCTTTATTTCTGCACTTTTGACAATTACCAGTCCGACTTCTTCTACTGATAATGCAGCAGTTGTGGACTCAGGTTATGTAGCTTTAGATTCAGTTTATGTTGACTCGACAAGTGTCCCTACTGAAGGCCTGAAATCAGAATGGCAATACGATACTAGCAAGGATAAGATGAGAGGTTCTACTGATTATGTTGCAATTCTCTGCAGTGACTATAATGAGAATGGAGGGGCCTTTTCCGGTGGTGACATGTGTATTGTTGTCCGTAAAGCCAAAAAGTTTGGCGGACTTGATGTGTATTTGAGATTGTCCAGTGATCAGTTTGGCGGCAATGAATATTATGGGAATAACTATGTGACGGTAAAGTTCGACAATAATTCCCTAATGAAGTTTTATTTTGATGAAGGTGCCAACAGCGGTACTGATTTCGCATTTATTCGAAAGAAGTCTGCTTTTTTAAAAGCATTGAAGAAGGCGAAGTCTATTCGCATAGAAGCAACGCTGTTCTCTGCTGGAATACAACAATTTAGCTTCCATGCTGACCATCCTCTCAAGTGGGAGCATTAAGTATAAAGTCATAAGGACCATATAATCGATCAAGAATGAAACAGAAACAGTTTGTGATCTTGCCGGCGGTAGTGCTTATATTGGCACTTGCTTTCTGCGGATACAAGTATTATACCTATTATTATAAGATGTAGTGACGGACTACTACGGAATAGAATATACTCCGCCCGTGGAAAGAGGAGTGTCTCTCTTTGGTAACGTGGAGTATTCTCAACCACAAGTAAAGTTCAAAAAGTTTCCAAAGTATTTAAGCGACTCATCCGCAATTTCTCATAAGACGGCTGAAGTCCTCTCTGATAGAAAATTCTTAGTTGAAGAATACAAGAAAGAAATGGGTGTAGTGCCCAAAACTGATATAGAAAAAGTAAATCAAGGAGCTAGACTTCAAGCATTGAAAGAGTTGCTTAAAAAACAGTATTTCCTCATTAGTTTCTCCCATCACAGAAAATACGATCCCGAAGACTTCATTCGGTTCGTCAAGAAGAATGGCGTCGATTGGGATAAGATGGAACAGTTCTGTAAAAAGTATGGACTTGATGTTAAGTGCTACCCTATATACTGAAAACGGAGGATATCCCAGCCCTCTCGGCTGACCCACTAAAATGGCTCGAAAAAGTATATTGACTTCGTAGGCCTGCGAAGTTAACTTCATCGGCCTACGAAGTTAACTTCATAAAAAGGGGTGAAAATAAGCGCTTGTCGCCACGAATAAGCTCGGGGGCAATATAGAGGAAGGGTAGGGGAGGTTTCTCGTCTTGCCTGTTATGAGTTTGACAACTTTGGCTCTCACGCCATCGATAAACATTGGTTTCCAATTAGGAAGCCTCACGGAAGTCAGCCTATTGCTTTCCGTTAAGATGTAATAAGTAGGGTGTGTGCTTGCCCCTTGCCAACCCTTAACGTTTTAACGTTTAATGTTTTCGATATCGGGTGGGCGTTGTCGAGGAGGGTCCCAAGGAAGTCAGCCTATTGCTTTCCGTTAAAGATGACGGAGAGCGAATGCGTGGCAGAACTGTTCAAGAGGTATGCTGAAATAGCAAAGTAGAAGCCATGTAAAAGAAGGATGCTTTTATCCCACAAACAACAATAAATAATGCGAGGCGTAGCTTGCAATTAAGTTACCCCTCGCTTTTAGTTTTTTCCTGTTAATCCAAATCTGTAATAACAGAGTCTTTTAAAACTTCACCTATTGGAACATCATTGATACGGAGATTTCCCCACACCTCTATTGGACTCTCAAAAGTGGCAATAATTTCACCCTTTGAACTTGTATGAGGCTCTCCATTCAAGTCAGACTTAGTCATCTCGCATATTCCATCCCAATTAGGATTAGGATAAATGCGTCGCACCTCAATCGGGTCTTTCTCAGTCTCAATCGTGTACCATTGCCTGTCTTTCATCCAATAGAACAGGATGTTCAATCCCACGATCTCGACAATATAGCGGAAAATCGTCTCTGGGTTATCAGACTGGGCATCTCTCTTGATGGAGTCTGACCACCCCAGGTCTTCCTCCTTGATAGACTTGTCGCCATTGCATCCAACTCTGAAAAAGTTGGGAATCAATACTTCATTACTCACGATGATCTACAAGCGCTTAATATAGATCAGAATAGAAGAACAAGTTCATTATTCCGCACAATAATGTTCCCAATCTTCCTTTATCCCTAACTAGCTCTCTCATATACCAAGATTTTATCTCGTTCCACACTCTCCTGAGCATACGGACGCAAAGAGCCATCAACTACTAAATCAACTTCGCGACCTAGCAGTTGCTTCAAATCCTCATACATTCCTCCATGGGTAAGCAAAGTAAACGAACCATGTTCAAAATCGGGGACAAAGAGAATATCTATATCGCTCTGATCCCTTTCTTCACCACGAGCAAAAGACCCAAAGATCCATGCCTTCAATACTGGCTTGCTAGACATATAGTCATGGATTATACGTATAATTTGATATTTATCCATATTTTCCTCCTCTTAAATGGTAATTACGCTGCAAATATACATCTTTTATTTTTAATCTCCAATCATTCTTGCCTAAAAGTGCAAGCAAGATGATCATTTCTCGCTTTGCAAGCAAAAAACGCCCTTTGTCCTATTAGTTGCGGATTTGAGGTCACTCAAAACTAATCCCTAACCGTTCTATTTCCTCCCAAAAATCAGTCCAACCGTATTCACAAGGTAATTCTAACTTAAAAGACTTTACATTAAGAAGTCCGTATTTATAGCCATTACGCACCATAGCATAAATTCCAAAGTCTGAATATGGTATTCCTTTTTTACCTATGTAAGAGATTTCTTCAAATCTGTCGGAAAGCACATGACGATCTTTATCTACAAAACATTCTCTATAGTCTTCAAAACAGTCAAATCCTACGATAGATACGCCGTTTTTCATTGTTTCACCATAAGATATATATTCACCATCTACCATCATAGGGTTACAATTTCTATCAATCAGATAGCAATGGTCATCCTGCCCCACTTTATCATGTACTTTAGCCCAACCATCACAAAATGGTTCCGCATAATTATATGGAAGCCCTGGTTTTCCAGACCTGGTAAAGTCTGTAGAAACAAGTTTTCCATTCTCATCCACATATCCCCAAAACTCACCCTTTCGAACTGCAGCACGTCCCTCACTATAAGGACACACCTCATCATATTCTAAAAGCTTATTTTCGTTATTCATATTCTTCTCTTTATACACTAAACACCATACCTTCATTACAAGCCTCAGCATTTGGAAAAATTGATGTCCTTTGTCCTATCCAGCATCAAGTTCAGTGAAGAAAGCAAAGGCACAAGACCAAAGAAGTGGTCGCCATGAGCATGACTGATAAATATATTGTCCATATTCGTCAATTTTATGCCAGACTTCCATACCTGTGTCTGTGTTCCTTCACCACAATCCACCATAAACAACTTATCATGCACATTGACAAGTTGTGAGTTTGTCATGTGTCTGCCAATAGGTATGGCAGCTCCACAACCCAATATGTTCACTTCAAACTTTTCCATTTTCAGTTTTTCTATATTTGTTGTCGTTTATATCAACAGAGAAACCAATCATAACTAATAGGTTCAGGCCTATTTGAGTATTAGCTCCATCGTTTATATCTCTTATATATTTAAAGTCATCTCCCCATTTGCCTAGCTCTACATTATCTGTGAAATTCCTAAGACTATCTAAAATATCGCCCATTAACATATCGCGTCCATCGCTTGGCAAATTGTAGTCCTTATCAAAGAACCAACGATACCATATTTTCGAGTCTGTGATTTTGTAAAAGACTAAAATATATGATGTGAATCCTGCGTAACAAAGAAGAGGTGTTGCCTCTTGCTCAATCCTTTCATAAAGCCCTATACCTTCCACTATTTCCTCATTAGTAATATTTTCAAGAAGAATACCTCTGACACTTACAGATGTGTTCCATAATTCATGCCACTCATTGGGACTGTTTACCCAATCATGATAATTAACGTATTCCTTAATCTTATTTTCATCAATAATCATAACACAAAAATTAAAATGTCATTATTCAATATCCATTAATCTTACACTTCAACGTCCCTACACCATGTCGGATATTATATCAACTTTCTTCAGAAAACGTGAGATTTTTTTTACAAGCGTTTTTGATGGATATGCCACCTTGGGCTTACCACTTCTTCGGGAGAGTGGCTATATTGACCGAATATGCCAAAAGCATTGTGCGTGACGAAAATGTTTCGCCATGCGCCCTTTCTCGTCAACTGATTCCATATAGCCAGCATAATGTTTTTTGTATTCATAGTCTTTCCTTTTATCTCGTTTATGATGATAAGGAGAGAAAAGTAACCTCTAATCTATCACTCCATTGTTCCCCATCCTCCAACACATTCTTTATATGTCGTGAGATAGTGGACTTATTGCGCTGAAACCACTCTGCTCTCAGTCAAATATTCGTTTTTTCTCTGACATGACGCTCAATAAAGTGCGGATAATGATATTTTTCCCCCGGTTCTTTTGGAAACTTTATTTTTAATGGCTATCTTTGTATCTATTATATGTGATGACGCTATGATAAGGAAAAGGCTATGGGCCGGTTTGGTCGCGCTGTGTGTTTCTGTGGCCTCATGGGGACAGGCTGTGGATAGTTGTTACTACTCGGACGGCAGGGCCATGGTGCCCGTTGAGGAGGGGGCGGAGGCGCAGGGGTTCTTCACCGAGCATGCTCCCGACGGACTGTTGCGGGAGGAGTGTGACAAGGTGTATGATCCCAACTCGCCCTGCAACAAGGATATGGGCGACCATCACTTCAAGGGCTTCCTCGAACTGTACAACCTGGTGCCGGTCAAGCGCACCAGCTACCTCTTCAGCAACTATTCGGGTGCCGACGACGAGGGGAGCATGGAGCGACGCTTTCGCATGACCATTCCCTATTTCCAAAAAAACCACATCGTGCCTCTTGAGCCGCGGGAAGAGACCGTGGTGAAGGACGTGAAAAACTACGCCACATTCTTTGCCGTGGGCAAGAATCGCGTGGGCTACAAGACCGTCGTCTCGTTCGACGACCGATACATGATAGCCATACTGGGCTTCGTGCGCTTCGACGGCCTGTGGTTTCTCACGGAGTCGCACGTCGGCTTCTTAGACTACCCAGAGTGAAAATATCAACTCTTCGTTCGCTGATGATCATGTCGAGGGTTGTAGAAAGCCACTTGGTGCTCCTGGGCTTTTCCTTCAATAGCACCACGTTTGCGTCAAGTTCGCCATCCTATCGGCCCGTTGCTCTGTGCTGAAAATCACTTGGCGTTGTTGTTGTCCGCATACCTCTTGCGGCTCGTCATGATCCCACTCATGTTTTCCACCGACCAGTTCACCAGCTGGTTGAGCAGCGGCATGAGGGATTCTCCACGCTCTGTGAGGGCGTATTCCACGCGGGGCGGTATCTCTGAGTAAGCCGTGCGGCTCACCAAGCCATCAGCCTCCAGCTCCTTGAGGGTTGAGGCCAGCATCTTCTGCGACACGTCAGGGATGGCTTGGCACAGATCTTTGAATCGCATCTGCCTATGGCTGTCTTGCAGCGCAAGCAGGATGAGCAGTGACCAGCGGTCGCCGATGCGCGCGAGCACATTGCGGATGGGACACTGCGGAAAGACGGGGTCGGTAACTTGTTTTTTGATCATATATGATAATAACGCAAATGCCATCCTCTTATTGTCAAGAGGATGGCTGATGGATAAAATCCGTGTCGTGGAGCGTATGGACGACACGATCCGATTACCACTCCACCTGGTCCTGCAGGATCACGCCGTCTGTGGCGTCCTCGGCAGAGAAGGTGGCGCCACGATACTGCACGCAGAGCACAACCAGCGGTTCGCTGCCATTGTTGTGGATGGTGCGCTTGCCGGCAGGAGCTACACGCACGACGCTTCCCTCCTGGAGGGGGATGTTGACGCCGTCAACCTGGTATTCTCCTTTGCCGCTGAGCACGAAGTAGAGCTCCTCGTGGTTCTTGTGGGTGTGGTAGAAGCCTCCCTCTTGTCCAGGCTGATAGATCTGGAAAGAGAAATCTCCACCTGTGGCTCCCACGGCCTGGCCGCCAAAGACCTTGCCGGGAATCTTGATGTCGCCCAACTGGAGCACGTACCCTCCCAGATCATTCAACTTGCCGAAATCACAGGCAGTGAAATTCTTGCCTTCTGCAATCTTCTTCATCTCTTTCATCTTTTCTGTTGTTTAAATGTGAGTTACTTTCTTTTTGTTTGTGGTTGCAAAATTAGGCAGAAATCTCCATTCCTCCAAGAACGCACCGCTGCGTAAGTCACTTACGCACGCGTTAGTAATATTGAAAATCAGCGGCTTTCCAAAAGTAAGTTTATGGTCATTTAACAGTTTTGGCTGGATCACTTCTTGCGTAAATCTGCACTTGCTTGTTGAATTCACGTCTTCAGATAGTTGACGATTTATCCTAAGATACTTTTTGGCTTACCGTGTTCTGTACAAATAACTTCGACCGACTTAGACCCCATCTATCCACCAGTGGACCAACGTCCGTGTAATCCTTACAGCAACATGACCAACCTTCACGGAATAAGAGGTTCATTAGTCTCAAAGAACAATTACTTGTACGGCCTCACGTCGCAATACGGATGCAAAGATACGACTTTTGTTTGGATTATCATAAAGTGATTATCATAAAATGATAATGAGATTGGGAGGTGACAACTTTCTGCTTTAACCCAAGTTTGATCCCTCACTAAAGGTTTTTCTTGCTAGCCAACGTTTTACGATTCTCATTTGCGCCGCTGTGTACTACAAACTTTTTTCTAACGAAAAAGAGACAATCTGCAAGAGCTTTTAGGGATAATATCCACTAAAGCTACTTACAGATTGTCTCACTACTAACCGGATTGCTTAACACAACTAAAACTACATTTATTCAGAATATTTCATTCAATCTTCAAAGTCTTCGTCATCCCAAAGACAGCAGACGCGACCAGTATCTCCGTCATCATTTTCCTCATCAAAGAGAGAAGGATCGTATTTTTTGACAAACCCAGCTTTTATCTGTCCACGTTCGCTTCCACTAAGAAGAGGCTCGATTCTAACTTTATACACTTTGACTTCCGGTTTAATATAACTTTTCATATTTCCTTGGCTTTTTATTTGATAAATTTCTTTCCATTATGAATATACACTCCTTTGACAGGACGTGACATCTTTACTCCCTGAAGGGTATAGAACGATGCGTCGCCGTCTTTACTATTCGGCTTGACTTCTGTTACAGTAGTAGTGCTTCCGCCATCATCTTCATCGTCGAAGACAATAGCCATCTTGGCAAGCGACGGATTGTTCGGGTCGTCGTCCGTCTCATTTCCAAGAAACTGTCCGTTAAAGTCAATATACCCGAACTTCGCTCCTACTCCACCGTCTACAACAGTATTTGCCGGAATACTCAGGTAAGCTTTGTTTGCACCGCTTTGACCATCCTGCGTAAGGCGGAAGAAACCGATATAGTCGTCTCCGGTCTGATTCTCCTTGTAATAGTTTGTGGAATGGAAGTTTGCAAGGCCGAAGAAACGATGGAGTATTTTTCCATCAGGATCGGTATCAGCATTTCCGAGATTGTCGATAGCCGTGACTGTCGGCTTGAGATAGTTGTTCCATTCTTGACCGGCATAATCGTCTGCCTTTGTCCACAACGCTTCTCTATTATCATCAGGAAGAAGATCATCCGTTTTCTCTTTCAAATAGAAATCCAC
>ENA-ORMJ01002053-ORMJ01002053.1-human-gut-metagenome-genome-assembly--contig:-NODE-2053-length-10645-cov-4.552597_pt1 | contig 10645 bp, 5 predicted proteins | sample MGYA00242100_ERZ508989 | MGnify/ENA primary metagenome ERZ508989 (study PRJEB26280, sample SAMEA2531403) | human gut metagenome | biome: human gut; feature: human-associated habitat; material: faeces...
GACAAACGTGCTGCCTGCGCAGCCAATCACTCGGCGACCCACTTGCTGGATGCTGCTTTACGTGAAGTATTGGGTGAACACATCGAACAGAAAGGTTCATTGGTTACACCGGATTCATTGCGTTTCGACTTCTCTCACTTCCAGAAAGTGACCGATGAAGAAATCCGTAAAGTTGAACATATCGTCAATGCAAGAATCCGCGCTAATATCCCATTGAAAGAATATCGCAATATTCCTATCGAGGAAGCTAAGGAGTTGGGAGCTATCGCTCTCTTTGGTGAAAAGTATGGCGACAGAGTTCGTGTGATCCAATTCGGTACTTCTATCGAGTTCTGCGGTGGTACACACGTAGCTGCAACCGGAAATATCGGTATGGTAAAAATCATCTCCGAAAGTTCTGTTGCTGCCGGCGTTCGCCGTATTGAAGCTTATACCGGAGCACGCGTGGAAGAAATGCTGGATACGATACAAGATACACTTAGCGACTTGAAGGCTCTCTTCAATAATGCTCCTGACTTAAGAATTGCAATCCGTAAATATCTGGATGAAAATGCAGGATTGAAAAAGCAGGTAGAAGACTTCATGAAAGAGAAAGAAGCAGCTTTGAAGGAAAGACTACTGAAAAATGTACAAGAAATCCACGGTATCAAAGTAATCAAGTTCTGCTCTCCACTACCGGCAGAAGTAGTGAAGAATATCGCTTTCCAACTTCGGGGTGAAATCACAGAAAACTTGTTCTTCGTAGCCGGAAGTACAGACAACGGCAAACCGATGCTGACAGTAATGCTTAGCGATAATTTGGTTGCTGGTGGTCTGAAAGCTGGCAATTTAGTGAAAGAAGCTGCCAAACTAATTCAAGGCGGTGGCGGTGGTCAGCCTCACTTTGCAACCGCAGGAGGTAAAAACACTGACGGACTACCGGCAGCTGTTGAAAAAGTACTGGAGCTAGCAGGAATCTAAAAGTAAATGAAAAGGAGTCTAATAAAAAGATAATAGGCTCGTTTTACATAAAGATTTAAAATTAGGCGCAGATTACGCGAATTACACGGATTTTTTATTCTTAAAACCGTGTAATCTACGAAATCCGCGCCTAAATATTACACTAATCGAGGCACCGATAAGCACTATCCGGCACCGAGGAATATCGACCGGATGTAGAAGTCTATTTGTCTCTCTTAAAAAATATTAAGCCTATAATTTAGGCTTGTCACAGTTTTTTTCTACCTTTGTGACCAGATTAATTATTTTTCTTATCCTTCAAATAAATAAAATAAGTAATCACTAATACCTAAAGAATGATGAGAACACCTGCTTATCTATGCCTGCTGTTAACCTGCATGCTCATTTCTTGTACCCCTACGCAAGAAAAACACGAAATAGATTACACATCTTATGTAAATCCATTTATCGGAACAGACTTCACTGGAAACACTTATCCTGGTGCCCAAGCTCCTTTCGGCATGGTGCAACTTAGCCCGGACAACGGACTCCCCGGATGGGACCGTATCTCCGGTTATTTCTATCCGGACAGTACGATTGCCGGTTTCAGCCACACACATCTTTCCGGCACTGGAGCGGGAGATTTGTATGATATTTCTTTCATGCCTGTCACCCTTCCCTACAAAGAAGCGGAAGCTCCACTTGGCATCCACTCTAAATTCTCCCACAAGGATGAAAGTGCTCATGCCGGTTATTATCAAGTACGCCTGACTGATTATAACATCAACGTCGAACTGACTGCCACCGAGCGTTGTGGTATCCAACGTTATACGTTTCCGGAAGCCCAATCTGCTATCTTCTTAAATCTGAAGAAAGCCATGAACTGGGATTTTACCAACGATTCTCATATCGAAGTCGTAGACTCCGTTACCATTCAAGGTTACCGTTTCTCCGATGGCTGGGCACGCGATCAACACATCTATTTCCGCACCCGATTCTCCAAGCCTTTTGAGAAAATGGAACTGGACACAACTGCCATCATCAAAGATAACAAACGTATCGGCACAGCCGTCATCGCCCGCTTCGACTTCAACACCAAGGAAGGCGAACAGATTCTCATAAACACAGCCATTTCCGGCACAAGCATGGAAGGCGCAGCCAAAAACCTGCAAGCCGAAGTTCCCGAAAACGACTTCAACAAATACCTCGCCGAAACGAAAGCAAACTGGAACCGGCAACTCGGAAAGATTGAAATAAAAGGGGATAACGAGAATGATAAAGTGAACTTCTACACCGCTCTCTATCACTCAATGATTGCTCCAACTATTTACAGTGATGTAGACGGAGCTTACTACGGCCCCGATAAGAAAGTACACCAGGCCAACGGCTGGGTTAATTATAGCACTTTCTCCCTATGGGATACATACCGTGCCGCCCACCCGCTCTTTACTTATACCGAACCCGAGCGTGTAAACGACATGGTGAAATCCTTCATCGCCTTCTACGAACAGAATGGCCGCCTACCGGTGTGGAACTTCTACGGAAGTGAAACAGACATGATGATCGGTTATCATGCTGTTCCTGTTATTGTAGACGCCTATCTGAAAGGAATCGGCGACTTCGACGCAAAGAAAGCCTTGGATGCTTGCATAGCAACGGCTAATCTGGATAATTATCGTGGCATTGGACTCTATAAAGAATTAGGATACATACCTTACAACGTAACAGACCACTACAACGCAGAAAACTGGTCGTTATCCAAAACACTGGAATACGCTTTCGATGACTATTGCATTGCCGAAATGGCGAAGAAGATGGGCAAACAAGACATTGCGGACGAATTTTACAAACGTTCTCAAAACTACAAGAATGTATATAACCCCGCTACTTCTTTCATGCAGCCACGTGACGACAAAGGCATCTTTATCAAGGACTTCAAGGCCGATGACTATACACCACACATTTGCGAAAGCAACGGATGGCAATACTTCTGGTCTGTACAGCATGATATAAACGGACTGATCGACCTTGTAGGAGGTAAAAACCGATTTGCCGAAAAACTGGACAGTATGTTCACCTATCATCCGGCAGCAGATGACGAACTTCCGATCTTCAGCACGGGCATGATAGGACAATATGCGCATGGCAATGAGCCAAGCCATCACGTTATTTATCTGTTCAATGCTATAGGACACGAAAATCGCACACAAGAATATGTAGCCAAAGTGATGAACGAGCTCTACAAGAACGAACCTGCCGGTCTTTGTGGCAACGAAGATTGCGGACAGATGTCAGCATGGTATGTATTCAGTGCGATGGGATTCTACCCCGTCAATCCCGTCAGTGGAAAATATGAGATAGGTACTCCCCTATTCCCGGAAATGCAATTACATCTGGCAAATGGAAAGACTTTCACCGTATTGGCCCCCAAAGTAAACAAAGAAAATATCTATATCCAATCCATCAAAATAGATGGAAAACCGTATGACAAAACATATCTTACTCACGAGCAAATCATGAGTGGAGCGACTGTCGAATTCGAAATGAGTAACACCCCTAAAGCAATTGGAGTCATATTCGAAGATAAAAACCCATAAACGAAACATGAACTTAGTCCATCGAGAGAATGAATGAAAACTTTGATGTAACCTATAAAGCACTATTTCGCCGGTACTATCCCAGCCTGATTTTCTATGCAACCCGTTTGGTGGGAGAAGAAGAAGCAGAGGATGTAGTGCAGGACGTATTTGTAGAATTATGGAAGCGGAAAGACCACATAGAGATAGGCGACCAAATCCAGGCCTTTCTCTATCGTGCCGTTTACACCCGTGCCCTTAATGTCTTGAAACACCGCAGTGTGGAAGACGGTTATTGTGTTGCCATGGAAGAAATCAACCAAAGACGCGCAGAATTCTATCAACCGGACAACAACGAAGTGATTCGGAGGATCGAAGACAAGGAACTCCGCAAGGAAATTCATGATGCAATTAATGAGCTCCCTGACAAATGCAAAGAGGTTTTCAAACTTAGCTATCTGCATGATATGAAAAACAAGGAAATAGCCGATATTCTCGGAGTTTCACTCCGCACGGTGGAAGCCCATATGTATAAGGCTTTAAAATACTTGCGTGGCCGACTCGATCCTCTTTGGGCGATTCTTTTCTTATTTTTATGGCGATTATAATAAGTGTTTTTGCGTTTTGAATTGTATTACTAATATGAAGGAAAAGAAAATGAGTAATCTGAGTGAAGAAATAATAAACAGATATCTGACAGGACAGTGTTCTGAAGAAGAGCTTATCGAGGTCAATGCCTGGATGAAGGAATCGGAAGAAAACGCCCGCCAGCTCTTTCGTATGGAAGAAATTTATCATTTGGGTAAATTCAATCAATATGCCGACGGGCAACGGATGGCACGTGCGGAAAAACAGCTCTACAGGAAGCTGGACGAAGAAAAAGGAAAACAGAACAAAATACTGCGTATGCATCGCTGGATGAGATACGCGGTTGCCATTGCTGCCATATTGGTCATCGGTGGCGGAGCCGGATACTGGTTCTATCAGAGCGGAACCGACCAGCAAATGATGGTTGCCGTTGCCAATGAAGGTATCGTGAAGGAAGTTGTCCTGCCGGACGGTACCAAAGTCTGGTTGAACAACTCGGCTATATTAAAATATCCGCGCGAGTTTTCCGAGAAAGAGCGCAACGTGCATCTGGAAGGAGAAGCCTATTTCGAAGTAACCAAGAACCGTCACAAGCCGTTCACCATACAGAGCGACGCCATGCGTGTACGTGTACTGGGAACAAGGTTCAACTTCAAATGCGACAAACGTTGCCGGATAGCGGAAGCGACACTGATTGAAGGTGAAATAGAAGTGAAAGGCAACAAGGAAGAAGGACAAATCATCCTCACCCCCGGACAGCGTGCAGAACTGAACAAGAACAACGGACGGCTGACCGTGAAGCAAGTGGACGCTAAGATGGATGCCGTATGGCACGACAACCTGATTCCATTCCAGAAAGCCGATATCTTCACCATCACCAAGGCCTTGGAACGTTTCTACGACGTGAAGATTATCTTGTCTCCCGACATCCAGTCGAACAAGACCTACTCCGGTGTACTGAAACGGAAATCGGATATCGAATCTGTATTGAAATCATTGCAGAACTCTATCCCTATTGATTATAAAATTGTCGGAAGCAACATCTTTATTTCTCCCAAATAAGAGGGATGAATCCGACGGAACTAAAAAGCTATTAACACCATGAAATTGAAAACATTCCTAATAGTAGGATGTTTAGGAGGAATATTCACACTTAGCTCCTGCACAGCCCCCACTAGCGTAAAAGACTATAGTGCTTATGTCAACCCTTTCATCGGGACAGGCGGACATGGACACACTTTCCCCGGAGCAGTAGTTCCCCACGGCATGATTCAGCCCAGTCCGGACACACGGATTGACGGTTGGGATGCTTGTTCGGGATATTATCATGCGGACTCCACCATCAATGGTTTCTCACATACACACGTCAGCGGTACAGGCTGTTGCGACTACGGAGACGTGCTATTCATGCCCACCGTCGGCAAACAGCAATATCTGACTACCGACCCTCAAAGCCAGACACTAGCCTATGCCTCTGCCTTCTCGCACGAGAATGAAACGGCAGAACCGGGCTATTATTCCGTATTCCTGGATACTTATCAGGTAAAAGCCGAAATATCAGCCACCAGCCGCGGCGCTATCCACCGCTACACTTTCCCCGAAAGCACCGAATCCGGTTTTATCATCGACCTCGATTACAGCCTGCAACGTCAGACCAACTCGGAAATGGAAATCGAAGTGATTAGCGACACGGAAATCTGCGGACACAAGAAAACTACTTATTGGGCGTTCGACCAATACATTAATTTCTACGCCAAGTTCTCCAAACCGTTCTCTTACACGCTCGTCACCGATTCAGTCACTATGGACGATGGCAAGCGGCTTCCTGTCTGCAAAGCGTTACTGCATTTCAACACGAAGAAGGACGAACAAGTACTTGTGAAAGTCGGTGTTTCCGCTGTCGATATAGCGGGGGCACGCAAGAATGTGGAGTCGGAAATCCCTGCATGGGGTTTCGATAAGGTACGCAAAGACGCACGCACTGCCTGGAACCAATATTTGTCGAAAATTGACATCACTACTTCCGACAAGGAAGATAAAACCATCTTCTACTCCGCCCTCTACCACACGGGCATCAGTCCGAACCTGTTCACCGACGCAGACGGACGTTACTTAGGGATGGACCTCGAAGTGCATCAGGGAGATACTGTCAACCCTGTATATACTGTATTCTCACTGTGGGACACCTTCCGCGCACTGCACCCGTTAATGACAATCATCGACCCCGATTTGAACAATCAATTCATCAACTCGCTGATAAAGAAACATCAGGAAGGCGGAATATACCCGATGTGGGATTTGGCTTCCAACTATACCGGTACGATGATCGGTTACCATGCCGTCCCCGTCATCGTGGATGCTTATATGAAAGGCTACCGTAATTTCGACGCGAAAGAGGCGTACAAAGCCTGCCTGCGTGCAGCCGAATATGACACTACCGGCATCAAATGTCCGGATTTGGTATTGCCGCATCTCATGCCGAAAGCCAAGTATTACAAAAACGCTATCGGCTATATCCCCTGCGACCGCGAAAACGAATCAGTAGCCAAAGCACTGGAATATGCGTACGACGACTGGTGCATCTCTATCTTCGCGGAAGCTATGAACGACTTTGAATCCAAAGCCAAATACGAGCGTTTTGCCAAAGCATACGAATTTTACTTCGATAAGTCAACCCGCTTCATGCGCGGACTCGACTCGAAAGGCGAATGGCGCACACCGTTCAATCCGCGTGCTTCGACTCACCGCAACGATGATTATTGCGAAGGAACAGCCTGGCAGTGGACTTGGTTTGTGCCGCATGATGTAAAGGGATTAGTCAATCTGATGGGTGGCGAGGACGCGTTTGTACAGAAACTAGATTCTCTGTTCACTGTCGATTCATCGCTCGAAGGCGAAACGACTTCATCGGACATCAGCGGTCTTATCGGACAATATGCGCATGGCAACGAGCCCAGCCATCATGTTATCCACTTGTATAACTACGTAAACCGCCCGTGGAGAACTCAGGAGTTGGTAGACAGCGTCTACCGGAGCCAGTACGCTAACAGCATAGACGGGTTGTCAGGCAATGAAGACTGCGGTCAGATGTCTGCATGGTACGTTCTTAACTCTATGGGATTCTATCAGGTATGTCCGGGCAAACCGGTGTATTCCATCGGTCGTCCCGCTTTCGATAAAGCGGTAGTCAATCTGCCCAGTGGAAAGAAATTCAGCATTGTAGTTAAAAACAATACGAAAAAGAACAAATATATCGAAAGCATAATGCTGAACGGCAAAGTGCTGGATACTCCGTTCTTCAACCATCAGGACATCGTGAGCGGCGGAACGATAGAAATCAAAATGACTAACAAGCCTAACTATTAAAACACATTATGCCATGAAAAGACTATTACTAATAGCTTGTGTACTCAGTTGCACGGTCTTTGCCAAAGCCAAAGACTGGACACAGTATATCAACCCGCTGATGGGTTCCCAATCTACTTTCGAGTTATCAACAGGGAATACCTATCCCGCCATCGCCCGTCCCTGGGGAATGAACTTCTGGACTCCGCAGACCGGAAAAATGGGAGACGGTTGGCAATACACCTATACTGCCAATAAGATTCGCGGATTCAAGCAGACCCACCAACCCAGTCCGTGGATTAACGATTACGGGCAGTTTTCTATCATGCCTATAGTAGGCAAGCCCGTGTTTGATGAAGAAAAGCGTGCCAGTTGGTTTTCGCATAAAGGCGAGACTGCCACTCCTTACTATTATAAAGTATATCTTGCAGAACATGATGTAGTGACAGAAATGGTTCCGACGGAACGTGCCGTCCTTTTCCGCTTCACTTTCCCCGAAAACGACCATTCTTATGTCGTGGTGGATGCTTTCGATAAAGGTTCATATGTCAAAGTGATTCCGGAAGAAAACAAGATTATCGGCTACACTACACGCAACAGCGGCGGAGTTCCCGAAAACTTCAAGAATTACTTCATCATTGAATTCGACAAGCCTTTCACTTACAAAGCTACGGTAGCCAACGGCAATCTGCAAGAAAACGTTGCCGAACAGACAACCGACCATGCGGGAGCTATCATCGGCTTCCGGACACACAAAGGCGAACAGGTACATGCCCGAATCGCTTCCTCTTTCATCAGCTTCGAGCAAGCGGCTGTCAACATGAAGGAGCTGGGCAAAGATAATATCGAGCAACTGGCTAAGAAAGGAAAAGAAGCCTGGAATCAGGAATTAGGCAAAATAGAAGTAGAAGGAGGCAATCTCGACCAATACCGCACATTCTATTCCTGCCTGTATCGTTCACTGCTTTTCCCACGCAAGTTCTACGAACTGGATGCTGCCGGACAACCGGTTCACTACAGCCCGTACAACGGTCAGGTTCTGCCGGGATATATGTACACCGACACAGGTTTCTGGGATACTTTCCGTTGCTTGTTCCCGTTGTTGAATCTGATGTATCCGTCGGTCAACAAGGAAATACAGGAAGGGCTTATCAACACGTATAAAGAAAGCGGATTCTTCCCCGAATGGGCAAGTCCGGGTCACAGAGGTTGCATGGTCGGTAATAATTCCGCTTCAATTCTGGTGGACGCCTATATGAAAGGCGTGAAAGTGGACGACATAAAGACATTGTACGAAGGATTGATCCACGGAACGGAAAGCGTGCATCCCGAAGTCTCTTCCACAGGACGCTTGGGATATGAGTACTACAACAAACTGGGTTATGTCCCTTACGATGTGAAAATCAACGAGAACGCTGCCCGTACACTGGAATATGCATACAACGACTGGTGTATCTACAAACTCGCCAAAGAACTGAAACGTCCGAAGAAAGAGATTAACCTCTTCGCCAAACGTGCCATGAACTACAAGAATCTTTTCGACAAAGAATTCAAACTGATGCGCGGACGCAACGAAGACGGTACATTCCAGTCTCCATTCTCTCCGCTGAAATGGGGGGACGCTTTCACGGAAGGAAATAGCTGGCACTATACTTGGTCTGTATTCCACGACCCTCAGGGACTTATCGACCTGATGGGCGGAAAAGACATGTTTATCACAATGATGGACTCCGTATTTGCCGTACCGCCTGTTTTTGACGACAGCTACTACGGACAGGTGATTCACGAAATACGTGAAATGACTGTCATGAACATGGGGAACTACGCACATGGCAACCAGCCTATCCAGCACATGATTTATTTGTATGACTATGCCGGTCAGCCCTGGAAAGCCCAATACTGGCTGCGTCAGGTTATGGACAGAATGTACACTCCGGGACCGGATGGTTATTGCGGAGACGAAGACAACGGACAGACTTCCGCCTGGTATGTATTCTCGGCATTAGGCTTCTACCCTGTCTGCCCGGGAACGGACGAGTATATCATAGGTGCCCCGTTATTCAAGAAAGCTACGCTCCACTTCGAGAACGGCAACAGTTTAGTGATTGATGCTCCGAACAACAGTAAGAAGAATTTTTATGTCAATTCGATGAATGTCAATGGTACTGATTACACCAAGAATTATCTCTGTCACGAAGACTTATTCAAAGGTGGCACTATCAAAGTGGATATGGGTAACCAACCGAATAAGAACAGAGGAACGAAAGAAGAGGATATGCCTTATTCTTTCTCTAAAGAGCAATAATCCTTTCTAAATAAAGTTGCCGCCATCCCGGTTTCAGCCTTCAGTTTTCGGCTGAAAGTAGCTAATCATCGGGATTCCGGCTGAAAGCGATAGCCTGAAAGCAAAGAAGTCTGCTTTCAGGCTATCGCTTTTGATTACTTTCCACTACTTTTTGAGATAAAGTATCATAAATGCCACTATAAGACCATTGCTATTCATCGATTTCACCTGATTCTCGAAATACCGATGAATAAGGAGATAGCGGGTGAAAGCAAGTGGCAAATTCCGGTAAAAACAGAACATTATCGGTTTCACCTTGTTTTTTCAAAAATATCGCTTGAGCCAAAAACAATATCATTATAGCTAATCCGGATATGATTATAGCTAATAAGAATATGCTTATAGCAAATCCGCTGTCAGGTATTAACAGATAATCCATCAGGTATTAACAGCCTGAACACAAGGTATTAACACCTTAATTTTCAGTCACTAATACTTGAGTTGGTGTATCTATATATTCAATACATTGTATCTATATACTTACCATATTGAATCTATATATTCAGTACGGTGGCTCTATATGCCCAGCAACCGGTATAAATAAATTTGAAAGGTGAAAGCAATAACGGGAGATTTCACCTTAATTTCTTCTACGCTTTCACCCGCTATCTCCTTATTCATCGATGTTTCAGAGATAAGGTGAAACTGGTGGAATTTATGAGTTAAAAGTTCATGTTATACTTATGAGAATCAGTAATTGAAAACAAATTCTCATTCATTTCCGTGCAGAATGAAATCATTTTTATTGTAGTTATCCTGATATCCCCCTGTCAGCATCTTTTTCCTCAATAATTTGTTTATATTTCCTCTATGAAAAGCAAGACCGCGACTATCTTTGTGAGTGGAAACGAGT
>ENA-ORMJ01002059-ORMJ01002059.1-human-gut-metagenome-genome-assembly--contig:-NODE-2059-length-10626-cov-3.523981_pt1 | contig 10626 bp, 7 predicted proteins | sample MGYA00242100_ERZ508989 | MGnify/ENA primary metagenome ERZ508989 (study PRJEB26280, sample SAMEA2531403) | human gut metagenome | biome: human gut; feature: human-associated habitat; material: faeces...
ATATTCTTCCTTCGTGGTCGGTGCCAGATAGACAAGATTTGGAATATTTGCCATCATTGGAATATCGTACAGTCCAAGATGTGTGACATCATTCATTCCGTAAACAGAACCCCAATATACAACTATTGTAGCCGGACTGTTATTTACACACAAATCCTGTGAAATCTGGTCGTAGGTTCTCTGCACAAAGGTACTGTATACACCATACACCGGCTTTCCGCCATTTGCAGCGATACCGGATGCCAGTGCCACTGCTGTTTCTTCTGCAATACCGACATCCACAAACTGCTTTCCGGCTTCTTTTCTCTTATCCGCAGTAAATCCAAGTACCGTCGGGGTTGCTGAAGTAATCGCTACCACGCTCTTGTCTTCTTTCATTTTCTTTAAAAGATATTCTGCTGTTATGCTGGAATAATCCTCACCGAAATCCCCAGAGGTGGATTTTCCTGTCTCAATGTCAAATGGTCCGCTGTAATGCCAGTTCTCCTTGTCCTGCTCTGCGTATTTGTAACCTTTTCCCTTCTGGGTATTGATATGCACAACAACCGGTTTTCCGGAATCTTTTACCTTTGAAAATGCCTCAATTAATTTTTCTGTATTGTTTCCTTCTGCCACATAGAGATAATCCAGTCCCATGGCTTTGAACAGATTACATTCTGCCTTACCGTTTGTATCTCTCAAAAGCTTCAGGTTCTGATACATACCACCGTGATTTTCGGCAATGGACATGTCATTATCATTTACTACGATAATCAGATTGCCGCCTAATTCTGCCGCAACATCCAGACCTTCGAGTGCCTCTCCGCCACTTAACGAACCATCTCCGATGACTGCGATGACGTTACCGCTCTCTCCGTTTAAATCCCTTGCTTTTGCCACACCGCAGGCAAGGCTGACGGAGGTAGAGGTATGTCCGATGATAAAGTGGTCATGCTCACTTTCATGTGGATTGCTGTAACCGCTGACATCATCATAATGCTCCTCATAGAGATAGGCATCCTTTCTTCCGGTCAGCATTTTGTGCGGATACGTCTGATGGGATACATCATAGATAATCTTGTCCTTTGGTGATTCAAACACATAATGAAGGGCAATGGTTGCCTCCACCATACCAAAGTTTGGTCCGAAATGTCCGCCATGAATGCTTGCTCTCTTTAACAGAGCATCTCTCATTTCCTGTGCCAGTCCTTTCAATTCCTCTCCGGATAATTTTTTTACATCTTCCGGTCCGTTAATTTTTTCTATATACATTTGTTGTCCTCCCATATTAATTTACCTGTTTTTACTGCTTCTTCGTATCTGGATATTTTGTAATCCAGCTTATCCATGGCAGCTTCGAGCTGCTGTTTCTGTTCTTTCAGATGAACTTTCTGCTCCTGTAAAAGCTGCAGTCTTGCCGGAATGGTCGCATCACCTTTCTGGCAGAGTTTTACATATTCAATCAGTGCTTCTACGGGAAGTCCCGCACCCCGCATACATATGGCGAGTTCCACCCATCCAAGGTCTTCCGGCTGATAATTGCGGATGCCGCTGGCTGTTCTGGTGACTTCCGGAATCATACCGATTCGCTCATAATATCTGAGTGTATCCTGGGAAATTCCATATTTCTCACTGACTTCTCTGATTGTCATATCTGCACCACCTTTCTATCTGAATAATGAAAGTATAACATCTGGAGTTTACTCTAAGTCAAGTATATTTTTTTATTATTTTGCCATAATATGATTGAAACTATTTTTATTTCTGGAGGAATTTTTTATGAATGATGATACGATTAAATTATTAAAAGAATGTAGTTCCGGTATCTGCATGGCGAGAGATGCCATTGATGAGATTCTGGAAGATGTCAGAGACGATGATTTGAAAGGGATTCTGCAGAACAGCATCAAAGAACACGATGCCCTGAAAGAGGACACGGAAAACTATCTGAAAGCTTTTCACGAAGAACCAGAAAAGCCATCCGCCATTGCCAAAGGTATGGCCCACTTAAAGAGCAATGTCAAACTGGCAGCAGACAATTCCGATGCAACGGTTGCAGATTTGATTACCGACGGCTGCAATATGGGTATTAAATCCCTGCACCGTTATCTGAACCAGTATCAGGCAGCGGATAAAGATATCAAAAAACTGACAAAACAGATTATTGATGTGGAATCTTCTCTCAGAGAACAGATTTGCGCTTATCTGTAAAAGCAGGGGATTGCAAAGCACTTAAATTTTTGCAAAAATATATGCAAAACGAACAATTACTAAGGATGGACTACGAGGCAGGCACTAAGGAGGGACCCAATTTATTGGGAAGATTCCCTGGTGCCATAGCCGAATGCAGTGAGAGCATGCCTTTGTGTAATTGTGTCACTTTGCATATACAATAAAGAAAATTATGAGTTTCGTAATTAACCTTGTCGTTTTATTTTACAACGATATTATAAATCTTGCCTTTTACATAGATTTCTTTCACGATGTTCTTTCCATCTACTGCTGCCTGAACAGAAGATGCGGCAAATACTTTTTCTTTGACTGCTTCCTGTGTATCATCCAGGGAAACATTTAATTTTGCCTTTACCTTTCCATTGACCTGAACAGCGATTTCCACGGTGCTTTCCACGGTCTTTGTCTCGTCATATTCCGGCCATGTCTGCTGATACAGATAATCGGTATGGCCAAGTTTCTGCCATAATTCTTCTGTAATGTGAGGTGCAACCGGATTTAACAGGGTAATCAGGGTAGCAAATTCTGCTTTATTTATCTGACCTTTCTTGTAGAAGTCGTTTAACAATGCCATCATTGCAGCGATTGCTGTGTTAAATTTCAGGTTTTCAAAGTCATTTGACACTTTCTTGATGGTCTGGTGCATCTTTGTTTCCATATCTGCACTGTAGCTGTCACCGTCAACCAGAATATCCTGTAATTTCCATACTCTGTCCAGGAAACGGCGGCATCCCTTAACACCATCTTCTGACCACGAAGCACTTAAATCGAAAGCTCCGATGAACATTTCATAGGTACGAAGGGTATCTGCACCGTATTCATTGACAATATCATCCGGATTTACAACGTTTCCACGGCTCTTTGACATTTTTTCGCCGTTTTCACCCAGAATCATACCATGGGAAGTTCTCTTCTGATATGGTTCTTTGGTTGGTACTACTCCCTGGTCATACAGGAATTTATGCCAGAATCTGGAATACAGCAGATGGAGGGTTGTGTGTTCCATACCGCCATTGTACCAGTCAACCGGCAGCCAGTATTTTAATGCTTCTTTGCTGGCAAGTGCCTCTGTATTAGTCGGATCTGTATATCTTAAGAAGTACCAGGATGAACCAGCCCACTGAGGCATGGTATCTGTCTCACGCTTTGCAGGACCGCCGCAGCATGGGCATGTAGTATTTACCCAGCCGGTCATGGCTGCCAACGGTGATTCACCATTATCGGTCGGCATATAGCTGTCTACTTCTGGAAGTTCGAGTGGAAGCAGGCTTTCATCGATTGGCACATAGCCGCACTTTTCACATTCTACGATTGGAATCGGTTCTCCCCAGTATCTCTGTCTTGAGAATACCCAGTCACGAAGTTTGTAGTTGACCTTCTTTTCGCCAATACCTTTTTCTGTAAGGAATTCCAGCATTTTTACCTTTGCGTCCTTTACTTCCAGTCCATTTAAGAAATCGGAATTTACCAGTACACCTGTTGCCACATCGGTAAATGCAGCTTCTTCCAAATTTACTTCTGCTCCGTCTTTTCCTGCCACTACCTGAATCATTGGAAGGTCAAATTTCTTTGCAAACTCCCAGTCTCTCTGGTCATGTGCCGGAACTGCCATAATCGCACCGGTACCATAGGACATTAATACATAATCAGAAATCCAGATTGGAATTTCTTTGCCATTGACCGGGTTGATTGCTGTCAGTCCGTTGATGCATATGCCAGTCTTGTCTTTTGCAAGCTCGGTACGCTCAAAGTCAGACTTTCTTGCTGCCATTTCACGGTATTCCACGATGGCATCCCAGTTTCCGATTTCATCTTTATATTTATCAATCACTGGATGTTCCGGAGAAACTACCATGTAAGTAACGCCGAACAGGGTATCCGGTCTAGTGGTATAAATACGTAGTTTGTCCTCTTTGTCTTTGATGGAGAAGTCCACTTCCCCGCCTTCGGAACGTCCAATCCAGTTTTTCTGTGATACTTTAACTTTTTCAATATAATCGACGTCGTCCAAATCCTTGATTAACTTGTCCGCATATTCGGTAATCTTGAGCATCCACTCACTCTTTACCTTACGAACAACCTCAGAACCACATCGCTCACATACACCGTTGACTACTTCTTCATTTGCGAGTCCTACTTTACAGGAAGTACACCAGTTAATCGGCATTTCCTTCTTGTAAGCAAGTCCTGCCTTGAATAATTTGAGGAAAATCCACTGTGTCCATTTGTAGTACTGTGGATCTGTAGTATTGATTTCTCTGTCCCAGTCGAAAGAATAACCCAGTGATTTTAACTGGTCTTTAAAATGAGCAACGTTATTCTTTGTTACAATCTTTGGATGAATTTTATTTTTAATGGCATAGTTCTCGGTAGGCAGTCCGAATGCATCCCATCCCATCGGATATAATACATTGTATCCCTGCATTCTTCTCTTTCTTGCAACAATATCCAATGCAGTATAAGGACGCGGATGACCTACATGAAGTCCCTGTCCTGACGGATATGGGAACTCTACCAGTGCATAATACTTTGGTTTTGTATAATCATTGGTTGCAGCAAATGCCTTGTTCTCATCCCAGATATCCTGCCACTTTTTTTCAATCTTTTTTGGTGAATAATAATTGTCCATAGTTCCTCCTAATTTATATAAAATAGTCCTTTTCTCTGACACTTTTTCTATTCTACAACGGTTAAGTTTAAATGTCAACTAAGCACTTATTTTTTCTTCTTCCTTACAAAGTATACTCCTGCTGCGGCAAGCACTACACATACAAGAATGACTGCCACTGCCACAACACTGCCAGGACCGCTTTTTGAAGATTTTTCATTTTCGGTTGTTCCTGTTTCTGATTTCGATTCGGAAGTGGTTTTCCGATTCTCTTCTTCTGTGTCCTTTACAGTATCCTTTTCCGTATTCTGGCGGCTTTCTTCTTTGCTGTCCGATTTTTTTTCTGTCGGATTATTTGCGGAATTACTTCCTTTTGATTCCTGTGTTTTTGAATCTTCTCCACTGCCGGAAGAATCGCTTCCGCTGTTATTGCTGTTATTACCGTTATTGTTGCTGCTATTGCTATTATTAGTGCTATTACTACTATTATTGCTATTATCCGTGTTTTCTGAATTTCCGGTGCTTCCCTGCGATTTCTCAATCTCACTGACAGCATTGCTGACATCTTTTTCTTCTGACTGAACCGTTCCATATTCTGAAGTATATTTCTCTTCTATGGTTTCCTGTTCCATTGCCTTGTTTGCTACCATAACAACCGGAACTGCCGTTAATTTTTCGGACTCTGCCTTTGAGCCATCCTGAACTGCCACATAGGAAATATTGAGGCATTTTTTCAAATCTTCAATATCTGTCTGTGCTGTAACTGTAAAACTATATAAATCCTTTGTTCCTTTTTTTAATGGATCGCTTACATTCAAGTATTGCAATTCTACATTGCTACCCTTTAATTTCGCCATGGAAAATGCCATACCCTTTCCTTCATCCAGATCTACCTGAATCGTATCCTCATTTACGGATAATTGATCCGTATTCACAGATACCTCAACGATCATTGTTGTAATTACATTGTCCTTATAACTGTCATCATAATTCTGCAATGCCACGGATACCTTCATTTCTTCGCCCTGTTTCATAACATCATGATCCAGACACAATGCGATGGAAAGTGGCTGTGTCGCAAGAATCGGCTGTTTCACCATGACAGATATGCATAAAGCCAGTATACTTATGATTGCCATCCATCCCGTGTGTTTTTTCTGCATATTTACCTCCTTATATCTTATCTTAGAATTGAAAAAGGCTGTTGATTAACAACAGCCTTTTCCCTTATTTTGAATCATTCGTTTTATCAAACGATTATCTCTGTACTTTTCTTCTTGAAAATACTACAAATCCTGCACCTGCTGCTACAATCATACCTAAAACAGCTGCTACATTCTTAGCATCTCCTGTCTTTACAGAAGTGCCCTTTGCAGTTGTTGTTTCCTGAGCTGTTGTATTGCCTGCAGCTGTAGTTTCATCTGCTTTTACAGTAGTCTGTCCTTCGTTATTTGTTGTGGTATTTTCAGCAGTAGTAGTATCTTTCTCCGGTTCCTGCGTAGTTGGAGTTTCTACTTTCTCTTCAACGATTACATAAGTACTGAAGTGATCTGTAGCGAAAGTAATCTTATCACCTTCTACTGAGGTATCCAGTTTCTTCATAGAACCATCGCCTTCTACCAGACGATAAACAGTAAGCTTATTTGCTTTGTTTAATCCTGCCGGAATATCCAAAGTAATCTTTAAGCTTCCATCTGGCTGAATCTCAGCACCGGTAAGCTTGGATAAGAGCTTGATATCTAATACTTCATATTTCTCGTATTTTTCAACTACTTTTGAAAGAGCTTCTACAACTTCTTTCATCTTCTTAACTGATGTTTCTTTTGATACTACAAGATATTCTTCATCAGATACACCTGTTACGGTTGAATCAATCTCAGAATTCTTAAGTACGCGAACGATAAATCCGATTTCATATGCTGCACCATCAGCAGTCTTATAAGAAACCTTAACATCCTGTTTACCAAGAACAGCCGGATCATATCCTTTGATTGTTACATCGGTAAGTTTTAAAGTATCTTTTGTTCCATTGTTATAAACAAGGTATACTTCAAGTCCTGCATCTGCCAGTTCAGTGCCTTCTTTTAAGTCAGTTACTTCGCCAAAGCTGAGTGCAAGGCCTGTTGCAGCTTTTGCAAGTACTTCTACTTCAAATGTTACAGTCTTTCCGCCATATGTTACAGTTGCGGTCTGCTTTCCTACTACATTTGTATCCAGGGTAAGCATTCCTTCTGTAATATCCATATCTTCTTCTGTACCATTATCATATGTTACATGAATCTTTCCACCTGTTAAATCAAGTGCAAGACCTTCTGTTACAGTTGTTGCTGTCGGTGCTGATACAAGTGTTACATCAGTTACTGTCTTAGCGGCTACTGTTACTGCCAGTTCAGCTGTCTTACCTTTATAAGTTACGGTAACTGTCTGATCTCCAACCTTGCTGTTATCAAATCCTGAAATCATGTCATTGGTCATAGCAACGGTTGCTGTTGTATCATTGTCATAATAAAGTGTAATTACACCATCTGTTACATCGAGTTTTGTTCCCTCGATAATACTTGTTTTGGAAGGTTTTGTTGTAATTGCAATCTTCTCAAGAACTTTTTCAATTACAGTTACTTCATAAGTTAATGTATGTTCTACATTCTTCTTATCTGTGTATACAACGGTAACTTTGTATGTGCCCGGTGTAGCAGTATCTACTTTGGAAGCATCTACCTTTACAGACTTATCAGAAAATGCTACTTTTTCTGTTGTATCATTGTTGTAGCTTACAAGAATTGTTCCATCGAATGTAAATGCCTTACCTTCTTTGATATTAGTTACATTATTTTCTGCAATCTTAACATCACTTACAGATTTTTCAATTACAGTTACTTCAAATGTCTGTGCTACTGTGTAGCCATTGTATTTGATGGTAATTGTCTGTTTTCCGACAGTATTCTTATCAAATCCTGAAATCATGTCACTTGTTACATTCACTCCAAGATCTTCGGTACCGTTATCATAAACAACTTTAATCTTTGCACCTGTTAAATCAAGGTCTTTTCCTTCTAATACTTCTGTCTTTTCAGGAGCAGAAACCAGTTCAACAGATTTTACGGATTTTGCTTTTACAGTTGCTGTGAAAGTGGTTGTCTTTGTAACACCATCTTCACTGTAGGAAACTGTAACAGTCTGTTCGCCAACCTTTGTGTTGTCGAAATCTTTCAGCATATCTTTTGTAAGTTCTGCTTCTTTGCTTGTACCATTGTCATAAACAACTTTGATCTTTGCGTCTGTAAGATCAAGTTCTTTTCCTTCCAGTACTTCTGTACCTGCTGGTATGGAAACAAGCTCAATGCTTGCCATTGCTTTCTTTCTTACCTTAACAGTAAATACAGCGGTATGCTCTTTGTATGTTACAGTAATGGTCTGTTCTCCGTATGCTGCAGGATTCTTCTCATATCCGCTGCACATTGCAGAAGTCATATCTACCGTTTCTGTCTTTCCATTATCATAAGAAACAGTGAGCACGCCACCTGTTACATCAAGGTCTGTACCTTCCACATATTCTGTCTTTGCAGGCTTTGTTGTTACTTCAATGCCTGTAATGGATTTTGCCTTTACTTCAATATCGAATGTAAGGGTTTTTGCTCCATAAGTTACTGTAATTGTCTGTGTTCCAACTGTATCGTTTAATCCAGAACACATCTGGTCTGTTACACTGATCTCATCTGTTGTTCCGTCGCTGTAAACAACTTTGATTGCTGCACCTTTTAATGCAACTGCCAGTTCCTGACCTTCAATAATGCTTGCTGCCGGTTTCTTAGCCCATTCAATAGAAGCAAGTTCTTTATCTTTTACAGTTACTTCAAATGTTGTTGTTTTTCCTTCGTATTTTACTGTAATGGTCTGTTTGCCATATGTTGCAGGTGTTGCATTGTATCCTTCTGTGGTTACGCCTTCTGCTGTCATGGCAATCTCTGCTGTCTCACCATTGGAATAAACTACTTTAAGTTTTCCACCTGTAAGATCCAGCTTTGTTCCTCTTACATATTCTACAGTTGTCGGATTTGCTGCAACTTCGATTGAATCAACTACCGGTGCGATGCTGAATTTCTTTGTTGTCTCAAGCCCTGCTGCATTCTTTGCAACTACGGTATAATCGCCTGCTGCACTTACAGTACAAGGATTTGGCACAGTTTTTCCGTTTACGGTAAGTTCTGCATCCTGATTTGCCGCAACGTTTACTGCCGTAGTATAGGATTCTGCGATTGTTTCACTTCCATCTACTGTGATTACAGGATTTGTATACACATTCACACTGGAAGCAGTTACATCATATGTATAGCTGTCATCAAGATACAAATTCTTCAGAACAAGATTTGAAAATTTAAAGTCTGCTGTCACATCTTCTGTTACACTGTCTTTTACCTTTAACTGGAATGTCAGGAACGGTGTGGATTCTGTTGTTTCGCTGATAGCACCTGCTTTTGTATTCTTATATACAGCTGCCACCTTTAAAACATTTCCATCAATATTTGCATCTGCAAATGTTCCGTCATCTTCGTCAACTGCTGCAATGAGACCATTTTTTACAGAACCTGATACATATTCAAAAATATCAGAATCAAATGGCACATTCATCTGGATGGTAGTAATTAACTTTTTCTCATCCTTGGATACGGTGGATTCAAATCTGTCAAGATTTACACTGACAGTAACCACATCGCCTGCTTTTAAGGCTTTCTTGTCTGTTGTTATGGATACATCAATATCCTTATCAGCAGAAGCCATTACAGACGTTACCCCGATTGAGCCTACTACAAGGCATATAGTAAGCAGAATCGCCCATAATTTTTTACCTTTCATTAGAGTACCTCTTTCCTTTGCTATTTTTCTCGTACGAATACGACTGTCCATATTATAATTCATTTTTTACAGAATGTCCACAACTTTTCCTGTAATTTTTCACAATTTTCCTCTTTCATTTTCACAGAAATTGTGTAATACTTCATAACTGCAATAACCCATTTTACACCATCTGCATGTTCCACAGATTTCTTCAAACTGTTCTTTCCCAATCCGCCTGATTCCCTCCAGAAGCTCCTTCTGCCGGCAGATCTGTCCTTGGGCAAAGCCGGCATATTCCAGTGTTTTTTCATCTTTCATAAGCACATCCCGGTTTCCCAGCCGACAGGTATTATCCTCCTGCTTATTCGGACATTTTTCACAGACATGATCCATTCCTGTTATAAGCCGGATCTCCTCATTCGGAATACACTTTTCTACCACCTCGGTCATTCGCTTTACAAATTCTTCACTGTAGCCGCTTCCCTGAAACAGGCTTGTACAGAGCAGATGATGTCCTCTTAATTCTATCATTCCTTTTCTCCTGTTATTCCAAATAAAATTCCAAAAAATATTGCAGCCAGAAATGTGACCGCTACCAGGCTGTCATTCAGTACGGAATAGATGATGAATGCCACTATGGATACCATCAGCCAGTCCGCACATCCGGAAAGGTAATTCTGCCTTCCTCATCCTGTTCAAATTCCAGTCTTTCCCCACCGGTATCCAGAAAATGTATGCTCTGGTCATTTGAAACCACGGTAAAACTTTCTTTCTCTCCATATAAAGTGATCTGATTTCCATCCAGACTGATATCGGTCAGCCGGAAAATGTTCTGATTCGTATTTGCGCTGCTCTGATTCAGCAGAACACTCTTTCCGATGTTTACCAGCTTTCCTCCGCCGGCAAGATTCAGTCCAAGAAGAAGAACCACTGCCATGCCGATCCAGACAGCTCCCTTCTTTATCAGACGT
>ENA-ORMJ01002081-ORMJ01002081.1-human-gut-metagenome-genome-assembly--contig:-NODE-2081-length-10544-cov-2.475355_pt1 | contig 10544 bp, 9 predicted proteins | sample MGYA00242100_ERZ508989 | MGnify/ENA primary metagenome ERZ508989 (study PRJEB26280, sample SAMEA2531403) | human gut metagenome | biome: human gut; feature: human-associated habitat; material: faeces...
ATATTATATGAACCAGACTTACCAGTCAGATCATAGTTGATGAGCATAGATAAAGAAAAACGTCAAAAGTTTTTCAACCTTTGACGTTCTCTTGTGATTCCGGCGGGATTCAAACCCACAACCTTCTGATCCGTAGTCAGATGCTCTATTCAGTTGAGCTACGGAACCAATCCTTTGCTTTCATTTCTGAATTGCGAGTGCAAAGGTACTATGTTTCTGCGAAACCACCAAATTTTTCCGCTACTTTTTCTTCAAAAACTGCATGATAGCTGTTTTTCGAGGCCAAAAAGGGGAGAAAATGGCCCAACGGCCACTTTTCGACAGGAAACCAAGGAGGAGAGAGGGATTAGACAAGGAGGATGATGAAGAAGGCTGTGACGAGCCCCAAGAAGAAACCGGCAAGGACTTGCGCGAGGGTATGCTGGCGCAGGATCATACGGCTGGTAGCCACTATGCCCGCAAGAAGGATCATCACGCAAAGCCACCAGACGGGATTGAAATTGAAGATAAGGGAAAAGGCGAGCAGTCCTCCCGTCACGCCGCCAATGGCTGCCGTATGGGAAGAGACGCCCCAACCGATATTAATGAGTGCACAGATGATCTGGATGGCAAGGGCAGCGACGACGATGCTATTGATGACATGGGGCACATGGGCGACCAGCATCAGATAATAGCAGAGAAAATAGCAAAGGATCGAGATGACATAGGGGACGACCCGTCGCTCCTTATGGCCAAACTGGATGGGCGACCATCCCGTATACTGACGATAGGCATGGAGCAGAAGGGTGGGGAAGAGGACGGTACTGAGATAGACGATGAGCAGCATCGTGAGTTGATACCCCCTCGGCAGCATCGACAAATAGCTGAACGTGAACAACGCTATCAGCCCCACAACAGGCAGATAATAGGGGGTGAAAAGCAAGCTCACCACCCTTGCGGCCAACAAAATATTCTTCTCGTTCATTCTTTTCTCAATCTTGCGACAGGCAACCCAAGTTGTTCGCGATACTTGGCGACAGTACGGCGGGCTATCGGCATTCCTTTGGCTCCCATGGCTTTGGCCAAGGCGTCATCAGAGAGTGGTTTGTGCTTGTCCTCCTGATCTATGAGCGCCTTGAGCGCCATTTTGATGTTGCGGGTGGAGAGTTCTTCTCCGCTATCGGTCGTGTAGCCTTCGGTAAAGAAGAAGCGCAATGGGAACGTGCCCCAGCGCGTCTGAGCATACTTGATGTTGCTCACACGACTGATGGTGGAGATATCCAGCCCTGTGCGGTCGGCGACATCCTTGAGTGTCATCGGTCGCAAATCGGCCTCATCTCCATCGACAAAGAAGCGGTGCTGGATGGCAATGATGGCCTTCATGGTCACAAAAAGCGTATGGCGACGCTGCTTGACAGCCTCGATATATCCTTGCGCGCGTTCCACTTTTTCGCGCGCATAGAGCAGGGCTTCCTTTTCCCTGCGGTTCATCGAGGCCTTGTTGTCCTTGTAAGCACGGGCCATCTCCTCATACTGGGCCGAGACGCGTAGCTCGGGGAGGTTGCCGTGGTTGAGGGCGAAGGTCACCGTGCCGTCGTCATTGCTATCGACCAGAAAATCGGGAGTCACCTGATTGGTGCTGCGCCCCATCGTCTCTCCCATCGAAGATCCTGGTTTCGGATTGAGCTTGCGCACCTCTCGCTGAAGGGCCGCTATCTGGGGGGCAGAGAGCTTCAACTGCTGCTGCAGCTTGTCCCACCGCTTCTTGGAGAAGGCGTCCCAGTCATCCTGTATGATAGTATAGAGGAGATTATAGAACTGTGCCAGGGCCTTTTTCTCCTCGGTATTGACGGGACGGAGAGCACGTTGCTTGCGATGCACTTGGAGCAAAAGGCACTCCTGAAGGCTACGCGCGCCAATACCAGGTGGATCGAAATCCTGCAAGACCAGCAACATCTGCTCCACCTCTTTTTCCTCCACGTCCAGACCTTGGTAGATGGACAACTTGTCGGCAATGCTGTCGAGGGAGATACGGAGCAGGCCGTCATCATCCAAACTGCCGATCAGATATTCCAATATCTCCTGCTGCCGACTCGTCAGTTCGCGCTCACCCATCTGCTCCATGAGTTTGTCCACGAAAGAGACAGGGTCGCCATAGACCATACCCTCATAGTCGGCCGTATCGGTAGGCTGCGAACGGGGATCATAGACAGGCAGGTCATTGTCCTCGCCTCCTATTCGCTCCAGGGCCGAGTCGAGGGCGTCCTGTCTTTCCTCCCGCTCCTGCTGCTCTTCGAAGGATTCAGCAGAATCGGTAGAGGCAGAAGAGTCGTCTTCCTCGTGCTCGCGACCCACCTCAAGGGCAGGATTGTCATAGATTTCCGCGCTGACGTTTTCCTCCAATTCCGTCAACGGCATCTCCAGCAAGCGCACCTGCAACATCTGTTGCTGCGTGAGCCTGTGGCCTTGCACCTGGACCGCCGCCTGCGTCGTAGTCTGTTTGAGTTCCTGAGCCATGATCTATTTGTTCGTATGATGACGGGTGCAAAAGTACAAAATTCCAACGGCAACGGCAAAATTTCTGCCCATTAACTGCTGAATAGGGCGACTCCTAAGAATGGTTTTTGATCCATACCTCTAATCTACACCTATTTACGAGACTCGTGCCAGACCCGGCTGGCTTCTCTGCGACACAAGCGACGACAAAAACATGCCGCTTTTTTGCTTTGGCAAGGCAGAAATAAACGCTCACGGAAAAGAAAGCAGCCTTTTGCTTGGTTGTATGCGACAAAAAGCGTAACTTAGCAGACTGAAAAAGAAAAGAAACTGTTTAGACAAATCAGATATGTGCCATTCAGCATTGCAAGAACGATACGTCAACTTCTATACCGACTTCGCATTTAAAAAGCTATTCGGGACAGAAGCCAACAAAGACCTGCTCATCAGCTTCCTCAACTCGCTGTTTGACGGGACCGAGGTCATCAAAACCCTCAACTACCTCAACGTGGAGCACCTCGGTCACAACGCCGCAGAAAGGAAGGCCGTCTTCGACGTATACTGCGAGAACGAAAAGGGAGAAAAATTCCTGATAGAGATGCAGAAGGCCGAACAAGAATACTTTAAGGATAGAAGCATATTCTACAGCACCTTCCCCGTTCAGGAGCAGGCGCCACAAGGACGATGGAACTTCAAGCTCAACAAGGTCTATACCATCGGCATACTCAACTTCTGTATAGACGAAGGAAACACGGACTACATGCGTCGGGAAGTGAAACTCATGGACACCCACACGAAGGAGGTGTTCTACGACAAGCTCACTTATATCTACCTCGAAATGCCTAAATTCAGGAAGACAGAGCAGGAGCTCGTCACCGACTTCGACAAGTGGCTCTATGCTATCAAGAACCTCGCCACCCTCATGGAGCGACCCGCCGCACTACAAGACGCGATCTTTCAGCGTTTCTTTGAACAGGCAGAGATTGCTAAGTTCAATAGCAACGACCTGCGAAGCTACCGGGAAAGCCAAAAGGACTTTTGGGACATGTGTGCCGTGACAGAGACAGCAGAGAAAAAAGGACGCGCCCAAGGACTGGCAGAAGGAATGGAAAAAGGACGCGCTGAAGGCAAAGCTGAACTTATCAAGACCATGCACGCCAACGGTATGACAGCGGAAGCAATCGCAGCAGCCATTGGTTTCGACCTTGCAGAGGTGGAAGAAATACTGAATCATCAAGCTCTTTCGTAAATCATCATGAAGGGAATCTATACGATCTTGCTCTTGCTTCTGAGCAATGTTTTTATGACGCTCGCCTGGTATGGCCACCTACGACTTCAGGAGACTGGGGTGAGCAAGTACTGGCCCCTGATAGGCGTGATCGCCTTCTCGTGGGGTATTGCTTTCTTTGAATACTGCTGCCAGGTGCCCGCCAACCGCATCGGCTTCGAGGGCACAGGAGGCCCGTTCTCGCTCATCCAGCTCAAAGTGATCCAGGAGGTGGTGTCGCTTGTCGTCTTTACCGTCATCGCCAACCTGCTCTTCCAAGGCCAGCATTTGCAATGGAACCATCTCGCAGCCTTCGTCTGCTTGATAGCCGCAGTCTATTTCGTCTTTATGAAATAAGCCCTAATAGCCATCCTCGTTCCAGGACGTGAAATAGGAAGCAAGCACAGCATAGCCTGCACTTGCTCCCTATCTTTCTATCTATGTAACAATCAAACGTCTGGTCATCCACGAGGACTATATCAGTCTGCGATCGGACGAATAGATAGACCGTAGCAGCGTACCACAGAATTATGTATAAGATTGACTGTATGTTCTTTAGTGGAAACCGAAAGGGCCATGGCGTACGCTTGGTTAGAAGAGAGCCAGGTGGAAGACCAATAGGTGCAAAGTGTTCCCACGCCATCGCGTTCTATCGATTGAAGATTACCTCCACCTGGGAAAAACAACCGCTTGGCGAGATCTTCCGTCGTCACGAACAGGGCTCCGGCCACACCATAGGTCGTACCGTCAATAGTCGCTCCAGCAGTTACCCAATAGACTCCACCCTTGGTGATGGACTCAGGAGCGTCAATCAACGTGGCAGAATTGCCACAATGCTTGACCAGACTTTGAAAATCATTAAAGGTTGGAATGCGCCACTGATCGCCCCATTTGAAACGTACCACATCGTAATACTCGGCCAGCACTCCATGCAACATGGCAGGATTATCATCCCATTCTTTAAACTTATTGTCTGTCACGCCACAATAGTTGTTCCAGTTGTAGCTGATCTTTTGCCCTTTGACATGCGTGTACTGGGCGTTTCCCTTAAAAATTATACCCGTTTCCGTGAGCGAATTATAATAGGTCTCTAACTCACCCCAAGTATAATAATCACCATAAGCCGTCTTAGGAGACCCAGCCACGGTCGTGGCCCCCACATTCATCGTGGCCCACTTCCTGCCGCCTATCTCGACATACGCATGACCATTGATTTCCCCTTGGCCACCGCTCGGTTTGAACACCACCTCATACTGACTGGTGGAAGTATTGTTGTACGTCTGCATCAACTGTCCGTTCTTATAGATTTCCACCACCTGTGCATGAATGCTCATCAGGGCGGAAAGCCCCACGAGCGTCAATAGTATTTTTTTCATTGTTGTTTTACTTGCTTCGTTCTTATTTTTTTGGTTCGCCAAGAAGCAGACTGCCGTTGTCTTCCTCCTCGTCATCAATAAATCTTCTGACACATTGCTCGTCGGTTGTCGTTTCTTCGTCAGCATACTTGGAGTGGCTAGCAAGGAGCTGACAACTTTCCACCTCGACGACAAAAGTCCTTGGGATGATATACTCTTTTTTCATTTTTTACTTGATATGTTGTCCGTTTACATTATATTTTCTACCAGCCTTGACGATGACCACGCGGCCATTCTCCACCTGCTTCCTCACGGGTTGCGACTCGCGCGCCTCGACGTCTTTCACGCCCGAGACATAAGGCTCAAAGGAGAGAGCGACAAAGTTGACTTCCTGCACTTTTTCTTTTGCGACCTGCAGGAAGCACCCTCCCGGGTTGAGGCTCGTCCCCGTATAGCGGAAAAGGCCAAACTCTCCCGTATGCGGACCCGTCTTGCCGATACCGAAGGTGAAGACGGTGGCATCAGTAGGTGTGTCGATCTTCAACGAAGAGCCACGCAAGTCGCTTGTCAGACCGCAGGTGGGATCCGTGGCGGAGAACGTAAACTCCACGGGACTGGTGCCATGAATGACGAGGGGTGTCTCGACAGGGACGATGCCACCCTCTGCCACACGCTGGTCGTCGGCAAAATGGAGCAACATCTTGTCTGGGTCGAAAACGGGGGCATAGACCTCGCTGCCTGGAGGCACGACCAACTGAAACGGGGAATAGATAGTGGCGAAAGGCTTTTGCTCCGTGGGCTTCTTGGACACCTTGTTGAGGTCCGCCTCGGCCACATCGGTCGTATAGGAGACCACCAGTTCGCCCCCATCCGCCATGGGAAGGGCAGCCACCCGTGTGTCGCCAATGCTCATCACGGCCTTGCCGTCAACAAACTGCACGCGCGGGTAGGATTGTGCTGCCACATCAAAGGCTGCCGTGCCCAGTTTTTCCAACTTCGTCCCATTTTGCCTGACATACGTATAGGCTTTTTGCGCATAGATCTTGCCGCCCGCAAAGGACAACAAGGAAAAGACGAAAATCAATCTTTTCATTCTGTTGTTAATTCTTTAAATAGTTCCTTAATGATCACATTCGAAAATCATAGGGTACGAATGATGTAGCCGAGCCCTCACGGACTACTTCCTGACTGCGATAGTATGTGCTTGTTCGCACAAACGATTCGTTCCTTTTAGCGTAAACTCTCTATAGAAAGTGACCTGCTGGTGGTTAAGACTTAATCTGTCAGTATCTGTCTGAATACATGGCAAACGAGGCTGGCGATAGCCATAGCTGCTAATGCAAAAATTTTCCTGCTTTTCGCCTGGGCGCAATCACTTCTCCTAGATAGTGGCTAATAGAGTTCTGCGAGCTTGCTCGCAAACGACTGATAGCGACCTATCTTTTCCAAGAATTTATTTGTTTGACTTTTTGAGGCTGCAAAGTTACAACTTTTCCAAACAAGACCATTCCCCCCCCCCCGAAAAGGTTTAACAACATTTAACGAGGCCAACAACCTCCTTGTGGATACGGACTGACAAAACACGATCACCATATTAAAAAACGTAAAATGGAAGGCTTTCCGCCTTTTTTAGGGTAAATTTGCACATTCAAAGAAACTGTACTCTTAGGCAATGAGTCTGACAAGTATCATAAGCAAGCTATACTTCCGACCGCGTTGGAAAGAGCTGGAACATTATAAACAAGGTGGCGCGGCCCTTCAGAACGAGGTGTTGCGCTACCTCATCAGCCGTGGCAAGGAGACGGAGTACGGCCAGTCACACTATTTCCCGATGATGAAGGGTTATGAAGACTTTGCCAAATTCATACCCGTCAACACCTACGAGGAGCTAAAGGGCGACATCGACCGGATGCGCCACGGCGAGAAGAACATCCTGTGGCCAGGCGAGGTGAAATGGTATGCCAAGTCGTCGGGGACAACCAACGACAAAAGCAAGTTTATCCCCGTGACGCCGGAGGGTCTGAAGAACCTCCACTACCAGGGCGGAGGCGACGTCGTGGCCCTCTACCTGCGCAACCATCCCGAAAGCCACATCTTCGAAGGACGCTCGCTGATACTCGGCGGCAGCCATTCGCCCAACTACGACCTGCCCAACTCGCTGGTCGGCGACCTGAGCGCCATCCTCATCGAAAACATCAACCCGCTGGTCAACTTCATCCGCGTGCCCAAGAAGGAGACGGCGCTCATCAGCAACTTTGAGCTGAAGCGCGACCGCATCGCCCGCGAGACAATGAACAAGAACGTCACCAACATCTCGGGTGTGCCGTCGTGGATGCTGAGCGTCCTCGTGCGCGTCCTGGAGTTGAGCGGCAAGGAACATCTGGAGGAGGTGTGGCCCAACCTCGAAGTCTTCTTCCATGGCGGCATAGCCTTCACCCCCTATCGTTCACAATACGAGCGCATCATCACCAAACCGGGGATGCACTACATGGAGACCTACAACGCCAGCGAGGGATTCTTCGGCATACAGGACGACCCGACAGACGCCTCGATGCTGCTGATGCTCGACTATGGCGTCTTCTACGAGTTTCTGCCCATGGACGAGCTGGGCAGCGAACGTCCCAACATCGTGCCCCTCGAAGGCGTGGAACTGGGCCGCAACTATGCGATGCTCATCTCCACGAGTTGCGGACTGTGGCGCTACGAGATAGGCGACACGGTACAGTTTACGTCGCGCGACCCCTACAAGTTTATCATCACGGGGCGCACGAAATACTTCATCAACGCCTTCGGCGAGGAACTGATCATGGACAACGCCGAGAAGGGACTGGCCTACGCCTGCGAGGAGACCGGGTCCGTGGTGAGCGAATACACGGCCGCCCCCGTCTTCATGAACGACGAGGGCAAATGCCGCCACCAATGGCTCATCGAGTTTGCCAAGGCTCCCGAGAGCGTCCCGGCCTTTGCCGCCGCCCTCGACAAGCGGCTGCAGGAGATCAACAGTGACTACGAGGCAAAGCGATTCCACGACGTGACGCTCCAGCAGCTGGAGGTAGTGGTCGCAAGGAAGGGTGTCTTCAACGAGTGGCTCAAGCGCAAGGGAAAACTGGGTGGGCAGCACAAGGTGCCCCGACTCTCCAACAACCGCAAGAACATCGACGAACTGCTGGAGCTCAACGGCAAAGAGCCCGGGGATGCAGAACTTCGGGCGTGAAAGGGGTTAGTTGGGTATGGAAGCCGACGTAAGCTATAACGTATATTATATATAAGGAGAACATGAGGAAGTACGATAAGGCAACGAGCATATACGAATGGATGAAGAGGGGAGGACTCGGGTTCTCCCTGGGAGCCTTCGTGATTCTCTCCATCCTCACCTCCTGCGCCAAGATGGGGCAGCCCGACGGCGGATGGTACGACGAGTTGCCACCACGCGTCGTCGCCACGTCGCCAGCAGAAGGTGCTACGGACGTGAGCAGCCGCCGCATCCTGATCGGCTTCGACGAGTTTATCGTGCTGCAAAACGCCACGGAGAACGTGGTCGTCTCGCCGCCGCAACTCGAAGCGCCGGTCATCAAGGCCCAGGGAAAGCGCATCAGCGTGCAACTGCAGGACTCGCTCATTCCCAACACCACCTACACGATCGACTTCTCCGACGCCATCTCGGACAACAACGAGGGCAACCCCATGGGCAACTATACCTATACTTTCTCCACAGGACAGGAGATTGACACGCTGGAGATAGCCGGCTATGTACTCAATGCCAAAGACCTGGAGCCCGTGAAGGGAATACTCGTCGGCCTCTATGTCAACCTCCACGACACGGCTTTCGCCACGCTGCCCATGCAGCGAGTGGCGCGTACCGACAGCAGAGGACACTTCTGCATCAAGGGCGTGAAGGCGGGCGACTACCGCGTCTATGCCCTCCGCGACCAGAACAACGACTATCACTTCTCGCAGAAGTCGGAGGAGATGGCGTTCACACCCGAGATATTCACGCCCTCGTGGAAACCCGACACCCGTCAGGACACGATCTGGCGCGACTCGCTCCACATCGACCACATCACCACAACGGGCTATACCCACTTCCTGCCCGACGACGTCGTGCTCCGTGCCTTTACAGAGGAGCAGACTGAGCGCTACTTCATCAAGGCGGACCGTTCGGACGAACACTATTTCACGCTTTTCTACACCTATGGCGACAAGGAACTGCCCGTCGTCAAAGGTCTCAACTTCGACGCGGACCGCAACCTGCGTGTAGAACCTTCGCTCAACCAGGATACCATCACCTATTGGATCTGCGACACGGCCCTCGTCAATAGCGACACGCTCCGCATGACGGTCCTCCACAATGTCTGCGACACGGCGGGCGTACTGCATCCACAGACCGACACCCTGCAGGTGCTGGCCAAGGTGCCGTATGCACGGAGAATGAAACTCCAGGCTGAAAACCAAAAGAAATGGGAGAAGGAGCAGCGCAAGCGCAAGGAGCGCGGCGAACCCTACCAGACCATCATGCCCGATCTGACGCTGGAGCCCGACTACGACGTGCCCTCACAGCTGGATCCCGACAAAAACCTGGCATTCATCATGCCCGTGCCCATCGCCGAGATCGACACGGCCAAGATACACCTCTATCAGAAGATCGACACGCTATGGTATAAAGCCAAATATCTATTGGGCGAGAAACCAGGCACGCCACGCCGCTACGAACTGGTGGGCGAATGGGAGCCTGGGGCAGAATACAGCCTGGAGATCGACTCGGCCGCCTTCACAGATATCTACGGGCGGGTGGCCAAAGCGGAGCAGTTCGGCTTCAACGTCTATAAACTGGAAGACTACGCCACGCTGACGCTCTCCCTGACGGGGATGGCGGGCAAACCGTGTCTCGTGCAACTGCTGAACAAGCAGGGGTACGTCGTGCGACAAATCGCCACGACCGACGCCACAGCCCACTTCTTCTATGTCCATCCGGGCACCTACTACCTGCGACTGATCGAGGACGACAACGACAACGGGCGCTGGGACACGGGAGAGTTTGCCACTCGGCGACAGCCCGAGGCGGTCTATTACTATCCGAAGGCGATAGAATGTCGTGCCAAATGGGACGTGACGGAGACATGGAGCCCCCATGCCCTGCCGCTATTCCAGCAGAAACCCAACGAGCTCGTGCGGCAGAAGGCCGACAAGCAGCGGCAGCAGTTGAAGCACAGAAATGCCGAGCGCGCCGCAAAATTGGGAATAGAAATACCCGCGAGCGTCTTGGGCCAGTCCAGGAAATAGAATAGAAGGTCTGTCCCACGATCAACATTCCAAGTCTATAAAAAGCCTATTAGGTCAGTATAAAATATTAGGATGATGAGAAAACTGATTCTTTCGCTGTTCGTCATGGTAGTCACCAGCGCAGCAGCACAATGCACGTTTCGCAACACCGCATTCCACCGCGGTGA
>ENA-ORMJ01002082-ORMJ01002082.1-human-gut-metagenome-genome-assembly--contig:-NODE-2082-length-10537-cov-2.625167_pt1 | contig 10537 bp, 9 predicted proteins | sample MGYA00242100_ERZ508989 | MGnify/ENA primary metagenome ERZ508989 (study PRJEB26280, sample SAMEA2531403) | human gut metagenome | biome: human gut; feature: human-associated habitat; material: faeces...
ATACAATAAAGATAAATTATGAGTTTCGCAATTAACTATACTATGATACTATTATACATTCCAGTCCAGATTATTGCAATGCATACTATTTTATAAATTTCTTAATCGTATTTCCCGGCATAATTCACCGATTATGTTTTTCATCTGCTGTCTTATTGGTTTTGCCCAGTTTCCTTCCAGATCGGCTTCCTTTGCAAGTACACCTGTTGTCCATGCCTGAATGACTGCGGACTTTTCTGTAAACATCAGCTGTATACATTGTAATATTTCTGCCGCACCATCTCCTTTTATCCATACCGTTTCTCCATCCAGTATTTTCTGCCTGTAACCCGCATATTCCAGTTTTCCCGCTACAAGCTGTATTACATCATTTATCTGATTTGTATTCATGGCTATTGTGACAGATGTCCTGTTTTTTTGTTTTCCTGCTATCTTATTATTTCCATTTCTTACAGCCATGCCACAGTTCGGACAGAACTCTGTTCCCGCAAGGAATGTTACCCCGCACCGCGGACATCTTTGCAATGCACCTGTCATCGAAAAATCAACGTCCCTGATATGCCTGTCCGCAAATACGGTCCGGTTTATTTTTAATGCTGCAGCAGAAATAAGATTTCCAAAACCGAAAACCAGAAGAACGATTCCAATCAGCTGAATTATCATAATTTTGGCTTCATACTCTGTATATGGTGTCTTCCAGGAATACCATGTATTGGTTGCCATTTCCCATTTTGTATACAAGTACATACAAAATCCTGCTATTAATTCAATCACTCCAAGTATACTCCATATTGGTCCTGTCTTCATTTTCATAAAATTCATCCTTTCTGCTTTTTATGGTTGATTTTCTTTCTGATAACAATTAAAATAGTAATTATGATTGTAGTTATGGACATTGTAATTTCCCTGTCAAAGTTTTCCACAGCTACTGTATATAAACTAAAATGTGTTGTCTGAAATACAAAATATCCATCTTCTATTTTTACATCCATTTTTTTCAGTGAACCATCTTCATTCACTCTGTAAATTTTTGTTTTTCCGGTATACACCAGAAATTTTATATTTTCCTGAATCGGAATATACACGGTAACCTCTTCATCCGGCTGAATTTCCTGACCATCTTCCAGCAATGAAATATTATAAGTATAAGATTTTTTGTCAATAATCGAATCATATTTCTCCGGATTTTTTTGTTCTATTTTATCTAATATATCCGTTTCAATATTTGTTTTAAAAACATTTAAAGCTGTATCATCTGAAAATTCTTTTTTACTTTCTACTTTTATCTGATGAGAAGCCCGGAATCCTCTTCCCTGATTCTGAATATAAATAGAACCTGCTTCTTTTGATTTTTTCAAATCCATTCTCTGCATTGCAATGTTGTATACTTTATCAATTGCAAATATAACATTTAAAGCATCTCCCATTGGTTTCGCAAAATATTTAAACAGTTCTTCTCCATAGTCAATTCCAATATCTTTTGCTGTATCAGCTATCACTTCATCCAATTTTAAATCACTAAGATTTTGGGCAATCGTATTACAAAAATCCCACTGTGATTTCGATGTGAGAAATACTTTTTCCGACACATTTTCCCATAATTTTTCGGTGACCTTATCATATTCCTCCGAAAATAGTTCTTTTCTTTCTTCTACTAATTTTTTTGCTAATTTTTCTGCAAAGTCATCACTATATGGATTGTAGTTTACTACTTCATCTGTTAATTTTCCAAATGACATTAATAAATCTGCAAAATTAATAACCGACACAATAGAAGAATTGTCTGGATTATTACAAATCCTGATATAACCATTTTCCGGAATATTTTTTAACTCAAATGATGTTTTCTTTGAAAATCCACTTTCCTGCCGATAAGTATTAATTGCTCCATTTTTTATATCTTTTATCAGATAACCAACATTATCCCATAGTACATGCTTAATACTATCATTATTTGACACCATTTTATCTATAACTTTAGCACCTTTTAACTTACCATTAGCATCGTAAATCTCTAGTATTGCATAAGTATAATTTGAATTATATATATCAAACGTAATATTTGCTGTTTTGTCATCGTTTATCGTATACTGATAACTATCCATATATAATCCATTCATATTGTATATATTGACAATACTATTATCTATGTATTGTTTTGGAACAGAATTTAATGTATAGGAATGATAATAGTTTGTATAAACAGTTATAGAAATTTCTGTTGTATATCCTGTAACGGTATCCTTAAAAGAAACCTGTGTTATTCCACTTTGCACACCCTTCAATTCTATTATTCTGATGTTATTTTCACTGCTGTCTTCCATTACTTCCAGAATAGATGTGTCTTTTATCTGAAATGTAATACCGGAAATATCATTTATTTGTTCCCCATTAACAATCAATCCAATACTTAATGTAATTGTACTTTCCTTCGGAATACTTAAATTATTATAATCTGAATATATGATAAAACCATCCTGCATTCTATCATCCGTTTCACTCTTTTCTGCATTTCCCGTCACACCTTCGTTATCTGCACTGGTAAAACTATATTCAACATCATAATCCGCCTCTGTATCATATCCCTGATAGGTCATGGATGCATAAAATTTCATATTTATTTCAGAAATCATACCGCTTTCCTCATCAAGAATTATATTCATATCTACATCACCATATTGTATATCTTCTATATCCGGCATAAGCTTTATGGCATTAAGTTTTGCATTTTCCATTTTTTCAGCCGGAATAACCACGGATATTTTATTATTTGATATTTTGCATTTTCCATCATATTCTCTGTTAATCCGTTAAAATCAAAATATTCTGCATCCATTTTTACGTCTGCAGATGTCTTGTCTGGTTTTGTGTATTCATAATGAGCTATACCATTTTCATATTTTACATCCCATGCATACTCCTGTTTCATAATCTTGAAATCCGCACTTCCCACCATTACCGTATCCTGCAGATTCCCATCTGCATAGCCCGAAATATTCATATCTGAATTTATTGCAGCTTTTGTTTTTAATTTTATATTGTCTTTGGAAAGTGCCATATCTGCGGTCATACCCATTTTTTCATTCCAGTTTCCGGATGCAGTGGTTGCCTGCATTGCCTCCTGATAAATCTGATATGCCGTATTTTCTTTTGCATATATTGTATATGGAACAGTTTCCAGACATATACTTTACATCAGTGTGCAGTCCCCTTACTATTATGTTTATCTGAATATACCAGTAAAATTAAAGCTCTACACTTGTAATGTCAATATACCAGGAACCTCCTGTTTCTATTACTCCGATATTCATCGAAGTGTCAGTTTCGGTATCTCCGGCTTTTATTGTAATTTCAATGGTAATCTTCTTTGCAGCACTGATATCTATTCCCATATCTTTATAATCGTTTTTTAAATCCGACAGATTATCTCCTTTTACATCTTCCGTTTCCGTAATTTCATAAGATATTTCCCAGTCATTTCCCAGATATTTATCAATCTGGTTCATCTGCTTTTTCAGGCTCTTATTGACTTCCTGAATCATTTCATCCTTATCATAATCTGCTTCCTCTGCAAGATAATCGACTGCTTTTTCCGGAATCATTTCAAACACAGCTTCTGCATCGCCATCAAACTGTGCTGTAAGATATTTATCTACGGTTTCTTCATATCCTCTGCCGCTTCCGGATGTACCTGCGGATATTATCAGGATAAGAATTACTGCCACAACGGTGATACCTATCACTGCCTTTTTATGACTTTTCTTCTTTGCCTGATATGGCATATTTATGCCCATCTGATATGCCGTACTCTGTCCCTGTGTCCCATCGAGTTTTTCTCCGCAGGCAACACAGAACTTTGCATTATCTTCATTTTGTTTTCCACATTTTGTACAGTACATATTTCCACCCCATTTTTAATAAACACTTGTTTTAAATTCGTCATGATATTCCATTGCAAGCTCTGATAAATCTTTTGTAAAATCCGCCGGATTCTTACCTTTTTCAAACACAGCACTTTCAACATTATCAGTTCCTGCACAGTCAAGCCGGTTATTGTTGTTATATACCTCAGTCATAAAAGTTCCAATGCCCAAAACCTGACTTTCTGAGGAGCATATCCATTTTCCATTTTTTACTGTTTCAAAGTACGCGTCAAAATACGGACTTCTGTCGATTCCATAATTTTTCTTTCCGACCGTATCTCCCCCTGCTGCCGTTGTCGGATACTTCTTTTCATAGCTTTCCCATACTGTTTCGTCAAGTGTAACCGGGCAGTTATCCAGTGGTGTAACAGATTTACCAGATGCTGATGCTGCCGCTGTTATTTCATCTGCTTTGAATATTTTATAATTCCAGCCCTCTGCTCCCCAGCCAAAATATTTTAATACTTCATATGCTTCTCTTGAATATTCTGTATCTGCATAAATCCCTGCAAAATCCATGGTTGAAAGATTTACCTCACTATTTTTATTATTCTGTGTATGAGGCAGTTTATATGGCACATAATAAACCTGATTCTCATATATTCTACCGGTATTCCAGTATCTTTCCCAGCACCACCAGTTGTCCAGACGTATCGCTGTCATTCCCATATCCTGAGGACACTGGTTATCCGATCCCGCTATTACATCAGGTGCTTTATATCCGTTATCCCGGAACGATTTTTCTATCTGCATACCTTTTTCCCAGTATGTAAAATCAAAACTTTCCCCTGTCCAGCCAAATGTACCAATACATTCTCTGCCTGCCGCAACCGGATACCATTCTACCACAGATACAGCCTCTGAAATTCCCCATCCGCTTCCATCGCCTGCGGTGCTGCTTTCCACACATTTCTGCATATCTTCAAATGTCCAGTCCATAGATGGCATTTCTATATTTTTCTTTGCAAAGTAATTCATATCCACCCATGCTTCACTCGGATAAAATCTGACCGGTGTAAGCCATTTTGTATCTGTCTGCAGATAGCCAAGTTTGTACTCGTTCACTCCTCCGATTATATTTTGTGCATCTTTATCAGCCTCCCACATCGGTGTCATATCTGCCACCATTCCATTGACAGCAGCAAAATCAGGTGAACCCATGATCCAGAATACATCCGGCATATTATCTGTACCAAGATTATTCAAAAGTGTCGTGTCGTAATCCTCCGCTGCCACTTCATAGGCTTCCACTTTAATATTGGGATATTTTTTACTCCATTCTTCATTCAGTGCATCAATTACCGCTAAATCTCCCCAGACCTGATATTTAATTGTAATATTATCCGTTGTATTTATTTTTTCCAGTGCGATTTTATAAGATACTTTTATACCAACCTCAACATCTTCTCCATCCAGTTCAAATGTTGTATATGCAGTAAGTTCGTTTCCCGACTCCGTTTCTGCTTTTGCAAAACCAGTTGGCAGCATTGCTCCCAGCAAAGTAAAAATCAGCAGATAAGAAATATACTGCTTTTTATTCCGTTTCTTTTTTCTGTGCATTAATATAAGAATGAGTATTACTGCTATAAATGCAATAGCTATCACTGCCGGAAGTATACCAGAATCTTCTTCCCCGCTATCTTCACTTTTACTGTCAGAAGTTGTCCTTTTTACAACTTTTCGGCTCTCTGTACTTTCTGTCTGCTTACTCTCATCGGCTGTTATCTTCATTGTTGCATATAATTTAACACCTGATTTCAAATCTTCGCCAATTTCATTATCTGTAAATTCCACTTCCATGCCTTCCGGAACAATAGGCTCTACCTGAATTTCATCCAGATAATTTTTAGATATATTTTCAATGGATATATACACTTTCATATTCTCATCCGCATCATATTTTTCCTTATCCGGATCGATACCCACTTTTATATTTTCATCTGCATTTTTATTCTGTACAGTTTCCCGTGTATCAGGAATTACAACCTGTTTCTCTGTTGCTGCTGTTCCATTTCCTGTAGCGATTCCCGCTTCTGCCACACTAACCATATTTGCAACTAATATGACAGGCAGCAGAAATTGCATTATCCATAACTTATTCTGTCTCTTCATAATGAAAACCTCCTTTTCAAATTGTGTACTTTTTGATTCCATCTGTTTTAGTCTCAAAATAAGAAAGATAATTATAATTTTATGAAATTTTCTTGATTTTTTTATATTTTCTCTGTATACTATATCCATACTGAACAGGCTATCAAAAAGTACACGATTTGATAGTCTGTCTTTTTTCTACCGTTGAACCCTGTATTCCCTCAGTCTGCGGTAAAAGGTTGCCTGACTCATGCCACACTGTTCTAAAACCTCTTCAAATTTCAGATTCTTATTTTCCCATTTCTGAACAATTTCCCCGAAATTATCCGGTACTTTTTTCAAAGGTCTGCCAAATTTTATGCCCTTTTCTTTTGCCGCCGCGATTCCTTCCGCCTGCCGCTTCCTTATATTTTCACGTTCATTCTGTGCCACAAAACAGAGTATCTGCAATACAAGGTCCGCAATAAATGTTCCCATCAGGTCTTTTCCCCGACGTGTATCTAACAGCGGCATATCCAGCACACAGATATCAATGCCGATTTCTTTTGTCAGTGTATGCCACTGTTTTTGGATTTCTTCATAATTTCTTCCCAGCCGGTCAATACTCAGGACATACAGAATATCCCCCTCTTTTAATTTTTTTATCAGTTCTTTATACTTGGGCCGATTAAAATCCTTTCCCGACTGCTTGTCCACAAAAATATTTTTCACTGGTATGTGTGCATTTTTTAATGCAATAATCTGTCTTTCTTCATTCTGGTCCATACTTGATACGCGTGCATAACCATAAGTATTCATAATCTTTATTCCTCCATGTAGTAATCTGACTCCACCTCGAAATCTTCTAATTACATGCTTTTCACAGTAAAATGCCCTTGACAATAATCCGATTTCGGATTAAAATGTATTTTGTCCGATTTCGGATTATTACTAATGTGAGGTATTTTTATGAATTTTGAAATGAAATCTAATATTGTCACTTACAACCAGCTGGTAAAAGAACTGGATGACACTTACAAATTATATTCCAAAAAGAGCGGGCTGTCAGATACCGTATTCTGGATTTTGTATTTTATTTATGAACAGAAAGAACCCTATACACAGTCAGAAATCTGTGATGCTTGGTATTATAGCCGTCAAACGGTAAATTCCGCATTAAAGAATCTGGAAGAAAAGAATCTTGTGAAACTCATTCCAAGTAAAACCAACCGGAAGAATAAAGAAATTTTTCTGACCGAAGAAGGACTTCTTCTCGCAAGAAAAGTAATTGTTCCTCTGATGGAAGCCGAAACAAAAGCACTGGATGCCCTTGAAGAAAAGGAAATGCATCTATTTTTCTCCCTGATGAAAAAACATACCGATATTTTTAAAGAAGAAATAAACCATATTTTAAAGGAGGAAGAAGAATGAAAATTCAGTTATCCGACCATTTTACCTACCGCCGTCTGCTCCGTTTTGTATTTCCATCCATTCTGATGATTTTATGCACTTCGGTCTACTCTATCGTGGATGGATTTTTTGTTTCCAATTTTGCCGGAAAAACACCTTTCGCCGCGTTGAATCTGATCATGCCGGTTCTTATGGGTGTAGGCTGTATCGGATTCATGCTCGGTACGGGTGGAAGTGCCGTTATCGCAAGAACACTCGGCGAGGGAAAACCAAAACTTGCAAACGAATATTTTACCATGCTTGTTTTTGCCGCATTCCTTGGCGGCTTTATCATATCTGCACTGGGATTTATTTTTACCCCGCAGATTGCCTCCCTGCTCGGAGCGACCGGCGAGCTGAAACGATACTGTGTGATTTATGCCCGAATCCTGTTCTGCTCCGCACCTGCCTTTGTTTTACAATATGTATTTCAGAGCTTTTTCGTGGCTGCCCAGAAACCGGAACTGAGCCTGCGCATCAATATTTCTGCCGGCATTGCAAATATTATTTTGGATTATCTGCTGATTGTCGTCTTTGACCTCGGTCTGGCCGGTGCCGCCATTGCAACTGCTGTCGGGGAATATATCGGCGGACTGACTCCGGTATTTTATTTTTGCAGAAAAAATAACAGTCTTTTGCAGTTTACCAAATTAAAATTTCATGGAAAAATACTGCTTCAGGCCTGTGCAAACGGATCCTCCGAAATGGTCACCAACCTTTCCACTTCCCTGGTAAATATTTTGTATAATTTCCAGCTTATGAATATTGCAGGGGAAAACGGTGTGGCCGCATACGGCATCGTTATGTATATCAATATTGTATTTATGGCGATTTATCTTGGCTATTCCATCGGAAGTGCTCCGATTGTCAGCTACCATTACGGTGCCGGCAATCATCCGGAATTAAAAAATATGCTTAACAAAAGTCTGCGGCTCATCAGCATTACCGGGGTTTCTCTGCTTGTACTTTCTGAATTGCTGTCAAAACCACTTGTATTGATTTTTGCAAATTATGATGCGGATTTGCTTGCTATGACCGTACACGGGTTCCGCTTATATGCGATTGCATTCCTGATTATGGGCTTCAATGTATGGGGTTCTTCCTTCTTTACTGCCCTGAACAATGGAATTGTATCTGCCAGCATTTCCTTCCTGCGTACTTTGGTCTTTCAGGCAGCCGCAATTCTTATTCTGCCCGTTCTGTTTGGCATCAATGGAATCTGGCTTTCCATTGTAGCAGCAGAAAGTCTTGCATTATTTGTTACTTTTGCTTTTCTGGTAAAGAACAGGGAACGATACCATTACGGCAGAACAAAATCCTGTTAAAAAAACAACCCCGACAGCATTTCTGAAAGAATGCCGTTGGGGTTCTATTCTTATTTGTTGTTCATTTCTATGGGAATTGATATTTCAAAATCAGATTCATTGTTCTTTTCTAATAAAAAAACCTGAAGTTTATATTCTTTTCCTCCAACTTCAACTATTTTTTCTGCAAAGTTTCTTAAACTCTGCACCTGTGTTTTATACGGATTTAGATTTCTTTGAAATTTTAACCAAATCAAATCCGGCATATTAGATGGCTTTTCTATATGATTATATTTTAGTTTTTCCAGAAAATCCGCTACTGCCAAGAATTTATTTGCTTCAAAACTTCTGGTTGCAATGCCAAACTTCACATCCTCTTCATATCCATCTGCCTGATAATATATTAAAAAACTTGTTTTATGCAGATTTTCATCATTTAACTGTTCAATAAAATCACGAACTTCCTTGATTGCCGTTATCATTGCACCATCTTTAAACAAATCGTCACTAAAAGCGGAAATATCTCTTTTTACATCCAAAATAAAAGATTGGATTCTCTTTTGCTGTTCATCCACCATACAAATCAATACATCCGTTGTCTTCCAGCCATTTTTAGCTATTGCACCAGAACTTCTGTACTCATATCCAAAAATTCCATATTGACCATCTTTCAATGAACAATACAAATTTACAATATCTCTGTCTTGTTCATGCTCTTCAATCACTGGAACTATCATATCCCTATCTATCTTGTACAATATATTCTTTTCAAATTTTGTGTCTTCTTTTACTTTTCTCAGATTTATTTCTCTCATCCCTGTATTTCTCCCAATTTCACAGCTTCATCATATAAACTCATTGCAGATTTTGCAAATAAATCAAACTGATATCCACTCTCCTTATCAGGAATAATTTCATTCACAACACTCTTTCCGTTTTTCTGAGTAATAAACTCATACACCCTAAAAGTATTCGTGGTTAATAAATCCTCATTTTCCAAACCAAATTTTTTAATAATTTCCTCATTATGTTTCTTTTCATAAGAGGCAGATAAAATATATAGATTATTTATTTTAGAAACAAGGGTGTCACTATGTGTACTTATCATCAATTTAACACCTTTATTGCTTAACCGATTTAAAAAACGAACCAGTTCTAACTGTTTCTGAGGATGAAGACTTGCCTCTGCCTCATCAATAATAAGCCTGCTATAATGTTTGTCTGATGTCAATGCCATCACGATAGGAGTAACTTCATTTATCATTGCAGAAGCAAGATAAATTGGTACTTGGGTATCTGTGTTGTTTGACTGGTAAGAAATCATTCCCTGCTTGTTAATGTTTATATGTCCCTCAATAATATGCTGTTCAAAAAAATCTAATTCTTTTTTGTAAGCTTCCTTCACTTTTTCATCTTCTACATATGTCTGAAGTAATTTTAAGAAATCATAAATCGGCTGTGTTAATCCACCATACATCTGTTTATTTTCAACCAGTTTATTATCTTCCATCTGAAATACTATCGCATCATCTGTTTTATTTGCAAAAAAATCACGATATAACAACATCAGTCCGGTTCTTGACGCAGGCAGAAACATACTTTTTGATTCAAGTATTCTTATCAGCATATTTTTAACAATATCCACTTCCCTGCCAGCTATTGCCATTGATAACTGCAACGGAACCGCAATACTGTTATCTTTTTTCTTTTCCGACAAAATACTTACCTTCCAGGTATTTTTATCTTTTGGCCATACTTCCTCGAGATGTGGTATTTCTTTACTAAACTTTT
>ENA-ORMJ01002083-ORMJ01002083.1-human-gut-metagenome-genome-assembly--contig:-NODE-2083-length-10536-cov-2.083294_pt1 | contig 10536 bp, 5 predicted proteins | sample MGYA00242100_ERZ508989 | MGnify/ENA primary metagenome ERZ508989 (study PRJEB26280, sample SAMEA2531403) | human gut metagenome | biome: human gut; feature: human-associated habitat; material: faeces...
CTCTTTAAGAATAGAAAGTGGGTATAGTACAACTTTATTTTTCTATTCATATAGAGACTGTTCATAAATGATCAGTTGAAATTGAAATCTTAGGCTTTTATGTGTGAGTTTGGGTAAACATAATCATTGTTCTCATCGTTATAGCCTATAAATATAATGGATTTATAATATGAAAGGGTTATTGTTAATTGGGATTTTTATGTTTTACTCTATTTCCAGTGTTTGGGGACAGGATGTAATAAAACAATATGCAGGAACAGCAATGCTATATCCTGTTCAGGAAGACTCATTCCATCTTTCTACTAGTGATATGGTGCCATTTTATATCAACCATTTGGGAAGACATGGAGCCCGGTTCCCAACTTCAGGGAAGGCACTGGATAAGGCTAAAGAAGCACTTATACTGGGGCAACAGGAAAACAGACTAACAACTGATGGGAAAATATTACTCTCTATATTACAGCATTTATCTGATAGTTTTGAGGGACAGTGGGGAAAACTGTCAGTGTTGGGAGAGTTGGAACAAAAGGGAATTGCCGGACGTATGATGAGACATTATCCTCAATTATTCAGTAATTCGGCTAAAGTCGAGGCTATAGCAACCTATGTTCCTCGGTGTATAAATAGTATGGATGCATTTCTTACTCGTTTGATGCTGGATAATCCTTCTTTACGTATACAACGAAATGAGGGGAGGCAATACGATGATATTCTCCGCTTTTTTGATTTAAACAAATCTTATGTAAATTATAAGAATAATGGTGATTGGCTTTCTATATATGAAGCATTTGTACGGAATAAAATATCTTCTGCTTCTATCATGAAGAAATTTTTTATTGAACCGGAACGAGAGACCGATGAAGAAGCGGAAGAGGTTGTTATGGCTTTGTTTTCCATAGCTGCCATACTTCCTGATACAGGGTTATTGACGAATTTAGACGACCTTTTCACAATGGAAGAATGGCGTAGCTATTGGCAAACTCAGAATTTGAGACAATATATGAGTAAAAGCTCCGCACCTGTCGGAAGGATGTTGCCTGTTGCCATTTCATGGCCTTTGTTATCAGATTTCATTTATACTGCTGATGAAGTAATAAAAGGCAAGTCTGATAATGCTGCGAATTTTCGTTTTGCTCATGCGGAAACGGTGATCCCTTTTGTGGCATTGATGGGCATAGAGAATACGGATGTTCAAATTTCCAATCCTGATTCAGTTTCCCGATATTGGAAAGATTATGAGATATCTCCAATGGCAGCTAATGTACAATGGATTTTCTACCATGATAAAGCCCGTGGGGTATGGGTTAAGATTCTTTTGAATGAAAAAGAAGCGAAACTCCCCATTGCAACTTCTCGTTTTCCCTATTATCCCTGGGAAACCGTTTGCGCATATTTTAAAGAACGAATAGAAATGGCTAAAAGGATACTTATCAAAAACTAATTTGAATCTATTTCTTGTCAGCTATTTCAAAAGGAACACGTACCGAAACTCCTTTCTTCATCAGATTAGTCAGGTTGGGGTAGAGGCGTTGTTTGAATGACTCCCAATTACGGTATTTCATTTGTGTCCATCCGGCTTCTGCCAACGCGAAAGCGCGGGGATATGCCATATAGGTTGCCCGGTTAATGTCCCGTATCGCTTCTCCCCATAAAGTTCCCATAACTCCGGTGATATGAGCCTGATCTTCGGCAGGCACGCCATATCCCGGGTCGAATTGATACGACTTTTCCAAAGTAGTAACGGGCATACCCCAATTGTTGAACTCGGGAAAATCTCCTTTCAGTTGCGGATAATCCAGATAAGCGTACTCACCTGGTGCCATGATAAGCGGATTACCGTGCTTTCGGGTAAGTTCAAGACAGGTAGGTGTCAATCCTCCACGCCAGCTTACTAAAGTCACGTTCTTGGGATAAGGAAAGAGATAGTCGTTGGCAGGCGGATAAATATTGTCCAGTTCGCACCAAAGTATAGGAGTCTTATTGTTCTCCTGGACGAAAGAAAGCATACGGCTGAAAAAAGGAATCATAAGCTGTGAAGCTTTCTGATAACCTAGCTCTTTCATCATGGCCTGACAACGGCTACATTGGGTCCAGTTCTTTTCTATCACAGCTTCGTCGCCTCCTAAATGTATATAATCGGATGGGAACAAGGAAGATATTTCTTTGATGATATCCTGATAGACGGAATACACTTTCTCATTATTCGCGCAAAGCATTAAATCCGTAGTTTTGCCTACTATCTTAGGCAGCGTATCGGTGTGTGTACATCCCAATTCGGGATAGGCGGCTAGTATAGCTACTGTATGTCCGGGGATATCCAGTTCGGGAATGACCTCGATATTCCGTTGAGTGGCATATTGAATGATTTCGGCAAGCTGCTCTTGCGTATAATAATCTTTGCCGACTAATTTAGGATGTTTTTTTATTTCGACTCTCCATCCCTGGTCGTCTGTCAAGTGCAACTGGAGTATGTTGTATTTGTAACGTGCCATCTGGTCAATGAAGAACTTCACATCATTTACCGGAAGGAAATGACGGGCAGGGTCGAGCATTAATGCCCGATGAGAGAAGCGGGGCGCATCATCAATGCGGATTGGAGAAATCTCCTTGTGTGCAGTGGCGCACGCGTCACCTAATAGAAGCTGATCCATCGTCATGACTCCATAATAGACCGCTCCTGCGGTAGCTCCGCTGATAGTGATCCCTTTGGAGGTTATTTCGATACGATAATGCTCTTTTCCTTCCATTGCAGGATCAACCAGCAAACGGATGTCCGCACGGCCGGATTCGGATGCAAGTGGAACCTTTGCCTGCATCCTGTCTTGTAATATCGTTTGCAGCGTCTTTGCTGTAAACAATTCCGGCTGATTCAAATAGATAGCCGTCTTTCCGGAACGGACGGTAAAAGGCTTCCCTTTTACCGGTGTGATCTGATTGGGCATGGGCAACAAAGCCGAAGTATTATTCTGGGCAACCAGATATCCGGCTAAGAAAAGCAAACAAAGGCAAGTATAAATTTTCATGGTCGATATTGGGGGTAAATGTTTCGTGTTAATCTGAATGAAATAGATTCAGTGTTATTGTCTGATTTGGGTTAATCCATTCTCTTTGTCATATTTAAGTTGATAGCTACGTCCTTTTGCAGTCTTGAAAGAGATTGTTTTACCGGCATATTTTACGGTACAATTCTGTCCCGCCTTGGATAGGAGGGTGGCTTCTTTCAAGAGTCCGTCTTTCCATATCATATCTATCTCGAAATTTCCTTTGGCGCATACACCGTGTATCGAACCGTCTTTCCAGGCATCCGGCAAGGCAGGCAGCAGTTGGATGAATCCCATGTGGCTCTGCAACAGCATTTCTGTAATACCTGCTGTGCCACCGAAGTTTCCATCTATTTGGAAAGGCGGGTGTGTATCCCAAAGGTTATCTACCGTTCCGTTTTTCAACAGATTACCAAAGAGGGTATAGGCGTGATTTCCATCCTGCAGGCGTGCCCATTGGTTTAACTTCCATCCCATACTCCAGCCGGTAGCACCGTCGCCACGATGCACCAATACAACTTTGGCAGCTTCTGCCAGTTCGGGAGTAGTGATAGGAGAAACAGTGTGTCCGGGATGCAGACCGAAGAGATGATTTACATGGCGATGTTCGTCTTTCGGATCGTCGATATCGGTTGACCATTCCAGTAACTGACCATAACGACCTATTTTATAAGGAACGAGATTGTCAAGCACATGTTCCCATTGTTTGCGTTCTTTTTTGTCTATTCCCAACTCTTTGCTCGCTTGGATGGCATCCAGCAGGATTTCACGGACAACCGCATGCACAAATGTAGCTCCCTGATCGACAGGCCCGTGTTCCGGTGAAGTAGAGGGGGCAGCCGTATACGTTCCGTCCGGTTTATGCCAGAGATAGTCAACAGTAAAGTTGGCACTGCTCTTAATCAGTTCATATCCTGTTTCTTTCAGGAATTTCAGGTCTTTGGTATAGTCATAATATTCCCAGACGTGAGTTGCCAGCCAGGGGCCTGCCATCGGATTAAAGTTCCAGGACATGTCCTGACTTTCTAATGGGGTGGTAAAGCCGAAGATGTTGGCGGAAATAGATGCTGTCCATCCTCTTGCGCCAAAATAAGACTGAGCGGTCTTTTCTCCCGGTTTCACTAAGGTACGGATGAAATCGATTAACGGAAGCATACATTCATCCAGGTTTGTAGAGCAGGCTGGCCAGTAGTTCATTTGGATATTAATGTTATTATGATAATCCACACGCCAGGGGCCGTCTATGTTGTTATGCCAGATGCCTTGCAGATTGGCAGGCATATTTCCCGGTCGGGAACTGGCTATCAACAGATAGCGTCCGAACTGGTAATAGAGTTTCTCCAAGTAGTAGTCAGGTTGTCCTTTCCGATAGTTTTTCAGTCGTTGGGCAGTGGGCAGATTGGCTGTTTTCACTGTAGGATTCAACTCAAGTTTCACCCGGTTGAACAAAGAAGCGTAGTCTTTGTAGTGTTCGTTCAGTAAGTTGGCATATCCTTTGGCTACGGCATCCCTCATCCATTGCTGTGTTGTTTCAAGCGGGTTAACGCCGACATATGTTTTAGGATCGGTGAAGTCCGGTGCGAAATTCATTTTATAATCGGTATCCGCAGTGACATAAAATATAACTTCGTCTGCTTCCTTCACTGTAATCCGCCCGTCTGCGTTGTTTAGGCTTCCTCCTTTTACTGTGGCCTGAATACGTACTGCATATTTCATTCCGTTATTGTCCAAAGAAGCTGTATAAACAAGGCCATTATTACCGTCGGTAGAGAACTGTCCGGTAGATACCGGGTTGGGTGCATATCTGAAAGTGAGATTCTGTTTGCCCGGTTGGTCGGCACTGAAACGCATCACCATCACATTGGCAGGGTAAGAAATAAAATAGTTACGCTGATATGCTACGTCATCTTTTTTGAACTGAACCACCGCCATTGCCGAATCCAGTGATAAGATACGTTTGTAGTCGCTCATGCCTATTGTGCTTAATCCTGTTTCTACATAGAATTCTCCCATTGTAGTGAAGTTACCAAATCGGAAAGGCTTTTCTTTGGAAAATTCATAAGGGACTTCACTGTTGAAATTCTCGCGTGTCAGTTTTTCCGCTTTTTTCTGGTCTCCTTCTACGAACGCTTTACGTATTTCGTCCAGGATATGGGCGGACTGTTTGTTCACATTCCAATAGTAATCTGCTCCTTTGGCTGTATTAGGGCCGCCACGCCAGAGTGTTTTCTCATTAAAAGTAATGCGTTCTGCTTCTACTGAACCCAAAATATTAGCACCGATGCTTCCATTGCCGATGGGCAATGACTGTGATTCCCAACTGGCATCCTGTTGGGCACTGTGCCAGACTTCTTTTCCTTGCAGTGTATTGGGAGAATCAAACCAGATAGAAAGTCCTTTGGTGTAATCCGTACTTTCTGCATGGCCTGTAAAAATCGTAAATAAGGCACAAAATAGGAGCGAGTGTTTCTTTTTCATTATCGTGGCGTGTTTTTTATTAGATAAAATATGTATTATAAATCTATGTGTATCACAGCTTTTTAGAAGATGATGGTGCAAAAATAACAAAAAAACAGCTATATACAAACAATATGTTATGTAAACAGAAAAAAGACTGTTCGCTTCAAAAGGAACAGTCTTTTTCTATAACCTAGTATTAAAAAGGTTATTGTTCCCTGATTTTATTCTTTTCCGCTTTGATCCGGATTTTGTTTCAGATAATAATTAATTCTTTCGGTCCAAGGTTTGTTTTCGAGTGGGAAGACATTACACTGTTCTGCCCATTTATTCCATTTAACTTCTAGTTTCTTCACAATCCTTGGATATTGGGCGGACAAATCTTTGGTTTCGAACGGATCTATCGATAAGTCGATTAGCTCCCATGGTTCATTCCGGCTGCCCCGTACCAGTTTCCAATGGTCGGAAATAATGGCGCAGGAACTTTGATGCTCAAAGTATAATTCTCTGGGCTTTATCTTTTTTCCATGAATTGAAGGGAGTAAGCTCTTGCCGGGCAAATTCTCTTTGAATTCTGACGGATAAGTGGCTGTGGTAATATCCATGCAGGTAGGCAGTATGTCTATAATGTGGGCAGGTTGCCTGCAAATCTGACCTTTCATCTTGTTTTTTCCGGCATCGCCATAAGATAAGATAAAAGGGGTACTTGTGCCTCCCTGAAAACATTGTGACTTATAGCTTCTATAAGGAGTATTGCTCAAATCGGCCATAAGCTGCCCCAGATATCCGCCTTCTTTGGTTGCACCGTTATCGCTTAAGAAGATAAATACGGTATTGTCCAGTATCCCTTTCTCCTTGATGGTTTCCACTAGTTCACCGATTCCGCTATCCACAATTTCGATCATGGCGGCATAGGTTGCCATATCGGTAATCCACTGTTCCTGTTGCTTTGGGGTAAGCGTTTCCCAGGAGGGACGTTTCCCGCCAAATTCTTTTTGGTAGACAGGATAATCCATCTCGTCCGAAATGAACTTTAGCTCCTTTAACCTGTCGAAACGTTGTTTGCGCAACACGTCATATCCCACTTTATATCGGTCTCTGCATTTTTCTACACGATCGACAGGAGCCTGGAGGGGTAAGTGAGGGGCATAATGAGCTACGTACATAAACATCGGTTTGTCTGTAGGGTGTTGCTTGACAAAACTGACGGCGGAATCGGTGATGGCAGTGGTATAGTAATAGTCATCGGGGAATTCAGTGATTCGGGTCAGATTGCTGTATACCGGTGTCGGTTTATAATAACTGCCTCCTCCGCTCAGGCAACCGTAATATTTGTCAAATCCCCGTTGGGCCGGATAGCTGCCGTTGGGAGCATCAAAAGCTCCGTCCACTGTGACGTGCCATTTACCGCTCATATATGTGCTGTAGCCATTCGCTTTCATCACCTCGGCAATGGTGGGGATGTTTTTCGTAATTTGTCCTCTGTATCCGGGGCGGTGTTCATCTACTGCCGTCATCCATCCCATGCCGGCTTCGTGCTGATAATGCCCTGTCAGCAAAGCAGCACGGCTGGGGCAGCTTCTTCCTGTATTTTTGAACAGGCTGAAGCGTACCCCGTTTTCTGCCAAACGATCTATGTTGGGAGTCTGGATTTCACTTCCGTAGCAACCCAGATCGGAGAATCCCATATCGTCACATAAAATCAATACAATATTGGGAGGAGTATTTACCTGTGCTTCTGTACTGGCGAAACTCGCTCCTAATAAAAATGAAGTATATACTATTCTATTCATCATAACTGTATTTTAATAAGTTTGTGTTTTTCTGTTTATAGATAGAACCATGCGCATTATTCAAAGTCACTCTGTTGCTTTTCTACTTCTTTCAGTTTCAGGCGGTTCAGTTCCTGTTGTAATTCAAGTACACGCTTTTCGCAATCGGATGAGGCGGCATTCACCTTATTTCCGGCATCTTTGCTTGCGGATTGTGCTTGTGTCAGTTCATCTTTGTCTGCTACCAGCGTATGTTCCGAAGGAAAAGTAGGAATAATCAGTTCTGCCGGAACCGGCGTATGTTTGCCTTGCCATACCACCGATGCGCGGATTTTGATTTCTCCCGGTGTGGTGGTAGATCTTACCAAGACTGGAGCAGTTCCCCAAAGTACCGGACGTGGATTGGTGAATGTTTGGCCCTGTCCTTCGATTTCGAACTTTACTTCATAATTATTCAAACGCTTGATGTTTCCGTTTTCATCTGCGATGGCTGCAATGACCGTCACGATGTCCGATCCGTCCGCTTTCATCTGCACTTTCTCGTCATCTGCCCAGAGCAACAGTTTTGACGGGCGGCGTGTGGGTGTTACTTTATGTGTCGCAACCACTTTCCCGTCCATTAATCCTTCTGCCAGAAGGTAAGAATCTGCCTGTTTCTTTTGGCGTGACAGCTTTTTATCATACATGACATCAAATACATCCTTGAATGTGATGACGGGTGAAGGCATTCCGGCTTCATTTGCCGGCTTATGATAAGTATACTCTTTGCCTCCTTTGCAATAGGTGAGGCGAACTTCGTCGCAGTTGCTATATATCGTTACATCTTTCGGAGAGAAAGGAGTCATGGCATTAGCTATGTAAATCATCGGTCCGTTATCTGCGATCAATTCCTTGTTGGGTTCGGCAGGACGCTGGGAACAGAACATATAATAAGATAGCTTAGGTTGTCGGAAGGCGTCCATGATGCCTCCGTAGAACGGATCTGGATGATAGCCTCTCTGGTGATCGAACGAGTGCCACAGGCAACCGCCCATATGTTGTCTGGTAGTTCTGTATAGTCCATCATAACTGGTAAGCTGATAATCGTTCTTAGCATAACCCTGTGCCTGAATCAGCATCGGTACTTCTCCCCAGCCACGATTGACCCGGCTTGGTGAGTTGTGAGAGTTCCAGTCATCCACATTATCTCCCCATTCGCGGGTGAAATAACTGATTTTCGGGTCCAGATTTTCAGTATTAAAGGCTCCGCCACCTCCGTTCATCGGATGGGTAAAGTGTATCGGGAAGTATTCGTGTCCGCGTGCTGTTACATCACATCCGGCATAACAATATGGATACGGATATTCTTCATTGAGAATGTCTACTACATTTTTAGCAAAATCCGCCGGATACCATGTTTCGTTCAGAATCGGCTCCCACATCCATACACTGGGGTGGTTGCGGTCACGGCGAACCATATTGCGGATATCACTATACACTCTTTGAGCAAAGATCGGTTGATCATTCCAGAATTGCCATCCCGGTGTGTTGACAATAACAAACAGTCCTAATTCATCACAAGCATCCATAAACGCCGGATCTTGCGGATAGTGGGCGGTGCGGATAACACGCATTCCGGCATCACGCAACTTCTTCGCGTCCCGCCAATGAAGGCTGTTGGGTAAGGCGTTGCCTATCACTGCAAAATCCTGATGACGGTTGGCTCCCATCAGAGGATAGGGATAAGGTTTGCCATTCAGCCAGAATCCGTCTTTTCCTTTAAATTCAATGCTGCGAATGCCGATACGGCGATAATATCCGTCGATGGTGTTACCGGCTTTATCCTTTATATAAATGTGTAGTTTGTAAAGATAGGGGCTGTCGGGTGACCATAAATGAGGTGTTTCTACAGTCACTTTGCAGGAAGTTTGTTTCGCAAGCCCCTTGCTTACCGACAAACCGGTCTCCTTAGAGAGAACACGTTTGCCGTCGTGGTCATAGAGTTCATAGATTATTTTACCACCGAAGGACTTTCCGGAAGTGTTGCGTATATGTGCATCCAGTTTCAATTGTGCGGATTGCTCGGAAACTTTGTCGAAAGAGACAAACAATCCGCCTCCGGCTGTCTCGTTCTCATAATTCGGATCGGTGATGAATACCTTGTTGTGAACTATCATCCAGCAATCCCGGTAAATTCCTCCGAAGTATGCAAAATCCAGTGCATCTTGCGGTTTGCCGGGAGGGTAGGAGGGATCGTCACTGTTGTCTGCCCATACAGTGATTACATTGTCTTCTCCGTACTTCAGACTGGAAGTGACATCTACGATGACAGGCAGAAAACCACCGAAATGTTCTTTCAGTAACTTGCCGTTTACCCATATTTTTGACTTTCCCATAATGGCTTCGAAGTGGAGGAATTGTTGTTTCCCTTTCCAACTCTCTTCGGGAGTGAAATGCTTGCGATACCAGATTTCACCCTGATAATTGATGCATCCGCTTGCCTCGGTAGGGAGGTATTCTATGCCGTCGGGCAGTGATACGATGTTCCAGTCTTTGTCATTGAATTCCGGCTGTTCCGCCCCTTCGATATGACCTTTGTAAAACCGCCAGGCTGGGTTCATGCTATACGCTGTGCGGCCTGTGTTGGAAAGCTGATAAAAGCCGGCTGTGGAGTAAGATGGCTGGTAAGCGTCGGCATAAGCTACCAGTGTTCCAGCCAATAACAGACCACTGAGTAAGATTTTCCACCATGTAGAAGTCGTTTTCATAATTCTTAGATTTGCTTGATTGATTTATCTTTTTATATATTAGTATCAGACTGTTTTGTTTCGCATTAGAATTTCGTTCGGGCAAGGTACAAATTTCCCGATAGTTTGAAGCATAGGACGCCGAGCTTTATTTTTTATTAAACATTAGCCCGGTTCGTCCTACACTTTTTTACCATATCCAAGATGGCTTTATCTATTTTATTTAATACCTATCGGCCCTTCATTGGCTTGAATCGGCCATCCTGGATTCTGGTAAATAATAGAAGTACTCAGATCGTTAGGATTTGAGGCCGTAATTCTGAAGTGCGTGATAGCGATAGGATTCAGATAATGCGCTTCACACCATGTGTATCCTGCATCATACATCAGATTGTTTGTCTTCACAGCGCGGTAAGGACATAGATATTTACCGCTATTAGCATAGCTTGATACATTAGAGGTCTGTCCTTCCGTTCCTTCCTGTATCAGAAGATTTTTTCCGTCCTGCATGTATTTATCCTTTAAATCGGATTCCCATAA
>ENA-ORMJ01002105-ORMJ01002105.1-human-gut-metagenome-genome-assembly--contig:-NODE-2105-length-10444-cov-2.893830_pt1 | contig 10444 bp, 10 predicted proteins | sample MGYA00242100_ERZ508989 | MGnify/ENA primary metagenome ERZ508989 (study PRJEB26280, sample SAMEA2531403) | human gut metagenome | biome: human gut; feature: human-associated habitat; material: faeces...
TCGTCTGGTGTGAGTTCACGAGCAAGTTCTCCAAGGTAAACTGCTACTCTGAATCCAGCAAGACGAACAGCTTTTTCATATTCATGCTGTTTGATTCCTTCAACTGGTTCGCAAACAACTACTAAGTTGTTAAGTTTAGAGAATGGTGTATATTCTGCACCCGGGCCAGACATATCAATAACACCTTCCTGGAATCCAACGATCTTACCAGCTGTAACAACAGCCATTCCTTTTAATGCATATGTCTTACCACTACCTACAGTGTCAACTTTTGCGATAACGCCTGGGAAGACTCCCCCTCTTCCTTCAACTTTAACACGTGGTTCAATAACATCTTTAACCGGAGTGATACGAACGCTTTCACCTGGTTTTGCGATATCAAATTTAACATCTTTGATTTTTTCGTCCTCAAGAACGATTGCCTTTACAGCTTCTTCGTCAACATACAGAACACCATTTTCGATCTTTGATTCAGATGCGAACTGAATGTCGTTAATAAAAATGTGACCTACTTCTAATTTCACTGTAAATTCCCTCCTTTTTTGAATGTGTTTGTTGTATGCTCAAAAGTACACTAAACCGCATGTACTTCTACAGCCTTTTTTTAGCGCCAGCTTTCCGCTGACGGCAGAGCGCTTTATCAGGCTTCTCCTGAATATTTTCTCTCCCCGTAAATGGCATATGCCGAGAAGTATAAGTGCGGCGGCCGTAAACCGTAAAGCTCCGAGCAGAAAAGGAGGCAGTTCCTTTAATGCTATACCTATGAAGAAATAGGTAGATCCCCAGACTACATAGATAAGGAAATAGCCGGTAATGATACCGATTATGTTCCTGTTTGCTTTATTCGGTTCTTCCATTGCTTGAACCTTTCTAAACCTTCTGTTAATACTTGCCGGGGGCAGGCTATGTTGATGCGGACAAAGCCTTCTCCGGTGTCTCCGTACATGCTGCCTTCGTTCAGCCAGAGTTTTTCTTGTTCCAATAGCGAGGTCACTATATCTTCCGAGGTACGCTTTAATGCGGAACAATCCACCCACACAAGGTAAGTACCTTCCAGCTTCGTTACGGGAAACTCCGGCAGATGTTCGGCGAAGAAACTTCTCAGGTAGTTATAGTTATCGAACAAGTACCTTTTCAGTTCTTCCAGCCATTCTTCCCCTTCGTTATAGGCGGCTATCAAAGCTTCCACTCCGAATGGATTTACGTCGCAGACTTCGTTCACATTGATGGCTTTGTCTATCTTCTTGCGTACATCGGCATCAGCGGACACGATGTTGGCAATCTGGACTCCTGCCAGGTTGAACGCCTTGCTGGGGGAAATGCAAGTGACGGAATTCATCAGGAACTCCTGCGATATGGAGGCGAAAGGCGTATAGGTATATCCCGGAAAAACCAGTTCACAATGAATTTCATCCGCTACTACCGTTACATGATTCTGGAGGCAAATCTCGCCGATGCGTACCAGTTCCTCTCGGCTCCATACTCTTCCGGCAGGATTGTGAGGGTTGCACAATAGCAGGAGTCTGACTTTACTATCGGCAACCTTCTTCTCCAAGTCATCGAAATCAATCCGGTAAGTTTCGTTTTCATAAATCAGTGGATTGGAAACGATTTCACATCCATTGTTTCGTATGGACGAAAAGAAACAATTATACACCGGAGTCTGTACCAGGACTTTGTCGCCGGGGCTGGTCAGGGCTTTTATGATTGCCGACAGCGCCGGTACTACTCCGGAGGTATAGATAATCCACTCTTTTTCTATTCTCCAGTCGTGGCGTCTTTTGAACCAGTTGATCGTTGCATTGTAGTAAGCATCGGGCACACGGACGTATCCGAAGATGCCATGCTCCACCCGCCTTTTCAACGCTTCCGTCACGGCGGGTGCTGTGCGGAAATCCATATCGGCTACCCACATCGGCAGTACACCCGGGGGAGTGGCAGAATCCCATTTATAGGAATTCGTGCCCCGGCGTGGAATGATTTCATCAAAGTTGTGCTGCATATTGCATCTCTTCTTGCGTTTCGTCAAAACAGGTCTGGTCGTCCCAAAGTTTCAGTTTGCAATTGCCGGGGGCCTTGATGTTCTCGTCTATGATGACGGCTCCGTAACTTTCGGCCGTGATGCTTCCCGTGCGTGGATTCTTTATGCTGTGAACCGGACCTTTGATGGTGGCCTGGAGACTGCTGTATTCAAATGCAAGGTCGGCATCGTCGGCCATTGTGCAGTTTTCTATAATCAGGTCGTGGGCATAACAGAGTGGTTGCGTGCCTGAAATTTTGCAGTTCACCAGACGCAGGTTTCTGGAATGCCAGCCCAGATATTCGCCATTCAGTTCGGAATCATACACCGTTACGTTTTCCGTATTCCAGAAGGCGTCTTTGGAGTTGATGATGGCATTGCGGATTTCCACGTTTTTGCAATACTGGAATGAGTAGTTGCCGTTCTGGCTGTAATTTTCAATGCGTATGTTCTCACCGTGTATGAACAGGTAATCGGCTTTGTCAATCTGTACGTTTCTGAGTTCTACATTGCGGCAAAACCAAAGGGTTTCCAAGGCATTGGGAAGTTGCACGTTTTCCAGTTTTATGCCGTCCATTTCGCGGAACATCTTCGGTGCTTCCACTACGGTATCCGTCATTTGTACATTCTGCGAGTACCAAAGTGCGGCACGGGCACCTTCTGTGAAGAAACAGTTCTTTATGGTGAAGCCATTGTTGTGCCAGTATGGGTATTTCCCTTCGAAGCGGCAGTTCACTGCCACAATATTGCTACATTCTTTCAGTGCGGACTCGCCTGCATGGATGGTTACATTTTCCAGTTGGAGGTCGTGAGTGGCAAACAGAGGGCGTTCGCCTCCGAATTCTTTGTCTTTGATAATTTCCATAATTTCTTTGTTTTTATTGTAGTTCGAATGTTACGGTTACACTGCCCGAACCGAGGGCGGATGCCAGTCCCGAAGGGTTATTTACACGCCCCAGGCGAGTGTAGCTGTAGGATGTTGAAAAAGTCTCATAGAAAAGTACCAGACAGGAGCCGCCGTAAAGCATCAGGTCGCCCGTGCGGATGGTTCCCGGGTTGGAAGATGCGGTAGGCAGGTTTCCCGATAGGTAGAAGTACTTTTCGTTGCCGTTCAGTTCGGACATGTTTATGGTCATAGGCAGTAATGCCTTGAAGGCTGTTGCCGCCGCATTGTTTTCCAGTGTGGCATTGAATGAGGCGGAGCCGACTGTTATTTTTAGATTGTTGCTCATAGGGTTATCGTCATCATCGTCGTCATTGCCGGGATTAACCGGAGGCTCATCGTCGTCTGTACTTCCCGGAGGTATCTGTTGCCCTGTTTCGGGTATAGGAGCATCGTCGCTGCATGATGTGCCCCAAACGGACAATGTCAACGTCATAAAAATGAGTACTAAGTAATATTTCATAATCTTCACGGTATTATTTCAGGTATTCCTTAAAGAAAGAATCCAGCTTGTCGAAAGGGATGAGGCTGACCCGGTCGTAAAGGTCCACATGGCCTGCACCGGGCACGATGTATAATTCTTTGGGTTCGGCAGCCTTGCTGTAGGCGTCTTCGCTGAATTCGCGTGAGTGTGCATTCTCTCCGGTGATGAAAAGCATGGGGCGCGGTGAGATGGTTTCGATATCGGCAAACGGATAGAAGTTCATGAACTTCGTGTTGCTTGCCAGGGTGGGGTGCGTGGTGGTCAGGGATGTTGCACCTTCGGGGGTGAATTCTCCGCGTTCTGTACGGTAGAATTCATAAAACTCGCGTTCAATCGGAGAGGAGTTTGCCGTCAGTTCGTGTACGGTGCCGCCGGTATATTTCGTTTCTCCGCCCAGAAATTCTACATAACGTTGTTCGGCGGCTTCGGCAATGATTTGTTTCCTTTGTTCCAGGGTCAGTGCGTGTTTCAGTCCGTTGCGGCTTGCTGTACCCATATTATACATGCTGATGGTTGCAATGGCTTTCAGGCGCGGATCGATTTTTGCCGCACTGATGGCGAAACTTCCACTGCCGCAGATACCGATTACGCCGATACGTTTGCGGTCGACGAACGGGCGTGTACCGAGGAAATCGACTGCTGCGCTGAAGTCTTCCGCATAGATTTCCGGGGAGACGCTGTTGCGTGGTTCTCCTTCACTCTCTCCCCAAAAGGACAGGTCGATGGAGAGGGTGACGAAACCGCGTTCGGCCATCTTGGTGGCGTAAAGGTTTGCACTTTGTTCTTTGATTGCCCCCATCGGGTGCCCGACGATGATTGCAGGATACGTTTCTCCTGCTTTCATATCTTTGGGCAGGAAAAGGTTTCCGGCCACTTTCATTTTGTACTGGTTGGAGAAGGATACTTTCTCCATGTTTACTAAATCACTTTTGTAGAAATTGTCTGCATCGGTTTGTGCCGAAGCACTACCTACGCCGAGCATCATAAAGGATGCCACTACTGAAAATAATATCTTTTTCATATTTTCTTTGGGTGAATGATTAATGAGAATTGATGTCTATTACTTACATTGCAAAATTACGGTGTAAAAGTGATACTCTTTGTAGATGGATTACAGACATAATAACCCAAATTACAGATTATCGCATTGTATACAGAAAACATAGACAAATACTTCTTTTATAATCGCTTATTTAAGTATCCTGCCAGGATACCCAGAATCAGGATAATGACAGCCATTGCCGCAAGCCATTCCCCTAAAATGAATATACATATATAAAGGGTGAATAGTGCGAACGGAATGAAAGTCATGCTGCGTATCGGGTTGGTGGCTAACTGTTTTCCTGCAATGACGTTTCGATAATATTGGCAAGCCCGTATATCAGCAGCAGGACGCTGATGACACTATAAGAAACTTCCGTAACCGTTCTCAGATAATCAGACATATAACTGAAGAATCCGAATAAAGCACCGTTTATCAGGGTGACAGCAATAATGGAATACCAGATAATCTTCTTTTTCAGCACATTGAGTTGCGTACCGTAAGATAGCTTTTCTTTAACGGGCATGGAGGGTATGAAAAGGATGGTGGCCACAAATACCAGCGCATTCACCACCGTGAAAAACATCATTCCCATTGTAAACGACACCTCACTCGCTATGTAGCTGGTCACCGGTACACCCAATACCATGCCGGCGGATACTCCGATGAAGACTTTGGCTACAGCCTTCGGAGCTTTCTCTTTGCTGACAGATGCGGCCGCTACCGTGAAAGCCATCGATACATATACTGGATGAAGGAAAGCCGGAAGGGCACGGGTTATCAGTAGTAGGGTAAAGTTGGAGGTAAGCATCGAAATAATGTTGCTCAGTGTGAAGACTCCCAGTGCCAGCAGCATGACTTTTTTCCGGTTTATGCCCGAGAAAAGTAGCGGCATAATGGGGGCTGATATAGCCACTACCAATGCGAATATACTGACCGTCCATCCTGCTTCGGGAACGGTTACATGGAAATGCTCGGCTATCAGGGGGAGGATTCCAATCACTCCCATTTCCGTATTGATGATTCCGAAGACTCCTGCGGTAAGGATGAATACGAGCAAAGCACCCGAATCGGGTTTCAATCTATTAGTCTGTCTCATAAATTATATGGTTCTTTGATACATTGATTTCCATACTGCAAAGTACGGAAGAACTCATACAAATCTTGGTAGATAGATTACGGGAGTGATAACCCGAATTACAGATTATGGGATGCTGGAGAATAAATAGATAGCTATTACCCCCTTTATTCTGAAAATAAAAGCGCAAACAGACTATGGAAACACATCGTTTCAGTCTGTTTACGCTTCTCTGTGAGAACTCAATGGTTCTATTATGATTTCAATTAACGGATAAAGTTTGTCCGTACCAAAGGTTCTGCTTCCGGGTGCTTCTGCCCGTCAGCCGTATTTTTCAATAACCAGGCCATATTTCTGCCTAACATTCGCATAGTCTGTAATCCTTCCGCATCTTGCAGGACATCGCCCGGCATCATTCCATGAATAATATTCCAATATTGGGAAGAAACAACAGGCATATGGTTTATTGTGAAATACTTATTCAATCTGTCAAGAGTAGCACTGGCTCCACCTCTCCGGCAAACAGCTATTGCCGTAGCCGGTTTGTACTCCATCAACTCCGAGCTTGAATAGAAAAGACGGTCTAACAGGGCGCACAGCGAACCATTGGGACCGGCGTAATAGGTCGGTGAGCCTACTACCAGTCCGTCAATACCTTCTTCCAGTTTCTGGCGGATGTTGTTGTACAATTCGTCTTTAAAGATACACCGTCCCAATTCAGTGCAGCGGTTGCAGGCTATGCAACCTTGTACGGCTTTCGTTCCGATAGAAATGATTTCTGTTTCTACTCCGTTTTCATTCAGCGCCTTTGCTACCTCCGATAAAGCCAAATGTGTATTTCCGTTTTTCCGGGGACTTCCATTTATCAGTAATACTTTCATCTTTTTTCTTCTTGATATTAATTATATTCGTCAGACTTTGAAGCGTATATTTATATTAAAAACACTGGCATGACTTATAAGGTTCGCCCATCCATCCATCAACGATAGGATTTGTCGAAGATTCCCGCGCAATCTTCATCCGTCATTTCGCAAGGATTGGCAAGGAATAATCCTCCCTGCATGGAGCGGGCACCTCGGGCAAGCGTCATGGACTCTTCTTTCTTGAATCCGTAATCGCTCATCTTCAAATCGGCCACACCGCAATCCTCCTGCAATTTGACAAGTGCCGTGATGAAATCTTCCGGCTTGTCGGCATTTTCAATGCCCATTGCTTTTGCCATTTTGATGAACTGTTCGTCGCAGGCATGACGCTCGATGAAGAACTCATAGAAAGCTTTGGAAATCATAATCAGCCCTGCGCCGTGAGGAAGATTATGATGGTAGGCACTCATGGAGTGTTCCATGGAATGTTCGGCCGTGGTGCTTGTCAGTTGCATGGTGATGCCTGCCAGCGTGCTGCCGTATGCAACGTGTTCTCTTGCTTCCATATCATTTCCGTCTCTGACTGCACGTGGCAGGTATTTCGTGATATTCTCGATGGCGGACAATGCAATCGCTTCACTCAGAATATTTACACCATTGCTTATCATTACCTCTGTGTTGTGGAACAAAGCATCGAATCCCTGGTATGCCGTGTATCTGGCGGGAACGGTTCGCATCAGTTCCGGGTCTACGATGGCAAGGACGGGAACCAGTTCCGGTGCGCCGAAACCGATTTTCTCATTCGTGTCGGGATTGGAGATAACGCCCCAACAGTTGATTTCGGAGCCTGTTCCAGAAGTTGTGGCAATGGTAACTATGGGCAAACCCGGATTTTTCAGTGGCATTGCTTTGCCGGTGCCGCCAAAAACATAATCCCATAAGTCGCCCGGGTTCGTTGCCATTGCCGCTATTGCGACTGATGCATCGAGTACGGCACCTCCTCCGAGAGCCAAAATAAAATCGCAGGCATTTTTTTGGGCAAAAGCGGCTCCTTCCATGACGACGCTTTTGTACGGGTTTTCCATAATCTTGTCGAAGATGGCATACTCTATGCTGGCCTTTTCCAATTGTTCAATCGTGCGGTCGAGCGAACCGTTGACCTTGGTCGACTTACCATTTGAAATCAAAAGTAGGGCTTTCTTGCCGGGCATTGTCTGCTTGTGCAGATTGTTCAGTTCGCCTGCGCCGAATAGGATGCGGGTAGGGTTGTAAAAAGAAAAATTCATTCTTGTATTCATACGTCTTTCAGTTATTTAATTTGTAATCGTTTTAATGGTTCTCCATAGGGAACTATCGGATGCTGCAAAATTAGCTTCATGTTATTGCAGGATACCCGGATTTCAGATTGAATAACCCTTTTTACTGTTTCTGCTTCTTCTTTTTTCGATATGAACCAAATGACAAAGAAATATTCTTTTACGAAAAGCAAATATCTAACCTGGAACATATATTTAGGGTACCTCAGTCGTATACTTAGGGTATCTCGGTATACGACTGAGGTACCCTAAGTATACGACTGAGATAGTCCCTATTTATATGTGCTCATAATCAAACTGTTACATTTCGTCGCTTAATTGGTAAGAAATTTAAATAAATAAACAGAAAGCATCTCACTCATTTTTGTAGGGTTATGAGGTAAATGAGTGTTTCAATATTGAGTAAATTGAGATAGTACTGCTTTAGCATTCGCTTCATGTCTTATCATTAATGTATGTAATAAATGAAAGTTATACCCCAATTACAGATAGTATAACCCTTATTACAGACACCTTATTATTCTGAAAAAATAATTCATATCTTTGCTGCTGTTCAAATACTTAGGATTATGGAAAAGGTTATAAATCTGGATAATGTGGACCAGTACAACAATTTGTACGGACTTGAAACATTGCACCCTTTGGTAAGCGTTGTCGACCTTACGAAAGCGACTCGGGCGGTCAATCAAATACAAATGCATTATGGCGTTTACGCACTGTTTCTGAAGTTGGCAAAGACTTGCGATATTAAGTATGGCCGTCAGTCTTACGACTATCAGGAAGGTACTATTGTCTGTTTTGCACCCGGACAGACGATTAGTGTGAGTACGGTTGGCGACCAAATCAGCCAGCCCGTTTACGGTCTCGTCTTTCATCCCGATTTGATTCACGGGACTTCACTTGGGAAAACGATAAAGAACTATACCTTCTTCTCCTATGCAGTGCATGAGGCTTTACACCTGTCCGATCAGGAAAAAGAAACCGTGATGGACTGCCTGAAGAAAATCAGCATCGAACTGGAACATCCCATCGACAAGCATAGCAAGGCCTTGATTGCGATGAACATCGAGCTTCTGCTCAACTACTGCATGCGTTTCTATGAACGCCAGTTCATCACCCGCAGCAATGCGAATAAAGATGCCTTGACGAAGTTCGAACAACTGTTAGATGAATATTTCCAGAGTGGTCTTCCGATGCAGGAGGGATTACCGTCAGTGAAATATTTCGCAGACAGGATTTATCTTTCTCCCAATTACTTTGGTGATATGATTAAGAAGGAAACCGGGAAAACACCCCAGGATCATATACAGACAAAGGTTATCGAACTGGCCAAAGAGCACATCCTCAGAGCGGAAGAAACCATCAGCGAGATTGCTTACAGGCTGGGATTCCAGTATCCGCAGCACCTGAACCGCCTGTTTAAGAAACGCGTAGGCTGCACCCCGAACGAATACCGATTGCAAAATTCATAGCTTTGAAAAAGGATATATTGAACATAGAGACCGTACATCAGTGTAATTGCTGCCTGGGTAACAAGACACTGCATCCGCTGGTGAGTGCTATTGACTTATCCAAAGCCAACGTGATGCAACGTACCATCAAGTTCGACTTTTACACCCTGCTATTGCTGGAAAGTGAATGTTGCGACTATATCTATGGGCGTAAATACTACGACTATTCCAATGCCACCCTGTTGTTTCTGGCTCCGGGAGCATCTATCGATATGAATGACAGGAAGGTTCTTCCCCAAAAAGGTTGGCTGCTGGCATTCCATCCGGACTTTCTGTGTAATACCTCTTTGGAGCAGCACGTCAGGCATTGTCCGTTCTTCTTTTACAGTCCCAATGAAGCGTTGCATCTGTCGTTGCGCGAGAAAACGAAAGCTGTGGAGTGTTTCTGCAATATCGAGCAGGAACTGAAGCATGCGATAGACTGCCATAGCAAAGTGTTAATCTCAAGATATATAGAATTGCTACTGGATTATTGTTCCCGCTTCTACGAACGCCAGTTCATTACGCGGAATGAGGCGAATAAGACAATCTTGTGCAAAATGGATACGCTGCTGGATGAATATATCCGCTCCGGGCAGTTGAAGACCAAGATATTGCCGACCGTAAAGTATTGTGCAAATCTGCTTCACTTGTCGCCACGCTATTTTATGGACCTGTTGAAGTTTGAAACGGGGAAGAACCTGGACGAATATTTCCAGTTGAAAAGGATAGAGATAGCCAAGAGAATGTTGTCCGCCAATGAGAATACCGTTAGTTCGGTTGCTGAAATATTGGGCTTTTCAAGCGTGCAATATTTCAGCAACCTGTTCCGCAAACTGGTGGGGGTAGCTCCTAATGAATACAGGCTTTCACAGAACTAAGTGCTTTTGATGTTCTGCGATATCCACATCCCTATATCTTGTTTGCTAAGCGCTGCCGCCATGAGGTCGGGAAATTTATCGGGTGTACAAGCGAAAGTCGGTACACCGATATTTGCCAGAAACTCCGCATGGCTCTTGTCGTAAGAGGGGGCGCCGTCGTCATTCAGTGCAGGCAGCACGATAAGTTGCACACCACTGTTCACTAAAGATACGAACTTCTTACGCATTTCCCGGGCATCGCCACCTTCATACAAGTCGGTAACCAGCACCAGTACCGTATCCTGCGGACGGGTAATCACTCCCTGGCAATAGGTCAGGGCACGGGCA
>ENA-ORMJ01002116-ORMJ01002116.1-human-gut-metagenome-genome-assembly--contig:-NODE-2116-length-10417-cov-4.338352_pt1 | contig 10417 bp, 7 predicted proteins | sample MGYA00242100_ERZ508989 | MGnify/ENA primary metagenome ERZ508989 (study PRJEB26280, sample SAMEA2531403) | human gut metagenome | biome: human gut; feature: human-associated habitat; material: faeces...
TTACATTGATTTATAATCTGTTGACTTCCATATTGATTCTGTTCCTGTTTCAGCGAATGGATCATCCATGGCACATGTTGCTGGATAGGGCTATGATCGCGGCGATGACTTTTTTGTTGATGTATCTTTATCGTCTTGCCCCCTGTAAGTTTTCAGCGTTTGTACGGATTGTTATCCAGATGAGTCTATTGTCTTACTGGTATCCGGATACTTTCGAGTTCAATCGTTTCTTTCCGAATTTAGACCATGTATTTGCAACTGCCGAGGAGTTTATTTTCAATGGTCAGCCTGCTATCTGGTTTTGCCATACGTTTCCGCATCTTATTGTCAGTGAGGCATTTAATATGGGATATTTCTTTTATTATCCTATGATGCTGATTGTGGCGTTGTTTTATTTCATTTATAAGTTTGAGTGGTTCGAGAAGATGTCTTTTGTTCTCGTCACTTCTTTCTTTATCTATTATCTGATTTATATATTCGTTCCTGTTGCAGGGCCTCAATTCTATTTCCCTGCCATCGGGATTGATAATGTATCTAAAGGTTTTTTTCCTGCTATCGGTGACTATTTCAATCATAATCAGGAATTACTTCCCGGACCGGGTTATCAGCATGGATTCTTTTATAGCTTAGTGGAAGGTTCGCAGCAGGTAGGCGAACGTCCTACGGCAGCATTCCCCAGTTCGCACGTCGGCATTTCTACTATTTTGATGATTATGGCATGGCGTGGCAGTAAGAAATTGTTTGCTTGTCTGATACCTTTCTATATGTTGCTTTGCGGGGCTACCGTATATATTCAGGCGCATTATGTGATTGATGCTATTGTAGGATTTTTCTCTGCATTCCTATTGTATGTGGTTGTGACCTGGATGTTTAAGAAGTGGTTTGCACAACCGATGTTTAAGTAGAAAATTGGAACATACTTCTGTATTTTGAAACAAGTAATCTCCATCCGCAGGAGTCAGGGTTTGCGGATGAAGATTATGATCTATAGTGGATTAAATTTCCGGATTCTCTTTACGCTGGGAAGTGATTTCTTCAAATATGCGGAAAAGTTCTTCCTTTGTTTCTGCCCGTAACATGGCAATACGCGTATTACGGAAATTAGGTATTCCTTTGAATAATGGACTGGCAGCCAAATGACGGCGTACGTGCAGAATACCTCTGCGCTCATCAAGTAGATTTACACTGTCGACCACTTCCTGGCGAAGCACTTCCATGCACCAGTCGAAACTTAGCGGTGGTAATTCTTCACCAGTTTCCAGATAGTGTTTCACCTCTTTGAATATCCATGGACGACCAAAGCTGGCACGACCAATCATGACGGCATCTACTCCATAACGGTCAAAACACTCTTTGCAGCGTTCGGGCGTCGTCACGTCACCATTACCGATGATAGGAATATGCATCCGTGGATTATTCTTCACTTCGCCTATTAATGTCCAGTCTGCTTCTCCGGTGTACATTTGTGCACGGGTGCGGCCATGTATAGTCAGTGCAGCAATGCCACAATCCTGTAGTTGTTCTGCTAGTTCTACAATTACTTTGTTGTTAGCATCCCATCCCAGACGGGTCTTGACCGTTACGGGGATTTTCACCGCATCTACTACCGCACGGGTGATCTCCAGCATCTTAGGGATATTCTGTAACATACCTGCTCCTGCTCCTTTTCCAGCTACTCTTTTTACCGGGCATCCGAAATTGATATCCAGAATATCAGGTTGTGCCTGTTCCACAATCTTGGCAGCTTCCACCATCGTTTCCGTATCTTTCCCGTATATCTGGATGGCAACCGGACGTTCGGCATCACTGATACTTAGTTTCTGTGCGGTCTTGCTGACTGCACGTATCAGTGCGTCGCTTGATACAAACTCGGTGTATACCATGTCTGCCCCAAATTTCTTGCACATTAAGCGGAAAGCCGGATCAGTCACGTCCTCCATGGGAGCAAGTAGGATAGGGTATGTACCTAAATCTATGTGAGCTATCTTCATATATAGTATTACTGCTAATTATTTGTTCTTTTATTGGTTGCTTTATATTTCTGCTTCGGATGGTTAGGGATTCCGGGATATAGATGTTCGATTGTTCCATTTTTTATCATCTTGGGAATAATCTTATTTGCTATATAATCAATCGTTCGATCTACCTTCTTAGCTATTTCATTTATGGTGATATAATCCTCCGCAATAGACATTATTATGGATTGGAGTTCTTCAAACTTGAGTCTTTTTGAGGTTCCAACCTTTGTACCGGAATTCTCTATATTATTTTCCGAGGTTCCAACCTTTGTACCGGAACTCTCTATATTATTCTCCAAGGTTCCAACCTTTGTATCGGAACTCTCTATATTGTTCTCCGAGGTTCCAACCTTTGTACCGGAGCTCTCTATATTGTTTTCCGAGGTTCCAACCTTTGTACCGGAACTCTTCATGTTATTCTCCGAGCTGTCAACCTGTCCCTCGGATTCATTAATATGGTATTTCGTTCCCCTACCATTTCCTGCTGAAATCAAGAATCCTTCATTACAAAGTTTTTTTAGCATCTTTGTAATATCCGAACGATGTTGTGGAACGACATATTGTAATTGAGTGTTATTGATTTCGCTTTCACTATAGCAAGTAACCAAAACGGTTAATTCATCTTGTGTCAGGGTTTCAATCTTTCCATCAAACAACTCTTTTAGTTTGATGACAGTGTCATCCGGTAATAAACTAATCATCGGTAGAGTTAACTCTACCTTGTCCGGACGATTAAATTCCTCAACATACGGTTTTTGCCAGTTAGCTTCTCTCCAACCTTTTATAATCTTATTCACTCCACTTCCTGCTTTCTCTGAAAAGCCGATGAGCATGAACATTTTTTGCAATGCCTTATTGCGGCATACACTATCTCCGCCTGAATAATATTGCGTTTTGCTGACCAGCATTGTGCCGGGATTCTTGAAGCGGTATTTATCTACCCATTGTTCGACAACAATGTTCCCTTCTTCCGAGAAATCGCAATGAATAAGCGTATTGATAAATGCTTCGCGTATGGCAATGTGTGTGGGAGTTTCGTCAATACGTATACCATTTCTTATTTGGAAAGGTTTAGGTAATATGGCTGTTAGTTTGGGGGAAACTTTACGATAAAACTGAAAGAGATTCGCTTCCCAGGTTCCGTCCGGACAAATACGATCCGACCATCTAAGAGAATCGTCTGCTCCCAAATGTTCCCTGTAATCGGGAAAATAATTGGGGGCACATTCAGGATCAGTGATACTTTCTGTTTTTCCGAACATAAGTATTCCGGCTAAAGTGAATCCTTCTTCTTTTGTATGCCGGTCTTTGCGGTATGCTTCCAGCTTAGTGAGGAATTCTAAATTATTCAGACTAAGCCAAGGATGAGATGGTTTCAGATTAGCGAAGAGCTGTCTATATTGCGTCAAAGTTTCCTTGTCGATATCTTCCATGGAATAATTGCATAAAATCCTTGAATCCCGTGGATGACTTTCGTCCGAATCGGCAATCATACGTTTCACTTCAGCATCTGTACATTTATAGTCTCCTTCGTGGTTACGTTTAAATGTATGTCCACTGAATGGATTTTTTGTTCTATAAATAGGGCGTTGCGTGCGACTGGCCCTGGGGACATAGATGAGAAGAAGATTTCTTTCTTTGTAACAACCTTCATATAAGTCATTGTCTGAAAGTAGATTCTCGTTTACGCACTCCGTGTTATTAATCTGATTCCAGAAGTCTTTTTTGTATTGGCTGATTTGCTCTTTAGTCAGTCCTTCGATGATAAATTGCTGTTTATGCTCTTTCACTCCAAGTACAATGACTCCTCCGTCTGTGTTGGCAAAAGAAGAATAAGTATCCCATAGACTATTGGGAAGACCATCTTTGGCAATTTTGAATTCCAGATCTACAGCTTCCTCTTTTTGTATAAGTGAGTCTATATAGTCGGTAAAATCCCACTCTTCCAAATTGTTGAGTACAATTGGTTTCTTATTTTCCATATCTTCTTTCTGCTTTATTCTCTGCAAAAATACGGATAAATTTGTACCTTTGCATACTTCTATCATATTTAATGATTATCAGACAATAAGATGAATATAAAAGATTTTGAAATAATGGCTCCTGTCGGTTCGCGCGAATCTCTTGCTGCGGCTATTCAGGCAGGTGCCGATTCTATCTATTTCGGTATAGAAAACCTGAATATGCGTGCCCGTTCGGCTAATACATTTACGATTGATGATTTGCGGGAAATAGCCCGTACGTGTGACGAGCACGGGATGAAGAGCTACCTGACGGTCAATACGATTATCTATGATAAAGATATTCCTTTGATGCATACCATTGTCGACGCAGCCAAGGAAGCGGGAATTTCTGCGGTGATTGCAGCTGATGTAGCAGTGATGAATTATGCCCGTCAGATAGGACAGGAGGTGCATCTTTCCACCCAGTTGAATATCTCCAATGCGGAGGCCTTGAAATTCTACGCGCAATTTGCAGATGTGGTAGTATTGGCCCGTGAGTTGAATCTGGAGCAGGTAGCCGAAATCTATCGCCAGATTCAGGAAGAACATATTTGTGGTCCGAGCGGTGAACAGATTCGCATTGAAATGTTCTGTCACGGTGCGCTTTGTATGGCTGTATCGGGTAAATGTTACCTCTCTTTACATGAGATGAATCATTCTGCCAACCGTGGTGCTTGTATGCAGGTATGCCGCCGTTCCTATACTGTCCGTGACAAAGAGACGGATGTGGAACTGGATATTGATAACGAATATATCATGTCACCGAAAGATTTGAAGACCATCCACTTTATGAATAAGATGTTGGATGCCGGTGTGCGTGTATTCAAAATTGAAGGCCGTGCCCGTGGACCTGAATATGTACGAACAGTGGTAGAATGTTACAAAGAGGCTATCAAGGCTTATCTGGAAGGTACATTTACCGATGAAAAGATTGCAGCTTGGGACGAACGTCTGAAAACGGTATTCAACCGCGGCTTTTGGGATGGCTATTACTTGGGACAACGTTTAGGCGAATGGACCAGAAACTATGGCTCGGCAGCTACGGAACGTAAGATATATGTAGGTAAAGGTATCAAATACTTCTCTAACATTGGAGTTTCCGAATTTCTGGTAGAGGCTGCGGAAGTTAGCGTAGGCGATAAACTTCTCATTACCGGACCGACCACAGGTGCTCTATTCATGACTTTGGAAGAAGCCCGCGTTGACTTGGAATCTGTACAGACTGTGAAGAAAGGCCAGCACTTCTCTATGAAATCAGATAAGATACGCCCCAGTGACAAGCTGTATAAACTGGTATCAACCGAAGAACTGAAGAAGTTCAAAGGACTTGATATCGAGCAAAAAAGAGGCTAACTGCTATTTCTCAACTTTTAATTCTCAATTCTCAATTTAAATGAACTATATCTATGAATTGGAAATGAAGGTGCGTGATTACGAGTGCGACCTTCAAGGGATTGTTAATAATGCGAACTATCAGCATTATCTGGAACATACCCGTCATGAGTTTCTTACGTCGGTAGGCATCAGTTTTGCTGCACTTCACGAACAGGGAGTCGATCCGGTAGTGGCACGCATTAATATGGCATTCAAAACGCCGTTGAAAAGCGGAGACGAGTTTGTCTCTAAACTCTATATGAAGAAGGAAGGTATCAAATATGTATTCTATCAGGATATTTTCCGTAAGAGTGATAATAAAGTAGTAGTGAAATCCACTGTTGAAACGGTATGTGTGGTAAACGGACGTTTGAGTGACAGCGAATTATTCGATAGCGTCTTTGCCCCTTACCTGAAATGAGCAGTTCCGAGGAAGAACAGATTTATAGTATCGCCCTGACAATGGTGCCCGGTATCGGGCACATAGGGGCGAAACATCTGATAGACGGAATGGGTAATGCCGTTGATGTCTTCCGTCTGCGCAAAGAAATGCCGGAACGTATTCCAGAAGTAAGTCAACGGGTGATAGAGGCATTGGATTGTCCGCAAGCTGTGTTTCGCGCCGAGCAAGAATATGAATTTATCCGGAAGAATCGGATCTCCTGTCTGTCCTTTTATGATGAAGCTTATCCTTCCCGTTTGCGGGAATGTGAAGATGCTCCTGTCGTTCTTTTCTTTAAAGGAAATGCCGATCTAAATTCCCTTCATATCCTGAATATGGTAGGAACCCGTAATGCTACTGATTATGGGACACAAATCTGCGCCTCTTTTCTGCGGGATCTGAAAGCACTTTGTCCTGATGTGCTTGTAGTTAGCGGCCTTGCTTATGGAATCGATATTCATGCGCATCGTGAAGCTTTGGCTAATGAATTACCTACAGTAGGTGTTTTAGCTCATGGGCTGGATCGTATTTATCCTCATGTCCATCGGAAAACAGCTGTTGACATGCTTGAAAAAGGGGGATTACTGACCGAATTTCTGTCCGGCACCAATCCCGACCGGCATAACTTTGTCAGCCGTAACCGTATTGTCGCCGGTGTGTGTGATGCTACAATTGTCATTGAATCAGCAGAGAAAGGCGGTTCACTGATTACAGCCGAACTTGCCGAAGGTTATCATCGCGACTGTTTCGCTTTCCCCGGTCGCGTGAATGATGAATATTCAAAAGGATGCAACCTGTTAATCAGAGAAAACAGAGCTTCTTTGTTATTATCAGCCGAAGATTTTGTGAAGGCTATGGGCTGGGAGGTTAGTGCTCATTCGGCAAAAGTGGCAAATGTGCAGCGTAGTCTTTTTCTTGATTTGTCTGAAGAGGAGCAAAAGGTTATTGAAATTCTTGAGAAACGAGGCAATTTACAGATTAATACATTAGTAGTTGAAGCGGATATTCCCGTGCAGAAAATGAATACGATTCTTTTCGAGCTTGAAATGAAAGGTGTAGTTCGTGTGTTGGTAGGGGGAATGTACCAGTTATTATAGTAATTTCCTGATAATTTGTATACTTTATATTGTGGGGAAACAGAAACCTTTTCGTATTTTTGGCAAAATTTCGAAGGTACAATGAGCATGGCAAAAAAGACAAAAGCAGATAAAAAGACGAAAAGCACAGTGAATAAAGTTTCTTATCATTATCGACCGGACAATATGACTTTGCAAGACTGGCAGATTGCTTTGCGGAGGCAGGCGGCAATGAAAGAGAAGTTTGTAATATCTGAGAGAGACAAAAAAGAATATCCCGGTTATTATACGGTGATAAATCCTACATCCGGCAATGAATATAATGTGGTATATAGAGGACATCAGAGTCCTTGGAATTATTGTTCGTGTATGGATTTTAAGGCAAGCCAATTGGGTACTTGCAAACATTTGGAAGGAGTCAAACTATGGATTAGAGAGAAAAGACGTAAAGTTTGCCGTGTCACGCCACCGTATTCTTCCGTATACCTGTCTTATCAGGGAGAGCGTAAAGTTTGCTTGCGAATCGGTACGGACAATGAGGAGGAGTTCCGCAAACTGGCAAGTCCTTATTTTACTCCCGACGGAGTGATGCGCCCTGCCGCCATTGACTCGATAACTGAATTCTTGAGGGCTGCTACCCGCCTGAATAACACATTCCGTTGGTATCCCGACGCACTGGGATTTATACTTGAACAGCGTGATTTGCGGAGGCGGTCGCAATTGCTACCGGACTATGCTTCGGACACAGCATTGGACACATTGCTGAAAACAAAACTTTACCCTTATCAGAAAGAAGGAATCCGTTTTGCTTTTCGTGCCGGAAAATCTATCATCGCGGATGAAATGGGACTGGGCAAAACTATCCAGGCTATTGGAACGGCTGAACTGATGAGGAAGCATCAGTTTATATCTTCCGCTCTGATTATATGCCCTACATCATTGAAATATCAATGGAAAAAGGAAATAGAGCGTTTTACCGATGCCAAGGCTATTGTGGTAGAAGGAAATCACCTGACCAGGAAAGTGCTATATGGAGCGGAAGAATTTTATAAGATAGTGTCTTACAACAGTGTGTGCAATGATATTAAAATCTTGAAGTCTCTTCATACTGATTTCCTTATCATGGATGAAGTGCAGCGTCTGAAGAACTGGAATACTCAAATATCCAAAGCAGCCCGTCATATTGAGTCGGATTATTCGGTTATTTTATCCGGTACTCCATTGGAGAATAAGTTGGAGGAACTTTATTCCATCATGCAGTTTGTCGACCAGTTTTGTTTGGGACCTTATTATCAGTTTCTTGACCAGACTGTTGTCCGGTCGGATACGGGTAAGGTGGTTTCTTACAAGAATCTGAATGCCATTGGCGAGCAGATGAAGAACGTACTGATTCGCCGCCGGAAAAAAGATGTAGCTCTCCAGTTGCCCGGGCGGATGGATAAAGTTCTGTTTGTGCCGATGACTGAGCAACAGAGGAATATGCATGATGAATATCAGTCTATCGTGTCGCAACTAGTATTCAAATGGACGAAAACCCGTTTCCTGAGTGAGAAAGACCGGAAGCGGCTATTGTTGATGCTTAGCCAGATGCGTATGCTTTGCGACAGCACTTATATTCTTGACCAGAAAACCCGTTATGATACGAAGGTGGAGGAAACGCTGAATATTCTCAGGAATGTCTTTGAGAGTGGAGATGAGAAGGTGGTTATTTTCAGCCAATGGGAGAGGATGACTCGTCTGATAGCGAAAGAACTGGACGTTTTAGGTGTCCGGTATGAGTATCTTCATGGGGGGATTCCTTCCGAAGCCCGTAAAAATCTGACGGATAACTTTACCGAACTGCCGGAAAGCCGTGTCTTTCTGTCAACTGATGCCGGAAGTACAGGGCTGAATCTGCAAGTTGCGTCTATACTTATCAATCTCGATTTGCCTTGGAATCCGGCCGTTCTCGAACAGCGTATTGCCCGTATTTATCGTATCGGTCAGAAAAAGAATATCCAGGTTATCAATCTTGTTGCCAGCCAGACTATTGAAGAGAGGATGTTGTCTACCCTCAACTTCAAAACTTCTCTTTTTGAGGGTATCCTTGATAATGGTGAAGATACCATCTTCTTGGAAAACAGCAAGTTCGACAAGATGATGGATAGTCTCAAGGTGGTGGCCGAACCGTCTGAAGAAGTGGACGGAGCGCATAATCGTATGGCGGGCTGCAGTATTGATTTGAATGATAATGAAGAGAAAGTTGTGGAGGAAACGGCTGTTTTGCAAACGACGGACACGGATTCATTGGCATTGCTTGAGGAAGAAACACCTGAAGAAGGAGTAACAGAGGTGAGTACGGAAAAGAAGTCTTCTGTATCTGCGGCAGATAATAATCCGGAGCAATTGCTTCAGCAGGGATTTTCTTTCCTTAGCGGACTGGCACGTACGCTTAGTTCGCCAGAAGCTACTCAGAGATTGGTTGATTCTATTGTAGAGGAAGATAAGGAGACAGGTCGGACTAGTATTCGGATACCTGTATCTGATAAAGAGAGTGTAGTGGGGATTCTGAATTTGTTCGGGAAACTGTTGGCGGCAGGGAATAAGACATAAAAAAAGGAGCAACGCCTTGCTCCAACCTTTGTTAACCTTAAATCTAATACTATGAAAAAAATCACATGACAAATATAAGCCTTCTTCTTGCCCTTTCCAAATAATTTTGTTGTATTTGTTTCTCTTTTGAATTCTTTTACGGATTTTCACTGTTAACGGGCACAATATGCTTCCATTCCCAGTGATGTTCGAGATTCTGTATAGCTTTATTGCTGAGTTTGCTTTAAATTTCTTCACATACCGGCATATCCATTCCCTTATACACCACCACAATCTTATGAAGTTGTGTGGCATCGACCGCATTCTTCACCGTCTCGGTTTCTGCATAGCGGTTAGCTTGTGTAATCCCTTCCAGACGCAGTTCTTCCACACGGCTTTCGGGGTCTTTATATTTGGCGTATTTCAGTTCTACAATGTAGCTGTGCTTCATGCCAGAATAGATATCCAGTAGCGGACAGAGGAAAATATCGACATATCCTGCCTGTGTATCCTGTTCGGAAATGGGACGGTAGAAGCGGTTCTGTGCCGTCATGGCAAGCGTAAAGCCGTGGACAAAAAGTTCACCTTTCTGTTTGTCGCGTTGGGAAGTGTAACGTTTCAGGCAGTCGGCAATATAACCGAAATAGGCTTTCCAGTTAGCGTGGTAGGCAAGGGTGCTGGCAGTTCGTTCTTCTCGTAACCGCTGAAACTGAGATCGGCTTCGTCATAAGTACTCAGCAGATAGGTGTAGATTTGTTCGCGGACTACCTGATTGGGGATGGTAAGTTTAGTCTTTCCTTCATACATACCACTGATAGTAAGCATGCCGAAATAATAGAGCAGGCTCACAAAGTTGTCGGGGTTGGTGATCCCTGGGTGCTTTGCCTCGTTGAATATAATTCTTGACGAAGTAGAGCACCATATTTGAGTTGT
>ENA-ORMJ01002133-ORMJ01002133.1-human-gut-metagenome-genome-assembly--contig:-NODE-2133-length-10335-cov-2.253794_pt1 | contig 10335 bp, 9 predicted proteins | sample MGYA00242100_ERZ508989 | MGnify/ENA primary metagenome ERZ508989 (study PRJEB26280, sample SAMEA2531403) | human gut metagenome | biome: human gut; feature: human-associated habitat; material: faeces...
TGGATCTCGCATCCATAAGTGCAACGGAAGAAATCTGTCCGTTCTGGACCTTGGAACCTTCACGGTTCGGGAAGTTTCTCGTTGTATGACGGATACTGAACGCATTATTTGCAGGTGTGTCTCCGGCACCGAAGCACGGTCCGCAGAAAGCAGTCTTGACAACTGCCCCTGTTGCAAGGAGGTCAGCCAGGACACCGTTTCTTGCAAGTTCCATATAGATCGGTGTACTTGCCGGGTAAACGCTGAGTGTAAAGGCGTCTGCACCGATGCTTGCTCCGCGGAGGATGTCTGCTGCTGCACAGATATTCTCAAATCCGCCGCCTGCACATCCGGCGATGATTCCCTGCTCTACATAAAGTTTACCGTCAACGACTTTGTCCTTGAGAGAATATGGAACTTTGCCGTCGAGACTGATCTGAGCCTTTTTCTCTACATCATCAAGGATGTCATAGAGGTTTTCTTTGAGTTCATCGATAGTATAGGTATTGCTTGGGTGGAATGGCATTGCGATCATCGGTTTGATCTCACTTAAGTCAACCTCTACGCAGCCGTCATAGTATGCAACCTTGCCCGGTTTGAGTTCTTTGTAGTCTTCTTTTCTGCCATGGATCTCGTAGAATTCTTCGATGGTCTCATCTGTCTGCCAGATAGAAGAAAGACAGGTTGTCTCTGTTGTCATAACGTCAATTCCGATACGGAAGTCTGCACTTAAACCTGCAACTCCAGGTCCTACGAATTCCATAACTTTGTTCTTAACGTATCCATTGGCAAATACCTTGCCGATGATCGCCAGAGCAACGTCCTGCGGTCCTACGCCCGGTCTCGGCTGTCCCTTGAGGTAGATCGCAACTACGCCCGGCATATTGATGTCATAAGTCTGGGAAAGGAGCTGCTTAACCAACTCACCGCCACCCTCGCCCATAGCCATGGTACCAAGTGCACCATAACGGGTGTGGCTGTCAGAACCCAGGATCATCTTGCCGCCGCCTGCAAGCATCTCACGTGCGAACTGATGGATGACTGCCTGATGAGGAGGTACATATACTCCGCCATATTTCTTTGCACAGGTAAGTCCGAACATGTGATCATCTTCGTTGATTGTTCCGCCTACTGCACACAGAGAGTTGTGACAGTTTGTCAGCACATATGGGATCGGGAATTTCTCAAGTCCTGAAGCACGTGCTGTCTGGATGATTCCTACAAAAGTAATATCATGGGATGTTAACTTATCAAACTTGATCTGTAATTTCTGCATATTTCCGGAAGTATTGTGTGCTTCCAGGATATCATATGCCATGGTGTTCTTTGCTGCGTCTTCTCTGGATACCGGCTGATCAAACTTGCTTTCTTCAACAATGTCACTGCCATTTACAAGGTAAACGCCACCGTCGTATAGCTTCATAATAATCCTCCATTCATATAAATTATGCATTGCACGCTTCTGTGTTTTTGCAAAATGTATATTAATTATACTTTATCTCGCTAAAATCTGCAACGACATTTCACAAGAAGATATATAAAAATTCTTGACAAAATAATAACTGATAACTACAATGCCATTAGCAAACACCTACTATTGATGTAAAAAACAGGGGATAAATTTGAACCAGAGAGATAATACTTTTTTTGAAGCTTATAAACGTCTTGACCGGCTTTGCAGAGATATTCTCAACTGCCAAAATGGTGTTAGTGAATATATTCAGCAAATGGATAAAACTCCTCAGGCGCAGTATACAGTTACCAATTGGGAAAAAGATTATAAAATGTTGAAGCATATCCGCTGGGTCAGAAATCAAATAGCCCATGATACCTCAGACGCTCCATTCAGCACAGAAGCTGATTTGGAATTTACAAATGCATTTTATGATCGAATCATAAATCAAAATGATCCTTTCTCACATTTAAGAAAAGCAGAACAAAGAAAAACCTATGCCAATAACAATTATTATTTTCCGCCAAAGTCTTCAGATAACTCCTTTCATACTCAGTTACCTGACACTTCTAATGACAGTTCATCACATGGACCTCTGACAGTTATCAGTATCATAGCTGGCATAATTATTATAATTTTAATCGTTTTTTCACTTATAAATATGAACTTATAACATCTTTACTTGCATATTAAAAGCCATTATACTTAAAATCACTTAGCACTCAAATATTTCTGTCACCTGTGGCAGTTTTGATAGGGAGGTAGGAACACTATGTTTCGTTTATGGGGAAAACTGTGGAAAGACAACCACATGCTGAAAGATCTCGTCATTGATGACGACTCAGAAGATACAAGGACACACAAGATCTTCCGTGCACTGCAGGAGATCTGCTATGATTTTGACCTGGAAAATCCGATCTGGCTGGACAGCAATGTCACGGATTTCAAACGCCATTCCAGAACACGGTTCCGCCAGGACAGTTTTATTGAACATATTGAATTTGATTACCTGGAGATTCAGGTGATTGAAGAATAAAGGCTGAGCCATTGGTACATTTGCAGACACACATTGCAATAAAAAACACCCTAGAGACTACCTTTTTCAGGCAGTCACCAGGGTGTTTTTATCTTACAGAGCCTTTACTGTATTGGCAACACGCTTACCCAATACCGGTATTTTTTTGATAAGTATTACCGCAAGGCAGCTAAGTCCAAAGATACACACCATGACTATCGGGATCGCAATCACTGTATTTCCGATCATCATGCTGTCTATTCCAGCTCTGTGCAGGATGTCGCGGAAAAATGCATGGATCAGATAGATTCCGAACGTATAACCTCCCAACCGACATATGATCTCTTCCTGTTTCTCGCTCCAATGTATTTTGGACACATGATTTTTGAAAAATAAGAAAATCGCACTTCCCCAGAAAAATCCCGCAAGCGTAAAGTTTTCATAATAGGACTGGAGTTCTCTTCCCACTCTCGGTGACATGTACTGACTGAGCAGGATTGCCGCAAGGATCAGTGAAATTCCCAGAATATAAATCATTCGTTCCAGCTTCCTGGAAATCTCATAATGTGAAAGGTAATGTCCCAGGATAAAATATCCTGCATAGTCCACGACCATTCCCGGCTGAACCGTATGCATCACATTCATGACGTATTCCTTCAGCGGGAACGAAAAACAGTTTACTGTGTATGGTATGATCTTGATCAGCAGAAACATCAGGATCAGATATTCTTCCCATTTCTTACTTCGTTCACAGTTTACGATTTCCCACAAAAGCGGTGTCACTATCAGGAGTCCTGCTAACATAGGAAGATACCACAGATGGAAATAGGATTCACTGCAATAGATCAGTATTTTCTTAAAAAACGATACAGATCCTATCGCTGGTTTCCCCGCCATTACGATCCTGTATACCGCATAAAAAATCTGCCAGAACACATACGCCACTGCTATCTGAAAAATATTCCTGGTCCAGAGTTTCTTGAGTGACCAGTTTCTCTTACCATCCAGATACAGCGTTCCGCTGATCATGATAAACGATGCCACTGCAAAACGGTTGATTCCATGGTAAAAATTCGAAATTCTCCATATACTGGAATCCAGTGGTGTATCCCGGAAATGCTGTGACCCGGCATGAATGCCGATCACACCGATGCAGGCTGCAATTCGCAGGAGTTCTATCCATGTAATTCTCTTTTTATTCATTTTTGTTTCGTGGGGCTGTCCCCCATTTCTCCTTAATTTTGTGTATCCGCAACTATCTTATTTCTTCACAATTACATATTTCAAGTTTCTCAGATGTTACTGTTCGCTCCGTTCACAGTAACTCTCAGATCCTTCTGAAAGTATAACAAACGAACTGCCTTCCTACAAGCAATATTTCTTCCACGATCTGTCATTCCATAAATTCCCGGATGATCTCACGCATGATCTCCTCTTCCTCCGGGCTCAGCATTTTGCTGAAATGGCTTCCGGTCGCCGCTGTCTGGCGGATGCTTGCCGTGATCTTCTCTACCATCTCTTCCTGGAGAACGGGGTCCATCCTGGGCGGCGGTGCGACTGGTTCCGCCTTTCGCGGTGTGACTGTCTCCTCTCTTTTGGTCCGTGCAGAAAGGATATAGTCTGCCAGAGAATTCATCACAAGCTCTTCCCGGTAAGCAAAATCCAGAGCCTGTCTCAGAATCATCAATGCAACCGGGATCACCGTTCCCAGATAAAGATACCTAAGCGGCAGCCCACTTGTCCACTTGAGCTTTGTCACAAACAGGATTGCAAGCCCCAGACACAACGTTGACAGAAGCGACGGCAGCCAGACCAGAAAGTTCATCTTGTTCAGCAGTTTATCTCTTGTTTTCCAGAGGTTCAGCCATTTTTCCTTAAGGCTTGTGACTGCATTTGTTCTTCGCAGAGTTCTTCTGTAAGTAAGGTGTACTGCCAGCATGCCAACCGCTCCGAAAGCTCCGGCGGCTGCCATGATGCAAAGCAGTATCTGCAGGTTCATGATTCGCTCCAGCATAAGCCCCTCCTTGCTTTTACAATCTCTCCGACACCTTCTCGGCTTTTCTTCTGCTGTTAATTCCCATTCTACACCCGTATGAACTTGCTGGAAACAAAAATCGTTCGTCAAATTCTCCCTGGAAAATGCGAAAAACTCCTCTGAACGGCTGATTTATCTGCTTTTCGTGATAATTCAACCTCCCATGAGGAGTTTCTGTCGTTTTATATTCTGTCTGGATCTTTCATAACCTGATATTTACATTTCTTCCAGTGCCTTGACAACCTCTTCAAACTGCATGAAATGGGATGCTTTTACAAGGATCGTATCTCCCTCCTGGACAAGATCTCCAAGATGCTCAAGGAGAGATTCCCGGCTCTCTTCATAAATTACTTTAAATTCCTGATCTGCTTTGCGTGCAGCTTCTGCCATATGCACAGAAAGCGCACCAACACAGATGCAGACATCAATTCCGCACTGTGCTGCATGAGTTCCGACTTCTTCATGAAGCGCGATCTCATTTTCTCCAAGTTCTCCCATATCTCCAAGGATCGCCACTCTTCGTCCTTCTCCGTCGTGAAGAACATCAAGGGAAGCTTTCATGGACATCGGGTTTGCGTTGTAGCAGTCATCCACTACCAGGAATTTGTCTGTCTCGATCATTTTGAAACGTCCGCGGATCGTCTCCAGGCTTTCGATACCTCTCTTGATCTCCTCGATGGAAAGCCCGTAAATGCGTCCTACAGCAGCTGCTGCCAGTGCATTGTAGACCATATGGATCCCCGGTGTCGGAACAAGCACATCAAAAGCATCCTCGCCAAGATGAATACGGCAGGCAACGCCCTTGAGTCCTTTGCTCTCGATCTGATCCGCATATACATCTCGCTCTGCATTGAGTCCGAAAAATACCGGTTTGACGCCATTGTATTCACTTACTGTCGCCAGTTTATCGTCATCACCATTCAGAACAATATGTCCTTTCGGGTTCATGGACTTAAAGATCTCTGTTTTGGCTTTGAGCACACCATCGCGGTCTCCGAGATTTTCGAGATGGCAGGTTCCGATATTTGTGATCACACAGGTATCCGGTCTGGCGATCTTTGTCAGTCTGGTCATCTCGCCAAAATCACTGATTCCCATTTCCAGAACTGCGATCTGATCTTCATCTCTCAGGCGGAAAACAGTCAACGGAAGTCCCAGTTCATTATTAAAGTTTCCCTGTGTCTTGAGTGTGCGGTATTTTTCTTTAAGTACAGAAGCGATCACTTCTTTTGTGCTGGTCTTGCCAACACTTCCGGTGATCCCGACAACCGGGATCTGAAGCTGTTTCAGATAAAATTCTGCGATATCCTTCACTGCCTGAAGAGAAGATCCTACCTGGATATATGGAAAATCTGCATTCTCCAGTTCTCTCTCTGAAAGTGTGACAAGCGCACCCTTGCTCATGACATCCGGGATAAAACGGTGTGCATCTACACGTTCTCCTACGATTGGAACAAACAGGCTGTCTTTTTCAATCTTGCGGCTGTCTGTAGTGATGGAGGAAACTTCCCTGTCCATCACGTTTTCCGGACCATGGTATGTACCGGAGCAGACTTCGGTAAGATTCTTTATAGTAAGATTTTTCATATCGATTTCCTCTTTAGTTGTACTTTTTCTGTGAAACGCGGATCAGTTCTTCACACAGTGTCGGGTAATCCATTCCGAGAACGGCTTCCTGCGGGATCAGGCTGGTCGGGGTCATTCCCGGGAGGGTGTTGGCTTCCAGGCAGTAGATCTTTTCGTCTTCGGTCACGATGAAGTCAAGTCTTGCGTAGCTTTCCATTTCCAGTGCATGATAGCCGTCCACTGCTGCTTCCTGAAGGCGTTTTGTCAGTTTCTCTGAGATCGGAGCCGGACAGGTTTCCTGTACTGCACCTGGTTTGTATTTATTCTCGTAATCGTAAAAGCCTTCTTTCGGCACGATCTGGACTACCGGGTAGGCAGTTCCGTCAACGACCGCAACTGTGTATTCCACACCCTTGATGAATTCTTCGATGACAACTTCGTTTTCGTATTCAAAAGCTTCATCCAGTGCTTTGACATAATCTTCCTGATTATCTACGATATAGACACCGATGCTGGAACCACCGCAGCATGTCTTGACAACTACAGGAAATTCCATGCCAAGTGCCGCAAGAGAGTCCTGACGGTCTTTTTTCTTCATGGCTTTTCCGCCCGGTGTGCTTACGCCTCTCATCTGGAACATTGCTTTGGTCACGCCTTTGTCCATTGCCATCGCACTGCTTAAGTATCCGGTTCCGGTATAAGGAATTCCCATCAGGTCAAATGCTGCCTGTAACTTGCCGTCCTCTCCGTTTGCACCGTGAAGTCCGAGAAAAACAAAGTCGGCTTTTTTGCAGAGTTCGATGACATTTGACCCGAAGAAATCTCTGCGGGCTTTCTTTAATTCTTTCATCTGCGGATTAAAGCCCTTGATATACTCTGCTGCTTTTTCGACATCGTATTCCGCCGGGAACGGATCTTCCCAGTTTACGGTTTCGAGGCCACAGAATACATCCACCAGGATCGCCTGATGTCCTTTCTGTCTGAGTGCCTGGCAGATTCCTGTTCCTGATACGATAGAAACATCTCTTTCTGTACTGGTTCCACCTGCTAATACAACAATTTTCATATTCTTCCATCTCCTTAAGGAAAGCAAAAACTGCTGCAAAAATTCACTTCAGAATCTCTGCAGCATTTTACCTGTTCTTATTTATAAATAACCACCGGCATACCGGTTTCTACGTTCTGATACAACTCCCGTGCCGCTTCTTCAGACAGGACAATACAGCCCTCTGTACTGCTCCAGTCCGTCATATCTGAACTGAAATCTGTCTCTGACGAACTTCCAAAACTGTCTGCTTCACTTTCCGTTGCCGTCCCAGGTTCAAATCCCGGATCACCATAGATTCCAAGATCATCTGTAAAGGACATCCAGCAATCCACCGTCATATTTCCAACTGCCTGCTGGTTTTTCTTTTCTTCGATCGAATAAACTCCATCCGGTGTACTGCTGCTGATCGCGATCCCGGTATCTACAACAGGATTTCCACTCTTGTAAAGTACAAGCCTGCGGTCAGTAAGATTGACTTCCACATAAGAATATCCGATATCATTCGTGTAGCGGCTCGCCGCTTCCTGTGCATATACCGGCTCTCTCACCTGTGTTTTCTTATCCATGATCGCCTGATACAAAGCATCCGCTTCTTTCGGCTGGTCGATCAGCCATCCATAAGTGCCACCGGATACGGTGACCTCTCTGTTGTCATAAGTTGAAAAAGAACGCTCTATACCCACTGTATCATATTTTGATGCCAGCTGTCCAACATAAGATGCAATTGCGCTGTGATCCAGCATCAGATTTCCATCCTCATCACGGCTGAGCCATTCCTTGATCAAGGTACGATCAAGCGTTTCCTTGCGGTCACTGAAATCATAGGTGACCACAACATCAGTAAGCTCATTCATCTGCTCGCAGTCTTCTGTCAGTTCATCGCCATATACTGCAGGATCTACATAGCAGCCATCCACATCAAGATCTACCAGCGTTCTTCCTGTCGTAACTGCATTGGAAATGTCTTTCTGCAATTTTTCTTTGTCGATCTTTGTTCCTTCTACTTCCGGTACGACCTCAAATCCGTCATCATTTTGCTTTATGTATGCATCGTAAGGTTCCTGATTGTCCTTCATACAGTTCAGACTATCGATGACCTGCTCAAATTTGTCCTGATCATAAGTAACAGATGATGGAACCTCCCAGGATTTGTGCTGGCTGAATGCGAGGAACCACTGAAAGCGCTTCTGTTCATGGAGCATTCGGTTCACGCTTCCATCAGAAGTATATTTCAGGTCGATCTCATCTGCTGAAATACTCTCCCGACCGTTTCCTCTGGTCTGAATAGCCAGAATATATACACTGGTTTCTTCTGCCAGAAGTTTCTCTGTTTCTTCCTGTGTCATGTAAGAGCAGTTAAAACCGTTTACCTGTGTTCCCGGCAGGAAATGTTCTGTAAAATAATATACTCCAAAAAAGTAGGCACCGATGGTCAGTAAAAACAGCACAACAATGAAGCCTACCAGTATCTTTCTTTCTCTGCTCATCCCTGTGTTTTCTTCTGCCATGATGCCTCCTTTATAGCTCCTGTCTTATTCAGCCAAAAGTTTCTCTACGCTTGCGAGTTTGACGCAGACAACGAATACTTCTGCTGCTTTGGCAAGTTCGTCAATTGGCGGGAAGGACGGTGCAATACGGATATTGCTGTCTTTCGGGTCTTTGCCATATGGATAAGTTGCTCCTGCACCTGTCATGACAACGCCTGCTTCTTTTGCTTTGGCAACGATTGCTTTGGCACAGCCATCCATGGATTCGAAGGAAATGAAGTATCCACCCTTCGGTGTTGTCCAGCTTCCGATTCCAAGTCCGCCGAGTTCTTTTTCAAGGGTGGACTCTACCATCTCGAATTTCGGGCGAAGGATTGCTGCATGTTTGCTCATGTGTGCATGAACACCGTCCAGGTTCTTGAAGAATCTTACGTGACGAAGCTGGTTCAGTTTGTCATGTCCGATCGTCTGAACAGTCATATATTTGCGGAAATCATCCAGGTTTGCTTTGGATGCTGCTACTGCTGCGATACCGGAACCCGGGAAGCTGATCTTGGATGTGGAAGTAAATTTGTAAACAATGTCAGGATTGCCTGCTTTTGCACATTCTTCCAGGATCTCAAGAAGGAAATCCTGTTTCTCTTCTCCATCATAAAGATGATGTACGCTGTAAGCATTGTCCCAGTAGATACGGAAATCCGGAGCTGCCGGTTTCAGTCTTGCAAAACGGCGGACGGTCTCATCGGAATAGCTGGTTCCGGTCGGATTGGAATACTTCGGCACGCACCAGATACCCTTGATGCTGTCATCCTCTGCCACAAGTCTTTCCACCATATCCATGTCCGGGCCATCCGGAGTCATCGGAACATTGATCATCTCAACGCCGAAGTACTCGGTTACACCGAAGTGACGGTCATAGCCCGGTACCGGACAGAGGAATTTTACTTTGTCCAGCTTGTTCCACGGAGTGCAGCCTGCAACGCCCTTCAGGAACGAACGTGCTACGGTATCAAACATAATGGTAAGGCTGGCGTTTCCGTAAACGATGACGTTTTCCGCCGGAACCTCACAGATATCTCCGATCAGTTTTCTTGCTTCCGGAATACCGGTCAGCACGCCGTAGTTCCGGCAGTCGGTTCCATCTTCTGCGAAGGTGTCTTCATTTTTCGAGAGAACGGTAAGCATTCCTTCCGTGAGATCTAACTGGGCTGCTGCAGGTTTTCCTCTGGAAATATTCAGATTGAGGCCTTTTGCTTTTACCTCTGCAAATTCCTGCTCCAGTCTGGCTTTCTCGGCAACTAATTCTTCTTTGGTCCATTCGATATACGGTTTCATGAAACGTCCTCCCTTGTACTTTCCTTACCCGTTTTTCAGGTTTCTTGCTCAACTAAAGACCATTTTACCAGATCATGAGTTTCTGTCAAGGAGAACTTGCATGTTTTATACACTTTTCAGCATTTTATCCCACTTTTTGCAGTTTTATACTTCATTTCCTGCAATTTCAGATGTCCGTACCATGCAAACGTCATAAAAATATTGGATGTGACCAGAAGAAGAATGGTCAAAACTGCTTTCATCATATATTATATATAGTTAAATTACCTTCGAAACAAACTTTGTCAGAAATCAATGTCATCTGTAAAGTCCACGTTCATTTTTGCGGCGGCAAAGTTACTCAATTATCCCGTTTGGTGAACAAAAATTTGGCATTGACACGATTAAATTTTAAATTCGCTATTTCTAAATTGTCAC
>ENA-ORMJ01002148-ORMJ01002148.1-human-gut-metagenome-genome-assembly--contig:-NODE-2148-length-10266-cov-2.389874_pt1 | contig 10266 bp, 7 predicted proteins | sample MGYA00242100_ERZ508989 | MGnify/ENA primary metagenome ERZ508989 (study PRJEB26280, sample SAMEA2531403) | human gut metagenome | biome: human gut; feature: human-associated habitat; material: faeces...
CAGCCGCGGCAACATCGTAGCTCAGCGATATTTCGACTTGTTTCCAAATGCCAATGTCACATATCTGCTGTCGCCAAACGGCTCCAACGTGCTGACGGCACAGTACTCACGCTCCATAGCGCGCCCTTCGTTCTGGGCTCTCAATCCCGAGCGTCATCAGGTTTCCGACATGTTCTATCAGTCGGGCAACTCCGACCTGAAGCCGTCATACAGCGACAACGTCAGCCTTACCGGTGTGGTTAAATACAAATACTCGCTGACCCTGTTTGCCAACATCAACCACGACCAAATCATAAAAGCCTCGATGCCCGACAAGGACAACCCGAAAAACGTGCTGCTGACAATGGTCAACTTCGACAAACAATATATGTTTGGCGCATCGCTCAACCTGCCGTTCCAAATCAAGGACTGGTGGACGCTGACAGCCAACCTCACATATCTTGCCAACGGCGAGCGACGCGAACAGAAAGGCAGTCTGACATACCACAACTTCTTGAACTGGTATGCCAGCTCCGGATTCCAACTGCCGAAAGATTTCTACTTTGAAATCTCATATTACGGACAGAACAAAATCACGATGGGCGAAATTACGGTGACACCGACCCACAACCTCAACGCAAGTCTGAAAAAGTCGTTTGCAAAGCGACGCTGGACAGCCTCGGTGGGCGTGGACAACATTCTCGGCCGCGGTGTGGATTTCTCGATCGACTCCGCCTCGGGCTACCACACGAAAAGCAAATTCAGCAACCCTGCGTCGTTCTCCTGCTCGCTCACCTACAATTTCAGCCTCGGCAAAGCGTTCCAGACGCGCCGCGTGGACAGCAACAACGACGCTTCCCGCCTGTCGAAGCAAGGCGGAATGGGAAAATAACACTATATTTGCGACATGAAAAAGATATTATTGATTATTGCGATGGCAGTTGTGGGCATAAGCGCCCAGGCACAACTGTTGTGGAAAGTGAGCGGCAACGGCTTGCAGAAGCCGAGTTACATCTTCGGCACACACCATTACGCACCGCTGACGGTGCTCGACAGCGTGCCTCAGATACGCCAGGTGCAGAACGACGTGGAGCAGGTGTGCGGCGAGGTAGACATGCTCAACACACGCGACTTGCCTCGGCTGACAGCAGAGGCGATAATGCTGCCTCCAGGCTCGTCGCTCAACGACTTCATCCCCGACGCCGACCGCCCTACCGTCGACAAAGCAATGCGGTCGCTCATCGGCTTCGGACTCGACAATCCGGCAGTGCAACGAATGTGTCCGGCAGCGATAAGCAACCAGCTGATTGCAGCCATTGTAACCAAGTATTTGCCGAAGGTGTCGCTCGACCAGCAGCTTGACACGTATTTTCAGATAAAAGCCGACAAAGCCGGCAAGAAAGTGCTTGCCCTGGAACCCGCCCAGGCCCAGCTGAAGATGCTGTTCAGCCAACCGCCTGCACGTCAGGGCAAGATGCTCGTCTGCCTGGCAGAAAACACCGAATGGAACGCCTCAATGATCGAGATGGCTACCGACGCCTATATGCACCGCGACATTGAGACGCTGAAAGATGTCACCAATCAGAAACTCGGCGACGACTGCGACTCTACCCCGGAGGAAGACGCCATGTTGCTCTCCGACCGCAACCGCGCCTGGATGGAGCAAATGCCAAAGATGCTTGCCGACGCGCCCACACTGGTTGTTGTAGGCGCCGCCCACCTTGTCGGCGACGAAGGTCTGCTCAGCCTGCTGCGGCAGTCGGGCTACACCGTCGATCCCGTAGACAAACGATAAACAAAAAACTCAAGCAAAAAAAGAATATGGATAATACATTGGAAGCGCGCAGCGTGGTGAAACGCTTTGCCGGACACACGGCTCTTGACGGAGTAAGCGTTGAAGTGCGCCCCGGACGGGTGTTCGGACTGCTCGGACCCAACGGAGCAGGCAAGACCACTCTCATAAGAATCATAAACCGCATCACGATGCCCGACGAGGGCGAAGTGATGATGGGCGGACGCCTGATGACCGACGCCGACGTGCGCCGCATAGGCTACCTCCCGGAAGAACGCGGACTTTACAAAAAAATGAAGGTGGGCGAACAGGCTCTTTACCTTGCCCAGCTGAAAGGTCTGGACAAAGCCACCGCCGAGAAACGCCTGCGCCAATGGTTCGACAAGTTTGACATCAATCCGTGGTGGAACAAGAAACTTGAGGAGCTGTCGAAAGGCATGCAGCAGAAGGTGCAGTTTGTAATAACCGTGCTTCACGAGCCGGAGTTTCTCATCTTCGACGAGCCTTTTTCGGGCTTCGACCCAGTCAACGCCGAACTGCTGAAAAAAGAAATCCTCGAGTTGCGCGACAAAGGGCACACCATAATCTTCTCGACCCACAACATGGCCAGCGTGGAGGAGATCAGCGACGACATCGCGCTCATCAACCACTCCGAGGTGGTGCTCAAGGGCGACATGAGGCAGATCAAGGAGGCCCACCGCACGGGCCTCTATGAGCTTCAGACGCCCGACATGCTCTCTGTGGAGCCTGACAGTCCCTTTGACATAGTTCGCCAGGAGGAGCGCGCAGGTATCCACTCCTACTTGCTCAAGGCTCACAGCGACGCCACGGGCAACCAACTGGTCGGCTATCTGGCCGGCAAGGTGGAGGTGCGCGCTTTTGCCGAACAGATCCCGTCGATGAACGACATCTTCCTCCAACTGATCGGCAAAGACGCGCAGTGGGCCGATGAGCAGATAGAAAACCGTCAGCAATCTTAATTCCCCGCAACCATGAACAAAATATTGATTATCATTGAGCGCGAGTTTCTCAAGCGCATTCAGAAGAAGAGTTTCATCGTGCTCACCATTGTCTCGCCACTCATCATGGCCGCGCTCATCTTTGTGCCGCTTTGGCTCTCGTCGATCGAGAACGATGAGCAGCAGCACGTGGCCGTCATCGATCCCTCGGGACAATACTTCAAGGCGCTGAAGGAGACGGAGACCTTCCACTTCACGCTGGTGCCAAGTCTCAACAACGAGATGCGTAGCGAGGAATCTCCCTACGACGCTGTGGTGAGCATTCCCCGCGGACTGCTCGACAACAAGGCGAAGGTCTGTATCTATAGTAGGAAGGAGGTGCCTGTCAACCTGCTCTCCTACGTCCAAACGACCCTGGACGACCAGGTGAGGCAGCAGCGACTGAAAGCCTCGGGCATTGCCCAGCTCGACAAGATCATCAGCGAGGTGGAAAAAGGTACGAAGGTGGAGACCGTGAAGTGGAACGATCAGGGCGACGAGACCATCTCCAGCAGTGTCGTAGCCATGGTGGTGGGATTCCTGTTCACGTTCCTCATCTATATGTTCGTCGTAGGCTATGGAGGCCTGGTGATGCAAAGCGTCATCGAGGAAAAGGCCAACCGCATCGTCGAACTGATGGTGAGCAGCGTCAAGCCTTTTGAACTGATGATGGGAAAGATTATTGGCGTGATGCTCGTAGGTCTCCTTCAAATGGCTATTTGGGCCATCCTGTTTGTGGTGATTCTCTCGGGCGTGTCCGTCTATTTCGGCATCAACGCCATGGACACGATGTCTGCTGCCAATCCGGCCGTGATGCAGGCGGCTCAGGCCCAGCCCAACGTCGAGGCGCAGGAGATGCTTTCTATGCTTGGCAACTTGCCTTTGGCCGAACTGGCCATCATGTTCCTGCTCATGTTTGTCGGAGGCTATCTCCTCTATGCGAGTTTCTTCGCTGCCACGGGAGCCAGTATCAACGAGCAGGAGGACAGTTCGCAGTTTGTCATTCCCGTCACGATGATCACCCTCTTCGGTTTTTACGCCGCCATGTATAGTGTCGAGAATATCGATGGTCCGCTGGCTTTCTGGACCTCTCTGTTTCCCCTGACCTCTCCCATCGTCATGATGGTGCGCATCCCCTTTGGCGTGCCCTTGTGGCAGGAATTGCTGAGCGTCGTCTTGCTCTACGCCACGGCCTTCTTCATGGTTTGGGCTGGTGGCAAGATCTATCGTGTCGGCATCCTCATGTACGGCAAAAAGCCGAGCATGAAGGAGATCATCAAGTGGATGCGCTACAAATGATGGCGGACTGACAAAGTGGTTCTGCAAGATCAGTAATCAGTAAGCAACAAAGGCTGCGTGGTGTCGAAAGAAGACCAGCGCAGCCTTTTCTGTCTGTGGCGAGCAGCTTTCTGTGTCAAGCAGCTTTCTGTGGCAAGCAGCTTTCTGTGGCAAGTGGTTTGCTGTGGTGAGCGACTTGGTCGTATGTCTCTCAGAGATATTTCGCCCTGAGCACTTTGGGCAGTTTGCTGACGACCAGGTCGTGCGACTCCCTGATCCAGTCTCTTACCAGCGGTGTGGCCAATTGCTCATAATATACGTCGCTCCAATGCTTCTTGTTCCAGTGGAAGGCTGGCGTCACCGCCTCATACTGCAGGCGCAACGTCTCGTTTCGATCGGGAGGCAATTTGCAGGCAAAGCGTGGCCCGCCCTTCCAGTCTTGTCCCTCTCTACCCAGCCAAAGGCACAGGAAGATTTTGCCTTCCACGCGGAAGGTGACATTGTCCTCGCCAAACGGTTGGTCTTCGGTCACGCCTGGCAGCGAAAGCGTATAGCTCCTTACTTCTTCTATATTCATTTGCTCTCTGATTGTTTTGCTCTATAATTGTTTTGCCCTATAATTGTTTTGCTCTGTGATTATTTCTTGTTCGACTACAATCTTGATTACAATTTTCGACTGGAAAATCGACAGCAATTACGACAGCACTCTCGACTGGAAATTTGGCTGCAAAAATAATGCCAATTCTCGTAGGACCAGCATTTGTCACGCAGCGTGCTTTGTCACTATTTTTTCTTTTAAAGACTTTTTGTTTGTAATTTCTATAGATTGTCGATATTTAATTGTACCTTTGCCCCCCGAACGAACATCTAATCAATAGCAAATCATTATGGGAAAGAGAATAACCGACAAAGTGACATGGGTAGGCAAGATTGACTGGGAATTGAAGACCTTCCATGGCGACGAGCTTTCTACCCACAAGGGTACAAGCTACAATTCCTATTTGATCCGGGACGAGAAGACCGTCCTCATCGACACGGTATGGAATCCTTATGACCAGGAGTTTGTGGCCCATCTCAAGGAAGAGATCGACCTCCAAGCAATCGATGCCATCGTGGTGAACCACAGCGAGAGCGACCATAGCGGTGCACTGCCCGTGCTGATGCGCGAGATTCCTGATACGCCGATCTATTGCACGAAGAAGGCGGAAGGCATCTTGCGCGGACTGTATCATAAGGACTGGAACTTCCATAACGTGAAGACGGGCGACACGCTCTGCATCGGCGAGAACACGCTCACGTTTGTTGAGGCTCCGATGTGCCACTGGCCCGACACCATGGTGACCTATGCGGACAAGGAGGAAATCCTCTTTTCCAACGACGTCTTCGGACAGCACTACGCTACGGAGAGCCTCTACGACGACACGGTGAACCAGAAGGACCTGTTTGATGAGGCTGAGAAGTACTATGCCAACATCCTCAATATCTACAACCCGATGGTCAACCGCAAGGTGAAGGAAATAGTAGGCATGAACCTGCCTCTGAAGATGGTCGCTCCGTCCCACGGAGTCATCTGGACCAACCATATCGGCGAGATCGTAGAAAAGTATCTCCAGTGGTCAACCAACTATCAGGAGCATCAGATCACCATCATCTATGATACGATGTGGCAGAGCACGCGACGCATGGCCCAGGCCATTGCCGACGGCATCCGCGATTTCGACCCGACCGTCCGTGTGGTGTTGATGAACGCTGCCAAGGACGACAAGAACGACATTCTCGTCGAGGTGTTCCGCTCCAAGGCCATTATGGTGGGCAGCCCGACGGTCAATATGGGCATTACCTACGCCATTGCCGGACTCCTGGAAATGATCCACGGTATGAAGTGCAAGAACAAGAAGGCCGCGGCCTTTGGCTCCATTGGCTGGGGCGGCGGTGGCGAGAAGCGCATCCAGCAGCGATTGGAGGAAGCGGGCTTCGAGATTGCCGCCGAACCGGGCAAGCAGCTTTGGGCTCCCGATATGGAGGCTGAGCGCAAGTGGCGCGAATATGGCAAAGCCTTCGCCGCTGCCGTGCTTGGCGCGTAATAGTATAAAGAGGCTGTTATCCCAGCTATCATCTCAAAAGGCTGGCAAGGGAATTGGTCCCCTGCCAGCCTTTTGAGTGTCTTTGTGAGCAACGTGCCGCCGTCTTGTTCTTATATCTTGTTGATTTGTTCCTGGGTCAGCCCTGTAGCTTTCAACACTTGTGAGACAGGTATGCCAAGGGAAAGAAGGTTGCGTGCTATCTCCAAACTCTTTTCCAATTCACCTTCTGCTCTTCCTTCCGCTATTCCCTGAGCTCTTCCTTCTGCTCTCCCTTCTGCTCTTCCTTCCGCTATTCCTTCTGCTCTTCCTTGGGCTCTTCCTTCTGCTCTCCCTTCTGCTCTCCCTTCTGCTCTTCCTTCTGCTCTTCCTTCTGCTCTTCCTTCCTCTATCCCCTCTTCGTAGCCTTCGTAGTGGCTGGTATCAAAAATGCTTTTCATGTGTCGTATAGACTCCATGTGTCGAACGTACGCTCGCTTGTCTTGGTCGGAGAGCGAGTCCACCCGTAGGCATTCGCGCGCCTCGGCGAGGCCTTCGGCCGTGGCCTTGTCGCTAATTTGTCCCGTTTTGAGAAATTCTATCCACTCGTCGAGTGGGGTAGTGGCCACTTTGTCAAAGTCGTTCACGCGCAGTATGTAATATTCCGGAAACAGGTCGCCCGCCTCTTTTCTGCTCATAAGGCTCCGCTCATCGATACCGAAGAACTTCTTGTTCTGACGGACGGAGAGTTTAAGGATGTCATGTGGTTCATGCGCACCCCTAAATTCTGTCTTGCCGTGATACACATAGTCTTTGCCCTGGCCCAATTCGAAATAGACGATGTTGATGGAATAGACTTTACGCACCTTGTCGTAGGGGCTTCCCAGCCCAATATATTCCGTGATGGCCTTTGACACTCCGTAGAGCATGCGGTGGAAATAGGTGAGCTCGCGGTTGTTCTGCACCTCTATGATGCAGAGTTCTCCGTTCTCGTTCTCTGCCAATATATCCACTCGGTTGTATTTGTCGGTCTCGTCCTCCTGGTTGCTCTCGCTTTCAAGAAACCGTTGTATCTTAAACTTCTTTCCTATCAATGAGGACAGAAATCCTTCCAACACCGCATGATTGGCCTTGTTGCGTAGCAGGCGTTTCATCGCCCAGTCGAACCGTATGTAGTTTTCTCCGATTATCGTCATGTTTCTTGTCGCTTTTGGTTTTCAGCCGCTAAAATACGATTTTCCATCGAATCCACCAAATGTTAGGCTACAAAAGTTGATAGCGGCCGTTCTGAAAAGTTATTTCCGCTACTCTAAATAAGTTACTTTCGCTCGGCCAAGCCATTGTAAAAGGGAAATTCTTCCCTTTTCCTTTGGCTTTGCGCTCGCTTATTCGTAACTTTGCAAAAATTTATAAGTGGGAAAAGAAATGGCGGAAGAAAACCATCGGATACTGCTTGACCAAATAGATTATCCAAGCGACTTGCGCAAACTGGAGGTGAAGGACCTGCCAGAGGTGTGTCGTGAGCTTCGCAGAAACATTATAGAAGAGGTGGCGGTCAACCCCGGCCACTTGGCTTCGAGCCTCGGTGTCGTGGAAATCACCGTGGCCGTACATTATGTGTTCAATACTCCCGACGACCGGATCGTCTGGGACGTAGGTCATCAGGCCTACGGCCACAAGATCCTGACCGGACGCCGTGAGCAGTTTAAGCTCAATCGGAAGTTGGGCGGACTTCGTCCGTTCCCGTCTCCTTTGGAGAGCGAGTATGACACGTTCACCTGCGGCCATGCTTCCAACTCTATCTCGGCGGCGCTGGGAATGGCCGTGGCGGCGAAGCTCGGCGGTAAAAAGACGGAAAACCGCCATGCTGTGGCTATCATTGGCGATGGTGCGATGAGTGGCGGACTGGCCTTTGAGGGACTCAACAATGTTTCCAGCCAGCCCAACGACCTGCTCATTATCCTCAACGACAACGACATGAGTATCGACCGGTCTGTGGGCGGTATGGAGAAATACCTGCTCAATCTGGACACGAACGAGACCTACAACCGTCTCCGCTTCAAAGCCAGCCAGTGGCTGCACGAGCGTGGCTACCTGAACGACGACCGGAGGAAAGGCATTATCCGACTGAACAATGCCCTGAAGAGTGCGTTGGCCCATCAGCAGAATATGTTTGAGGGGATGAACATCCGCTATTTTGGTCCTTACGACGGCAACGACGTAACGGAATTGGTGCGTATCCTCCGACAGATCAAGGATATGAAGGGGCCGAAGCTCCTCCATCTTCACACCAAGAAGGGCAAAGGCTATAAGCCTGCCGAGGAGAGCGCGACGATCTGGCATGCTCCAGGCAAGTTTGATCCCGAGACAGGCAAGCGGCTGAAGAGTGAATCCGCCGAACCGCAGCCACCGAAGTTTCAGGATGTGTTTGGCGAGACGCTGCTGGAACTGGCGCGCCAAAACGACCGCATCGTGGGTGTTACCCCAGCCATGCCCAGTGGTAGCTCGCTCTCCATACTGATGAACGAGATGCCGACCCGCGCCTTCGATGTGGGAATAGCCGAAGGCCATGCTGTCACCTTCTCAGCCGGTATGGCCAAGGACGGGTTGTTGCCGTTCTGTGCTATATATAGTGCGTTCTCGCAGCGAGCCTACGACAGCATCATCCACGACCTCTCGATCCTCAACCTGTCCGTTGTGCTCTGCCTGGACCGATCCGGACTAGTCGGCGAAGACGGCGCGACCCATCACGGTGCGTTCGACATGGCTTATCTGCGTCCGATACCTAATCTGACCATCGCCTCCCCTATGAATGAGCATGAGCTGCGACGACTGATGTACACGGCACAACTGCCGGACAAAGGTCCGTTCGTAATCCGTTATCCCCGCGGACGAGGCGTACTGGTGGACTGGAAGTGTCCGCTCGAAGAAGTCCCCGTGGGCAAAGGGCGCAAGCTGAAGGACGGAAAGGATATTGCCGTCATCACCATCGGACCGATAGGAAACACTGCCGCACACGCCATCGAACGGGCAGAAGCGGAAAAAGGGCTCTCCATAGCCCATTACGACCTGCGTTTCCTCAAGCCGCTGGACGAGGCATTGCTGCATGAAGCAGGACGCAACTTCAAGCGCATCGTCACCATAGAGGACGGCACACGAAAAGGAGGTATGGGAAGCGCCGTGCTGGAATTCATGGCAGACAACAACTATACCCCGCACGTCGAGCGCATCGGTGTACCCGACGCATTCATAGAACATGGTACGGTACAGGAGCTGCACCAGCTGTGCGGAATGGACGAAGAAGGAATCTATAATATATTAATTAAGAATGAGGAATGATGAATGAAGAGCCGGGCTGCGTTATGCAAGCCGTCCGTAAGGCAGTTCTTCATTCCTGATTCTTTATTCTTCATTTCTTAAAGCATTGTGAAGATAATCATTGCAGGTGCCGGTGCAGTAGGCACACATTTGGCCAAACTATTGTCGCGCGAGAAGCAAGACATCATATTAATAGACGACAACGAGGAAAGGATGAGCACGCTCAGTTCCAACTTCGACCTGATGACCGTTAACTCCTCTCCTACTTCCATAAAAGGATTAAAAGAGGTGGGAGCGGGAGAGGCCGACCTGTTCATTGCCGTTACTCCCGACGAAAGCCGTAACATTACCGCCTGTATGCTTGCAACCAACCTGGGTGCGGTAAAAACCGTAGGACGTATTGACAATTACGAATATCTGCTGCCCAAAAACAAAGAATTTTTCCAGAAGTTAGGAGTAGATTCGCTTATCTACCCGGAAATGCTTGCGGCAAAAGAGATTGTATCTTCCATCCGTATGAGCTGGGTACGCCAATGGTGGGAATTTTGCGGGGGCGCATTGATTCTGATAGGCGCCAAGATGCGCGAAAAAGCAGAAATCCTGAACATTCCCCTGCATCAGTTGGGCGGACCGGAATTGCCTTATCACGTGGTAGCCATCAAGCGCGGTAACGAAACACTGATTCCCCGCGGCGATGATGTTATAAAACTGCATGATATTGTTTATTTCACGACTACCCGCAAATTCGTACCGTATATCCGCAAGATAGCAGGCAAAGAAGATTATGCCGACGTACGCAATGTCATGATTATGGGTGGAAGCCGCATCGCCGTACGTACCG
>ENA-ORMJ01002150-ORMJ01002150.1-human-gut-metagenome-genome-assembly--contig:-NODE-2150-length-10249-cov-3.188738_pt1 | contig 10249 bp, 8 predicted proteins | sample MGYA00242100_ERZ508989 | MGnify/ENA primary metagenome ERZ508989 (study PRJEB26280, sample SAMEA2531403) | human gut metagenome | biome: human gut; feature: human-associated habitat; material: faeces...
TTTCCTTACGGAAGCATGGGGAATAGCTGGTAAGTGTGTATGGAAGCTGCTCCTCATCGATGATCTTATTGATAAATTTACCGATCATGGAATGTTCGCTGGTACCGATTAAGTACAGGTCTTCGCCTTCGATCTTATACATCATGGCATCCATTTCTGTCTGTGACATAACACCTGTCACGACATTGCTGCGGATCATGAAAGGCGGTACGCAGTAGGTAAATCCCCTGTCAATCATGAAATCCCTCGCATAGGAAATAACAGCGGAATGAAGTCTTGCAATGTCGCCCATGAGATAGTAGAATCCGTTTCCGGCTACTTCTCTTGCACTGTCAAGGTCAAGTCCGTCAAAGCTTTCCATAATTTCAGAGTGATATGGAATTTCAAAATCAGGAACTACCGGTTCGCCGAACTTTTCTACTTCTACGTTCTGACTGTCATCCTTTCCGATTGGAACACTTTCATCAATGATGTTCGGAATGACTAACATAATTTTGTAAATCTTTTCTTCCAGTTCCTTTTCTTTTCCTTCGAGAGATTCTAACAGTTCGCTCTTTTCGGTAACCAGTTTCTTAGTTTCCTCTGCTTCCTCTTTTTTTCCCTGTGCCATCAATGCACCAATCTGCTTAGAGATCTTATTTCTCTCTGCACGAAGGGCATCTGCTTCCTGCTTTGTCTTTCTGCTCTCTTCATCCAGTGCAATGACTTCATCTACAAGCGGAAGCTTGCTGTCCTGAAATTTCTTTTTGATGTTTTCTTTTACTACATCAGGGTTTTCTCTTAAAAATTTAATATCTAACATGAATCTGAAAATCCTTTCTATTCCTCATTTTCTGTATTTGTAAACTGAATATTTAATTCCTGCAGCTGTTTTTCGTCTACGATGTTTGGCGCGTCGGTCAGCAGGCAGGACGCATCTTTTACCTTCGGGAAGGCAATTACGTCACGAATGCTGTCCCTCTTTGCCATCAACATAACCAGACGGTCAAGTCCGTATGCCAGTCCTGCGTGAGGCGGTACACCATACTTGAATGCATCGAGCAGGAAGCCGAATTTTTCATTTGCCACTTCATCGGTCAGACCGAGTGCCTTGAACATTCTTGCCTGTACATCTGCCTGGTGGATTCTGACACTTCCGCCGCCGATTTCCGTACCGTTTAATACGATATCGTATGCTTTTGCACGCACAGAACCCGGATCGGATTCTAATTTATCAAGATCCTCATCCATCGGCATGGTAAACGGATGATGCATTGCCACAAATCTCTCTTCTTCATCAGACCACTCGAACTGTGGGAATTCTGTGATCCATACAAAACGGTATTCGTTCTTGTCCAGCAGTCCCATCTGTCCTGCCAGTTCTACTCTGAGTGCGCCGAGGACATTCCATACAATCTTGTTTCTGTCTGCGGCAAAGAGAAGTAAATCGCCTGCCTGTCCGTCTAAGGCTGATACGATGGCTGACATTTCTTCTTCTGTCATGAATTTTGCAAAAGAGGATTTTAAGCTGCCATCTTCCTGAATTGCGATGTAGGCAAGTCCTTTCGCACCGTATCCTTTGGCAAAATCAACCAGTGCGTCAATCTTCTTACGAGGCATGCTGCCCTGTCCTTTTGCATTGATTCCACGCACACTGCCGCCATTTTCAATGGCTCCGGTAAACACACCGAATCCACAGTTCTTTACAAGCTCTGTGATGTCCTTTAATTCCATGCCAAATCTTAAATCCGGCTTATCAGAACCAAAACGATCCATGGCTTCCTGCCAGGTCATTCTCTGGATCGGAAGACTTACTTCGACATCCAGTACTTCTTTGAACAGATATGCCAGCAGTCTTTCATTGACATCGATTACATCGTCCACGTCCACGAAAGAAAGCTCCATGTCGATCTGGGTAAATTCTGGCTGGCGGTCCGCTCTCAAGTCTTCATCACGGAAGCATCTTGCAATCTGCATATATCTGTCATATCCGGAGCACATTAACATCTGCTTGAATAACTGAGGCGACTGTGGAAGTGCATAGAATTTTCCCGGATGTACACGGCTTGGAACAAGGTAATCCCTTGCACCTTCCGGTGTACTCTTTGTCAGCATCGGTGTCTCAATCTCAAGGAATCCTTCCTGTGCCAGGAATGCCCTTGTCAGTGTTGCCACCTTACTTCTCATAATAATATTTGACTGGATATCCGGTCTTCTTAAATCCAGACACCTGTATTTTAAACGCAGTTCTTCTTTGGTAGAGATATTTTCCTCAATCGGAAATGGCGGTGTCTCGGATTCGGAAAGAATACGGAGACTTAATGCTCTCACTTCGATCTCTCCGGTTGCCAGATTCTCATTGACAGCACCTTCTCTTTTTGTTACCTTTCCTTCTACTGCAATTACATATTCACTTCTTAAAGTGCCTGCCTTCGCAAATCCTTCTGCCTTTACGTCATTTTCATCAAAGACAATCTGTAAGAGTCCGGAGCGGTCCCTTAAATCGACAAAGATCAGACTTCCTAAATTTCTTCTTTTCTGAACCCATCCCATTACGGTAACAACTTCTCCGATATTTGCACTGGAGACTTCGGTGCATCTGTGACTTCTTTTCAGTCCCTGCATTGATTCTGCCATTTTTTCTGTTTCCTTTCCATTTTTATCTTTTTTATTTTGCAAAGAATTCCTTAAACTCTTCATAACCCTGTGCTTCCAGGGTCTCTTTCTGGAATTTTTTGTTTTTATTCATGCGTGCAACTAATACCTGTGTACCATCCCCACGCATTTTCTGTGCTTCTGCTATTATATCGCAAAGCTTTGAAGAATCAACACCTTTTTCAATCAGGTAGGCGATTTTCTTATTCTGGTTTGGTACCTGGAAGCCGCTTTCGAGCAATAAAAGTACGATTCTTTCAAAACCTATGGAAAATCCGCATGCCGGGGTATCTTTTCCGGTGAATTTTCCAATCATCTTATCATAACGTCCGCCACCGCCACAGGCAATACCCAGCTCTGGCATGGCGATTTCAAAGATTGTTCCAGTATAATAAGACATCCCTCTTACCAGTGTCGGATCAAATACGATTTCAAAATCAGAGGATTTCGTAGCACTCACACTGTCGATGATTTCCTTTAATCCTGTCTTTACTTCGTCTGAAAGGAAATCCCCAAGTTCGCGATAGATAAATTCCAATCCGTTCTCCGCACTTTCAAATCCCTTGAATAAATCCAGATATTTATCGATCGATTCTTTGGCAAATCCGTTTTCTTCCAGTTCAGCAGAAACACCTTCCAGACCGATCTTGTCCATCTTATCCAGTGTGATGAATACACTGTCATAATCTTCTTGGGCAAATCCGCTGTAAGCAGCCATTGCTTTTAAAATCTGCCGGTCATTGATCTTAATCTGGAAATTCTGAAAGCCCAGTTTGCCGAGAGTTGTGGTGGTGGCAAGAATCAGTTCGATTTCTGCCAGATTGGACGGTTCACCGAGAATGTCAATATCACACTGATAAAACTGACGGTAACGTCCTCTCTGCGGTCTGTCGGCTCTCCATACACTGCCGATTTGCAATGCCTTAAACGGAGAGGGCAGATCGTTTGCATTATTGGAATAGAAGCGGACAAGCGGAACGGTAAGGTCATATCTTAAACCGCTGTCAACCAGGTCGTTCTCTTCCTTTGCTTCTTCCAGTTTTAACTTTTCTCCTCGTTTTAATACTTTGAAGATTAACTTTTCATTTTCTCCGCCCTGTTTGCTGTTTAAGTTTTCGATGTGTTCCACACACGGGGTTTCAATCGGAGTAAAGCCAAACTTGCCGTAAGTCTCCTTAATTACGGAGATTACATAATCCCTGATTTTCATTTCCTCCGGTAAAATATCTTTCATGCCTGTCACAGGTTTTTTCTTTAATGCCATTTTATTCCTCCATATCAGTTATTAAAATCGATCAAGCTTTTGTTCATTTCTTTTGCTATATCTCGATCATTTATCATATTCATGAATTTTAAGAAAATTTTCATATCAAAATTCTTTACATCGCTAATCATAAAATCCAATGCCGAGTCTGCATCATGTGCCGGCCGGTATGCTTTTCTCGTTGTCAGTGCCGCGAATACATCACAGATTCTTAAAACCCTTGCACCGATGGGAATGGTGTCCCCTGACAGGTTGCTTGGGTAGCCGGATCCGTCAAAGTTTTCATGATGAAACAGAATACTTTCCTGAATAAATTCCGAATAGCCTTCCCTTTTTAAGATTTCAAATCCGAGAAACGGGTGGGTACGCAGGTAATTCATCTGTTTTACGACCAGGTTATGATCTTCCTGTTCCACATATAATAATCTGGAAGCCTTGATTTTCCCAATATCATGCAGAAGACCTGCGAGTGCCAGTTCATGACAGACGGATTCGTCCAGACCAATCGCTGTTCCAAGAAAATAGGCAAGATTACTGACATAGATGCCATGACTGATGGATGTATTAAATTTATCGAGTATTTCTTCTTCATTTTGAAGTATTTCCAGTGTTTCCATCGAAAAATCTTCCTTCTTTTATTTTTGTTTCGTCCGATATAATAATCCGACGCCCTCTTTTATGGTTTCCGTGATTGTCAGATCGTGTTCCCGGGCATAATTTTTTAACCTGAGATGTTCTTCATCCGACATTCGTATGGTTACAATTCTGTCTTTTACAACATCAGCTTTTGGACGACCTGTTTTTGCCATAGAGTTCTCCTTTCTTTTGGCTACAGATATTATACTTTTCGTAATACAGTATGTCAACCATTTTTTGTACTGTAGTTTTCATTCCACTCCCAATGCCTTAATCATCGTACCGCTGATACTGATTTCTCCAAGTACCACAAGGCTGCTAAGAACCGGTTTTCCAAGAGCAATCGAGCATAATGCAACCAATGTTGGCAAAGCCAGCTTTCCAGTTCTTCCTTACCACGGGCAAAGGAACCGGATGCCATGTAATCCTTCATGATCTGAATACCATCTTTATCCTTAAAATCGATACCTGCAACCTCATCAAATGTCACACAATCCCATAATCCCATAATCCGACAAGTCCAACGGATACCAGAATGGAGTTAGGCGAGATTTCCTTGTATAAATGGCTTTTTCCTGTGCTTCTCGGTCCTAATTCACAGAGATTGAAATTATTCTCGACCAATGGAAGCATACGAGTAAGAAGCAGCCATTTTTCACGAATATCAAGCATATCCGGTTCCATTCCAATAGAACGGAGCAACACATCCATCCACTCATCTTTCGTAAACTGCTTTCTTCCCTCTTTCAACTCATTGATGTCTACATGTGGCATCTGTATCGGATTCAGGTTAATAATTTTAATTGGGCTATCATTCTGATTTTCCTTTTTTGAACGAAGATGATCTCCGTCTGCTGAAACCTTTCCGGACAATCTTCTCGTCAAAATACCGACGCAATTTCTGTTTTATGACCATCCTCTTGTCCTCTGCTTCTATATCAAAAGGCATCGTTCTCTACCGCATTTCTTCTCTTATCAAACTCTCTTTGCATATCTCCCAGTATTCCATTAGCTAACTCAGAGTCATATTCTTTATTACTTTTGTTTTCTGTGTGAATAGCTACTTGTTTATTAAAATCCCAAAATACATCGTCCGAAAATTGATGAGCCAAAATTCTGCTATTCTTATAAGCAATCTTATTCTTATGACAATTAAAAATCGTATAATTATTTTTCATTGTAAAAAAACTACGATACGATATTCCATCATACCCCATTTTTCTGATATAATCTGACACAATTTGTGTCGCTCTATAGTTATCTTTATTGGAAACTGGCTGGCAATATTGCATCATCAATAAGGTAATAAACCTTCCCAAACTCATTTGATATTCATCGTTTTGCTTGTATGCAAATTTCTTATCATCTGTAGAAAAATTTACAATTTTTAAGTCTGACTTTACTTCAAATTCCGCTACAGAAATTAAACTTCTAATTGTCGATTTAATCTCTGCACAAGCAGTTGCAACATCTTCTGCAACATACAAATACGATGTTCCCGCAATATTATTACGACCAACACCACCCATTCCTAATGGGCATTCGATTGAATTTTTCTCATTGAATCCTTCTGTTACATACTCGTTGTTGACTATTTTAATATTTAAGCCATTTTCAGCTTTAGAATATTCTTCCACATCTATTTCTCTTGCACGGTACAAAATAGTTCCAGCAGAAATTGATTTTATAAATTGCTGTTGTTCTGTTCCTGTAACAATTTCATCAATCACTCTAAATAATTCATTTGAATAATCGGTGCCGTTTTTTATTAAATCATCACGAAGTGCATAATATTTTTTACTTGCTTCAATCCTATATCCTATCTGCTGAAACATATTATGAAGTTGCTCCTGTGTTTCTTTTATTCCCATGCGCACGCTCCTTTATAAGTCAAATCCAAAATTATCCGAGAAAGCCAAGTCCATGATTACCTCGTGACGGAACACCTCGACATCATTGCTTTCATCATACGCAACCAGATAATACTTTCTGTTCTTATCGTATTTCTTATTTTTGAATGTAAAGCGCATACGGAACAAGCGTTTCTGAACATCTTCATCACGCTTATCAGCAATATAGATGTTCTCATTAGAAATCTTCTCGTTATTATCTGAAATAAAATACAGCTTGTAATCCGCTTTCTTAACAACATCGCTGACCGGTTCAGACTGAATAAAATCAAGGCTCGTAATAAGATTGGTAATCTTCTGTACCAAGCTCACAAGCATAATCTGCACAGGTCTTGTCCTGGCTGCACCTTTATCCATTTTAATATCCAATACCGGTACAAGCATCTCCTGTGGTGATGAACCTCCATGCACATAATTCAGTCCTGCATTTCCCGGTGTTGAGAAAACATTGGTGCTGCAGGAATAAGAAATGACCTTATTATCATCGCTTCCGAGCATATAACCCAGACCAATATTACATACACCCTGCTCTGTGATTGGCTCTTTTGACACGATATATCTTCTTTTCACAAGTCTGTTAGAATCACTCATGCCGCCGATTTTATCACTTGCCGTTACTTTATCTCTTTTATAGATAAAACCATGATCTGCGGTCACAATAAACCGATATGTATTTCCACTTGTAGAAATCTTCTGTATCAACTTTGCAATTTCATCGACCGCTTTCTCACAGGCTTCAAATACTGCATCTTCCTCATGTTCTCCAGTATTATCAATCTGATCATGGTACACATAGATGACAGACTGTGCGGTGAACACATCACGAAGCTCCATACCTTTTAAGTTCTTTATATCATCAAACTGTACACATTTGCTTTCCGGCTCATAAGACTGCAATACTGCCTGTCTGGTAGCAAGGTCAATCGCATACTTTCCATCCACAACCTCTCTGAAATCATCCGTCAGCTCTAATGTCTTATGAGGAAGCAATGCTTCCATTCCAAGCCTTGTATAAGAGGGTAGAACACTAAGCATTGGTGCAAGTTTGGCACTACACTTCGGGTTATCCATCATTTTTTCATATAACTGTCTGCCTACCTCATATCGCATTGCATCTGATATGATTACAACAGTCTTAACATTTGCGCTTTTAACAAATTTATTAAAGAAATTACGCTGTAATGGTATGCGCATCAGAGCATCCTCTTCTAAAAGTCCCTCATTCCATTTAGGAAGCAGTTTCCCAAGATACTCGTTTGTGTAAATATTCTCTACAAAATCTCGCAAATCTTCAAATTCTGCTGTATTCTCCAATTTATCATAATTCAAATAAAATTCTCTGTAATGGTTGTCAATCAGACAGTCACTCGACACATACGCATCAATAATATTCTGGAATCCGTTTGGTGCTTCATACTGTGCATTATTTACAATCCAGTATGCACTATCCAACATCTCATAAATAAAAGAAAACTTACTGCCAAAGTGCATTTTGGCACGGATACCACACAAATCATAGATACTGTGTCCATCCAGTTTTGCCAGACAATCCTCTGCCCGAAGTCTGCCTACAATCCAACGAATCATAAGTACATCTATACAAGCAAAAGAATCACAATCAACCAATGTTTCCACTTCATACTTGCTCAGTTCTTCTGATGCATTCAGACATTCTGCGGCATATTGTGACAATTCATCATACTTTTCACGGTATAAAATATTGTTCAGAAGGTTGTCAAGAAATGCAATGATATTACCTGACTTATAGGAAATAAACTTCTTCCAGCTCTTCGGCATCTCAGCATCAATGTAGCGGTCTGCATAGGTCACAAACATGGTAATGACCAGTTTCTCCAAGTTTGGTGCGTCCATAGAAAAACCAAATTGCTGCTCACATAACTTCCAGAAATCGCCCTCTATATCATACTTTGCAAATTCTGCAAGATATTTATTGTCTGTCAGGCTGTCCTCTGTGATCAGTACACGGATCACTTCATCAAAAGAATTGGTTCTCGTCCTGCATACAGCACTCATGATGCCTGTCAGAATGTTTTCCTCATTGAAGTTTTCAATTTCCAAATCATAAAACCGCTGCAATCGCTCTTTATTTCCAAAGAACTTGATATGCTTTTCAATGATTGGCTTATATTTCTCCTCAATTCCGAGATCTACTGACAACAACGATGCTCTATCCGCATAAAATCGTTTGGAATAAGCACAAGTATCCTCCAGATGATTTTCTGTTACTGGCGGCTTTGGAAAAGGTGCATAAATCAGATAATTTGTTGTGGTATCCACTTTTTCAAGAAAATACTTTGTATAAAACTGGTTATCCTTTGTCAGCTTGTAGACCTTGGCATTTTCCAGTTCCATACTGTCAATATCCTCAGCAAAATCTGCCTCATCGTCATACCAGAATACCAATTTACGGTGTTCTCCGGTAAATTCCGTATTCAGTTTATCTACAATCTGTTTTAGGTTTAATTCTGCCATTGTTTTACCTCATCATTCATCCTACTTTTCTCCAGCCACACTGCAAAGATATTCGTCAATATCCTTTATTTTTTTATCTTCATCACCTAAGACAGCCTGAATGTCAGCTTGGGTAGTACTTTGGGTGACTTGGGTGGTACCTTGGGTAGCTTGGGTAGTAATTATTCGTGGATTACCCATTTACCTTTCTTAGAAGAACCGCTATGCTCCACGATACCATCTTTCTTTAATTTATTGACATGATACCGAACCCCACCAACAGAAAGTCCTAGTTGTTGAGCAATCAGCTTTACCGTAATAGCTGGCTGTTCTCTCATGAGTCTAAGTATCCTCTCAACAGTTTCAGTGCTAGTTTCTGTGTTAGTTTTAATGTTAGTTTCTATGTCAGTGCTAGTTTCCCTGTTAGTTTCTGTGTCAGTATCTCTTTTCCGATACATATTTACTCTGAAATCACCATCAAAGTCAATCAGCTCCGGCTTCGGTAATCCATACTCCTCGCAGGCTTCAAATAACCTCGGTATTCCGGTTCCCCATTTTTCAATGATTTTCATGTATGCAAATGCCCTTGCGATTGCAGGATTTCTCGGTCTTGAGTACCCTTCCATCATTTTTGCAATCGTAACGTTATTCAAAAGCATACCCGGAGAAGTAATCTCTAATCTATCATCAAACAATGCCACCTGTATGTTTCCCGGTTCAAGGTAGCTACGGTGAGCCACGGCATTTGCGATCAGCTCACGGATACTGTCCGTAGGTAGCTCATACACATCCTGTCTGTACATACCCTTTATTGTCATTCCCATGTTGATTTTTTCAAGGACATACTGGTATGCAGCTTCCATCTGTTCTTGAATAGAGCCTTCAAATTCCCTACGGTCAACAAAGTGAGCACGATTAGTTCCCTTGAATACACCACACTGAATAACAGGCTGTCCCCACATTCGTCCGGTCAGAAGTGCATACGCATTGGTCGGATAAACTTCCCCTCCTTCCTCTTTCAGAACGCCCCATGAAATCAGTACATTATTTGTAACATCCTTAATCTTTGCCTTTTCGCTGTCCTGCCATGTATTTCTTATGGCAATTTCCTTCATGCTCTTACAAAGCTCCTCAATTTCACTATCCGTTATTTTCATATTCTGGCATATTTCACTGTCATAATAGCGGTTCTTGCCTTCCAGCATCAACTCTCTTAGCATATAATCTTCTACATGTCTGGTTGTGCCTGCTACACGCACATAAGTACCCTCAAACATCCCCTGTGATTTGATATAATACGGACGCTCTGCACCCGGAAGTATCTCCAACACAA
>ENA-ORMJ01002168-ORMJ01002168.1-human-gut-metagenome-genome-assembly--contig:-NODE-2168-length-10189-cov-2.999704_pt1 | contig 10189 bp, 7 predicted proteins | sample MGYA00242100_ERZ508989 | MGnify/ENA primary metagenome ERZ508989 (study PRJEB26280, sample SAMEA2531403) | human gut metagenome | biome: human gut; feature: human-associated habitat; material: faeces...
GTAATAATTATTTTCTGAATGCAAGTTCATTCCATCTCAGTTCATTCTTGAAATCACGAATATTTGTATCTTTATCAATGTAAACAGCTTCAATACCCATAGCTGCTGCCCAGTCACCCATCTGCTCTGCTGTCAGGTCATAGGAGAATGCTGTATGGTGGGCTCCGCCTGCAAGGATCCATGCTTCTGCACCTGTCTTAAGATTTGGCTGTGGTGTCCAGAATGCACTTCCTACAGGAAGCTTCGGCATCGGTTTCTCAACCTTCTTGCATTCCACATCGTTGATGATCAGGCGGAAACGGTCTCCAAGATCGATCAGGGATGTTGCAATACCCGGGCCTGTCTTGCTTGTGAATACAAGTCTTGCAGGATCTTCTCTGTCACCCATGGAAAGCGGGCATACTTTAATGCCGATCTTACCATCTGCGACAGACGGGCATACCTCAAGCATATGAGACTGAAGGATTCCTTCTTTTCCAGGTACAAAGTTATATGTATAGTCTTCCATCATGGAAGTTCCTTTTGCATCTTTTACACCAGCTGTCATGATCTTCATCAGACGGACCATTGCAGCTGTCTTCCAGTCACCTTCTGCACCGAATCCATAACCTTTTTCCATAAGTCTCTGGATTGCAAGTCCGGGAAGCTGTTTAAGAGCACCCAGATCTCCAAAGTGTGTAACGATTGCCTGATAGTTTTTCTCTTCCAGGAATTTCTCAAATCCGATCTCAATCTGAGCCTGAACTGCTACATGGCGTTTAAATTCTTCCGGATCTCTTCCCTCAAGAAGGATATCATATTTGCTGTAGTATTCATCTACCAGCGCATCTACATCACCTTTAGCTACATCTTTTACATAATCAGCAATCTCATTTACAGGATAAGCATCTACTTCCCAGCCAAATTTGATCTGTGCCTCTACCTTATCACCATCTGTAACAGCTACATTGCGCATATTATCCGCAACACGCATTACACGGATATGGGAAGACTCCATTACTCCGATGGCTGTACGCATCCAGGAAGCCAGCTGATCCTGTACTTTTTCATCTGCCCAGTGGCCTACGATCACTTTTCTTTCAATCCCCATACGGGTCACAATATGTCCATATTCTCTTCCGCCGTGGGCAGACTGGTTTTCATTCATGAAATCCATATCGATGGTATCATACGGGATTTCTTCATTGAACTGGGTATGTAAATGTAATAATGGCTTTCTGTATTCCTGTAATCCTAAGATCCAGGATTTTGCCGGCGAAAATGTGTGCATCCACGTGATCACACCTGCACATTCCTCATCCATATTTGCCTCGTTAAAAGTCTTTCGGATCAGTTCATTTGTGATCAGTGTCGGTTTCCAGACAACCTCATAAGGAAGTACCCCGGATTCATTTAATTTTGCAACAATGATCTTTGCATGCTCTGCCACGTGTTCTAAGCACTCATCCCCATATAGATCCTGTGATCCGGTACAAAACCAGAATTTGTAATTTTTTGTTTTTAACATGTGTAAATATCCTCCTGATATAATTTTTATAAGATCGGCATCGTCTCTACGGCTGCCTTTTCCGCTTCCAGTGTCTTTTTATAACTTTCAATATAAGCATCGAATCCTGCCACATCCAAAGGATCTGGTTCCATAACAGTTCCTGTTTCCCCGTTAAAGATCCGATCAGATAAGTACTGCTCTAATGTTTCACCCTCTTTTTTGTGAACCATGTAAGATGCAAGCAGTGCCATGCCCCATGGACCACCCTCACCTGCAGTCTCCATAACCGCTACCGGTGCATCCATAGCCGCTGCAAGGATTCCCTGTCCGACTCCTTTTGTCTTAAACAGTCCTCCATGACCGTAAATACGGTCTACTTTTACTTTTTCCTCTTTTAACAGAATATCAAGACCGATCTTTAAAGTGGCAAGTGATGCATAAAGATTGCTTCTCATAAAGTTTGCCAGTGTAAAATGTGCGTCCGGTCTGCGCACGAAAAGCGGACGTCCTTCATTCAGACCGGTTACCGGTTCGCCGGAAAAATAATTGTAGGAAATCAGACCTCCGCAGTCTTTATCTCCCTCTAATGCTTTCCGGTAAAGTGTTCCAAACAATTCGTTCATGTCCGGTTTTAATCCGAATGCTTCAGCAAATTCTTTAAAAAGTCCAACCCATGCATTCAGATCCGATGTACAGTTGTTGCAGTGAACCATTGCAACAGTGTCTCCAGATGGCGTAGTCACCATATCCAGTTCCTCATGCACATTCTTTAAATCTTCCTCAAGAACAACCATTGCAAACACAGAGGTTCCGGCTGATACGTTTCCTGTGCGTACTGCAACGGAATTAGTTGCTGCCATACCGGTTCCGGCATCTCCCTCCGGCGGGCAGAGCGGAATGCCTGCGGAAAGATTACCGCTCTTATCTAATAATTTTGCCCCCTCAGCCGACAATGTTCCTGCTTTTTCTCCTGCAACCAGAACTTTCGGTAAAATATCACGAAGCTTCCACGGATATCCCTTCGGTGCCACAAGCGCATCAAATTTATCGATCATCGCCTGATTGTAATCTCTTGTCTTCGCGTCGATCGGGAACATACCGGATGCCTCCCCGACACCGAGTACTTTTTCACCTGTCAGTTTCCAGTGAATATATCCGGCTAACGTTGTAAAATATGAAATACTGCTTACGTGTTCTTCTCCGTTTAAGATCGCCTGATATAAATGTGCGATGCTCCAGCGCTGTGGAATATTAAAGGAAAACTCCTTTGTAAGTGCTGCCGCAGCCTCCCCCGTGATCGTATTGCGCCAGGTGCGGAACGGTACAAGTAACTCCCCGTCTTTGTCAAATGCCATATAGCCATGCATCATTCCGGAAAATCCGATCGCTGCGAGTGATGTGATCACCGTATCGTATTTTTCCTTTACATCCTCTGCTAATCTGCCATAACAGTCGGTAAGTCCCGTCCAGATATCATCCAGACTGTATGTCCAGATGCCATCCTCCAAACGGTTTTCCCAGTCATGTGCACCGGATGCGACCGGCTCCCCTGCCTCATTCACGAGAACCGCCTTGATCCTGGTTGAACCGAATTCAATCCCCAGTACCGCTTTTCCGGCTTCAATCGTCTGCTTTGCGTTACTCATTATCCCTTCTCCTTTCAGATATAAACCACTTCTTCTATACTTTCAGCATACAACTTGTATGCATGTGTTAACAAGTTGTTTTTTCTTAAAATACCACTTTATAAAATCTCTATAAATTCGCTTTGTTCCTGACCATGTATGGTATAATGTATTAAGCTATGAGCAGTGCCAGATAAGAAGGAACACTGCGGAATAAAATACAGACCAGCACGAACTAATCACAACGTAAAAAGAAAGAGATTTTCCCATGCCATCAGAACATAAAACAAATGAAACCATCAAATACAAACTTGCCACCGCAATGAAAGAATGCATGAAATCCGCCTCCGTAGAGAAGATCACCGTCACGGAGATTGTGGAGACCTGCGGCGTGACACGCCAGACCTTTTACCGGAATTTTAAGGATAAGTATGACCTTATCAACTGGTATTTTGATAAAATTTTACTGGAATCTTTCGAACATATGGGTGAAGGGAAAACTGTGTATGAAGGACTGGTAAATAAATTTCATTATATCCAGCAGGAAAAGCTCTTTTTTAAAGCAGCTTTTAAAAATGACGATCAGAATTGTCTGAGAGATCATGATTTTCAACTGATCTGTGCATTTTACGCCGAACAGCTTGAGACGCGCATGGCGTGCAGACTTTCCCGTCAGCTGCAGTTTCAGTTAGAAATGTACTGCCAGGGTTCCATTTATATGACCGTACAGTGGGTGCTTGGCTATCGCAAATGTTCTGCCGAAGAACTCGCACATGCCCTTGCATCTGCCATGCCGGAAGAACTGCAGACTGTATTTCATAAATACGGGTTGGTTTGATGCAGGAAAATGTTACATTCATAAACATTTCTGTTACAAAAAAACCTTCCAGGCAAGACAATTATACCTGAAAGGTTTTCTTTTACTTATGACAATATACGAATCATAAAGCGTACATTCTATGATTTCACCGCTGCAATTACATCAGTTTTCGGAAAAGATTCTTTAAATCTTCCACACTTGCATCTTTCGGGTTACCCGGAGCACATGCATCTGCATGAGCAGATTCCGCAAGGAAATCAAGGTCTTCTTCTTTTAATGCCTCAAGTTTTGTTGGGATTCCGACATCCACAGAAAGTTTCTGTACCGCATCAACTGCAGCTTTACGGTATTCTTCCACTGACATATCATCCACACCTTTGACTCCCATTGCACGGGCGATCTCACGGTATTTTTCTCCGGTACAGTCAGCGTTGTATTCCATAACGATCGGAAGCATCATCGCACATGCCACACCATGTGGTGTATCATAGACAGCACCTAAGGTATGTGCCATGGAATGAGCGATTCCAAGACCTACGTTAGAGAAGCCCATTCCGGCAATGTACTGTCCAAGTGCCATTCCCTCACGTCCCTCTTTCTTATTATCCACTGCATCACGCAGAGATCTTGAAATGATCTCGATTGCTTTCAGATGGAACATATCTGTCATTTCCCATGCAGCCTTAGTTGTATATCCCTCGATTGCATGTGTCAGGGCATCCATACCGGTGGAAGCTGTCAGTCCTTTTGGCATGGAGGACATCATATCCGGATCAACGATTGCGATCACCGGCATGTCGTGCGGATCAACACAGACAAATTTTCTCTTTCTCTCCACATCCGTGATAACGTAGTTGATTGTAACTTCTGCTGCTGTACCAGCGGTTGTAGGTACTGCAATGATCGGTACACATGGTTTTTTCGTAGGAGCAACGCCTTCAAGACTTCTGACATCCTCAAATTCCGGGTTCGCGATAATGATTCCGATCGCTTTGGAAGTATCCATGGAAGAGCCGCCTCCGATCGCGATCAGATAATCAGCACCTGCTTTCTTAAATGCCTCTACACCATGCTGTACGTTCTGGATCGTAGGATTTGCTTTGATATCAGAATAGATCTCATAAGCAAGTCCGTTTTTATCCAGAATATCTGTTACTTTTTTTGTGACACCAAATTTGATCAGGTCAGGATCTGAGCATACAAACGCTTTTTTGAATGCACGCGCTTTTGCCTCTGTTGCGATCTCTTCGATTGCTCCTGCTCCGTGATAAGATGTTTCGTTTAACATAATTCTGTTTGCCATAATAATCTTCTCCTTTTCCAATACTTATGATACTTTGATTGTAACAGGACGAAATCTTATTTGTAAGTGACAAAACAGTGAAATTGTAACAAAAAAAATAAAAATCCCGCCGGAACTTCCAGCAGGATTTTCATTTACTTATTTTCTGATTGGATTATACATTGATCTCAGCTTTTACTCCAAGCTCTGCTGTATTGGCATCTAAGATCGGTTTTACCACATTTGCGATAAACTTATCTACCTGGATCGGTGCACGTCCCACATATTTTGCCGGATCCATCGTTGACTGAAGTTCCTCTAATGTCAGGTTAAACTCTGGATCTGCTGCGATCAGTTCAAGCAGATTGTTGTCTTTTCCTTCTTCTTTGACAGTCTTGCCCGCCTGCATGGATAAAGTACGGATCTTCTCATGCAGCTCCTGACGGTTGCCGCCATTTTTTACAGCATCCATCATAATGTTTTCTGTTGCCATAAATGGAAGCTCTGCCATTAAATGTTTGGTGATGACTTTATCATATACGACTAATCCATCTACTACATTTAAGCACAGGTCTAAGATACCATCGATCGCAAGGAATCCTTCCGGAATGGAAAGTCTCTTGTTTGCGGAATCATCTAAGGTACGCTCAAACCACTGTGTTGCAGAGGTGATCGCCGGGTTTAATGCATCGATCATGACATAACGTGATAAAGATGCAATACGCTCAGAACGCATCGGGTTGCGTTTATATGCCATAGCGGAAGATCCGATCTGGTTCTTTTCAAACGGTTCTTCTACTTCTTTTAAGTGCTGTAACAGGCGGATATCATTTGACATCTTATGCGCACTTGCCGCAATGCCTGCAAGAATATTTGCAACTCTGGTATCTACTTTTCTGGAGTAAGTCTGTCCGGAAACTGCGTAACATTCTTTAAATCCCATCTTTGCAGCGATCATCGGATCGATCTTATCGATGGTCTCCTGATCTCCGTTGAACAGTTCTAAGAAACTTGCCTGTGTTCCGGTTGTTCCTTTTGAACCAAGCAGTTTCAAAGATCCCATGACATACTCAAGATCCTCAAGATCCATGATAAATTCCTGTGCCCACAGTGTCGCACGTTTTCCAACGGTCGTCGGCTGTGCAGGCTGGAAATGGGTAAATGCCAGTGTCGGCAGATTTTTATAGGTATCTGCAAATTTTGCAAGTTCTGCAATAACATTGACCAGTTTTTTATGAACTAATTCCAATGCTTCACGCATTAAAATAATATCTGTATTGTCTCCAACATAACAGGAAGTTGCTCCAAGATGGATGATTCCTGCCGCTTTCGGGCACTGCTGTCCGTATGCATATACATGACTCATAACATCATGGCGAACCAGTTTCTCACGCTCTCTTGCGACATCATAGTTAATGTCCTCGGCATGTGCCTTTAACTCGTCGATCTGCTCCTGTGTAATGACCGGCTTTCCATTCTCGGAAAGTCCTAACTCCATCTCTGTCTCAGCTAATGCGATCCATAATTTTCTCCATGTACGGAATTTTTTATCCTGTGAAAAAATATACTGCATCTCCTTGCTGGCATAACGCTCAGATAATGGACTTGTATATCTGTCTGTACTCATTTCTATTCTCCTTAATAGTGTTTAATTATCTCTCAAAATCGCCGCGGATGTCTTCTTTTGGCGGCTCCATCGGATAAGTACCGGTAAAGCATCCCTTACAGATGTTTAATCCGCCAACCATCTCCTCTAAACGCTCAATCCCAAGGTAACCAAGGGAATCTGCACCGATGATCTTACGGATATCTTCGATGGAACGGTTATATGCGATCAACTGTTCCCGCTCCGGAATATCCGTTCCAAAATAGCACGGCCATAAAAATGGTGGTGAACTGATCCTTACATGTACTTCTGTCGCTCCTGCGTCACGCAGCATCTTTACGATACGGTCTGACGTTGTACCACGGACAATGGAATCATCGATCATGATGATACGTTTTCCATCTACCGCTTCTTTTAAAACATTTAATTTTACACGCACGCTTGACTCTCTGCTGCTCTGTTTCGGCTTGATGAAAGTTCTTCCGACATATCCGTTTTTCACAAATGCGGTGCCATATGGGATTCCCGACTGCAGGGAATAACCGAGTGCTGCCGCATTTCCGGATTCCGGAACACCGACAACAAGATCAGCATCCACCGGTGAATCCATGGCAAGGAAACGTCCTGCCTTAATTCTGGATGCATAAACGCTCACACCGTCAATGTGGCTGTCCGGTCTTGCAAAATAAATATATTCAAAAATACAGCGTGCTTCTTTTTCTTTTGGCAGTGCTAAGGAAAGATCCGACTGGATACCGCCCTCCGGTGTGATCGTAACGATCTCACCCGGCAATACATCACGGACATACTCTGCACCGATCGTATCTAATGCACACGTCTCGGATGCTAAAATATAGGCATTGTCACGTTTTCCGATACAAAGCGGTTTAAAGCCATACGGATCACGCGCTCCGACTAATTTTCTCGGACTCATCACAACTAACGCAAATGCACCCTTTATCTTCTGGCATGCACGTCCCACTGCCTCTTCCACACTGTTTGAATTTAAACGCTCACGGGCAATGTGATAGGCGATGACCTCAGAGTCGATCGTCGTCTGGAAAATTGCTCCGGTATACTCTAAATCCTTACGCAGTTCCATTGCATTGATCAGGTTTCCATTGTGGGCAAGCGCGAGTGTTCCCTTAACGTAATTAAGAACCAATGGCTGTGCATTCTCGCGGGTAGAAGCTCCTGCCGTCGAATAACGGACATGTCCGACACCGATATCGCCATGCATAGGCTCTAAATTATCCTGCGTAAATACCTCATTGACCAATCCCATCCCTTTGTATGAGGTTACTTTTCCCTTTGGACCGTTTGTTTCACTGACTGCAATACCACAGCTCTCCTGTCCACGGTGCTGCAATGCAAAAAGACCATAATAAATCGTGGATGCAACGTCTCCGCCATCAAAATCGTACATTCCGAATACACCACATTCCTCATGCAGTCCGCTGTCGCCATTTGTCTGCCATGGTGTATCTTTCACAAATCCATTGTTGTCCATAAAATCCTCCTTGTTTTGCGAAGCAAAATCCGAGCCCCACAGCGAGGAGAGGATTTTCCTCCTTGTTTTTCGAAGAAAAATGCAATTTTACCATGTAAAATTTGCCCACTGGTGTTCAGAGGATTTTTCCACTATGCAAATTTCTTGCCTGTCAGAAGCTCATATGCCTCTTTGTATTTATTCACTGTCTTTTCGATGACATCATCCGGTAACAGGTAATCACTGTCCGGGTTGGCTTTTAACCAGTCTCTTACAAACTGTTTGTCAAAGGACGGCTGTCCCTGTCCCGGTTTGTAACCCTCTAATGGCCAGAATCTGGAGCTGTCCGGTGTAAGCATCTCATCACCTAATACAACATTGCCATTCTCATCTAAACCAAATTCAAACTTGGTATCTGCAATGATGATACCTTTTGTCAGTGCATATTCGGCACATTTTTTATATAAAGCAATCGTATAATCTTTGATCTGTTCTGCGTAGGAAGCACCTTTTCCCGGATACTCTTTCTCTAAGATCTCCCTGCAGCGCTCAAATGAGATATTCTCATCATGCAGACCGATCTCAGCTTTTGTACTCGGTGTAAAGATCGGCTCAGGCAGCTTATCAGACTCTTTTAATCCCTCCGGCAGCTTGATACCACATACGGTACCGTTTTCTTTGTAGCTCTCCCAGCCGCTGCCTGTAATATATCCACGCACGATGCACTCGATCGGAAGCATCTCTAATTTTTTACACATCATACTGTTGCCGTCAAATCTCTCCTCATGGAAAAACTCCGGCATATCTTTCACATCAACAGAAATCATATGATTTGGAACGATATCTTTTGTCAGATCAAACCAGAATTTAGACATCTGAGTCAGAATCGCACCCTTTTTTGTGACTTTATTCTTCAAAATATGATCAAAAGCAGAAATTCTGTCTGTCGCTACAATGATCAGGCTGTCGCCGTTATCATATACTTCACGTACTTTTCCCTCTTTAACTGGCTGAAATACTTTGCTACTCATCCTCTTTGTCCTCTTTTCCGGTGTTATGAACACCATATCATTTTCTGATGTTACCCAAAAATTATAATACATAGTCTTTTGGAAAGTCAATGACTTTGCCCATATGCACCCGGATCTGCGATATAGAAAATTGTGTTCTTTTTATTAGTATTTTTGTATAATTTTTATTATATTATAAGTAATACTTATATTTTTATTTATATACTCTTATTCTCACAAAAAGAGGCAGCCACACCTTCTGATCATAGACCAGTTTTTGCGACTGCCTTCTTATTATAAATGATACATTTTTAAAGTTTTAACTGCTTTACTGCCACAACTGTGACACCTCTTTTTGTCTTTCTATATGACTTTCACATCTTTTTTATTATTTTTTGATCAGTAAAGATTTTCCGGTCATTTCTGCCGGCTGCTCCATTCCCATCAGCTCGATCATAGTCGGGATGATATCTGCAAGACATCCATCCTCTTTTAAGGTGTAGGAAGGATCTGCATTTACCAGGATAAATGGAACCGGGTTGGTTGTATGGGAAGTTAACGGCTCGCCTGTCTCATAGTTTACAAGCTGCTCTGCATTACCATGATCTGCGCAGATGAACATCTGTCCGTCTACTTCTTTTAATGCCTCAACTGCTTTTCCTACGCAGGTATCGACTGTCTCAACTGCTTTGATTGCTGCGTCTAAGATTCCGGTATGACCAACCATATCCGGGTTTGCAAAGTTGATGATGATGACATCATATTTGCCGGACTCAATCGCCTCCACCAGCTTATCGCACACGATCGGTGCGCTCATCTCCGGTTTCAGGTCGTAGGTCGGAACCTCCTTCGGAGACGGAACCAGAAT
>ENA-ORMJ01002170-ORMJ01002170.1-human-gut-metagenome-genome-assembly--contig:-NODE-2170-length-10182-cov-3.549620_pt1 | contig 10182 bp, 6 predicted proteins | sample MGYA00242100_ERZ508989 | MGnify/ENA primary metagenome ERZ508989 (study PRJEB26280, sample SAMEA2531403) | human gut metagenome | biome: human gut; feature: human-associated habitat; material: faeces...
CGCTTTCCCTCTTCACTTGCACAGTACTCTCTGCGCGTTCCAAAAAAGTAGCCTTGCGGACCAATATGAAGAACTTTATCTGCATATGGAAGTGCTCCTGCAATATCATGTGTTACCATAACAATAGCCGTATGCTCTTTTTTGTTAAGCTTTTCCAAAATCTCATACAGTTCACGTGTAACTGCCGGATCAAGTCCTGTGACTGGCTCATCTAAAATCAAAAGACTTTCCGTTGCACAAAGCGCTCTTGCAATCAGCGCGCGCTGCTGCTGACCTCCTGATAATTCACCAAATGATCTTGATGCCAAATTTTCAAGTTCAAGATGACGCATCTGTCTTCTTGCCTTTTCCTTATCTTCTTTTGAATAGAAAAAGCGGCCTTTTCTTGTACTTAGACAGCCTGATAAAATCACCTCCCAGACAGTTGCCGGGAAATCTTTTTGTGAGCTTGTCTGCTGCGGCAGATATCCAATTACATGGTTTAAAATTTCCTTTCCATAATTTACCTGACCGCTTCCTGCCGGAATCAGACCTAGTAAACCTTTTATCAATGTGGATTTTCCAGAGCCATTCGGTCCGATCAACGTCAGTATCTCTCCCGGCCGGACAGAAAGATTCACATCCCCGATCAGCGGCTTTTTCTCATAGCCGACGGTCAGATGCTCTGTACGGATTTCCTGCATATGCGCTACCTCCCCTCCTGTTTTCTCAACATTGCCGCAATTACAACCGGAACTAAAAACAGCGCTGTGACAGAACTGATGCTGATCTCTGTCGGTGCAAACACAGTCCTTGCGATTCCATCACAGAAAAGTGTCACGACTGCGCCGCACAGAAAGCACCCCGGTATTAAAATAATCGGTCTTGCTGTCTTTGTAGCCATCCTTACCAGATGCGGCACCGCGATCCCGACAAAGGAGATCGGCCCTGCAAACGCAGTCACACAGGCAGACAGCAGGCTCGACAAAAGGATCATCGTAACCCGGAGCGCCTTTACATTGACACCTATATTTCTGGCATAAGCCTCCCCCATCTGGTATGCCCCGATCGGTTTTGCCAGACAAAATGTCACAAGAACCGCTGCACCAACGATCACGACGATCATCTTTATATTTTCCCATGTCATGCCGGAGAAACTACCCATTGACCAGTTGTGAAGGTTAACGATATTCGAATCACTCGCAAACGTAACACAGAAATCCGTGATGGCAGAACAGATATAACCGATCATGATTCCGCAGACTACAAGCAGAGACATTTTTGATACACGAAACGAAATAAGCAGCACAAATCCCATTGCGAGCATGGAACCCACAAATGCAGCCGCCACCATGCCAAAGGAACTGATCATGATCCCTTTTTCCAGCAGAAAAATCATGGTAAGTGCCACTACCAGCTTTGCACCGGATGAAATTCCAAGCACATACGGTCCTGCGATCGGATTCTGGAAAAAACTCTGAAGTAAAAATCCCGATACCGACAAAGCACCTCCAAGCAGGATCGCAGCAAGTATACGTGGCAGCCTGATTTTCCACACGATCTGCGAAAATGTCTCATCTTTTCCACTTCCTGCAAGGATTGCAAACAGGTCTGATGTGGATATGTCAACACTTCCTGCTGCAACATTCCATACAAAAAGTGCCATCAACAGGATAAATGCAATAACAAACGAAATAATATATCTTCTCTTCATGATCTAATTTTCTCCCAAAGCCACAAAACTACCTTCAGCCTGGTACAATCTGCCAGTCATTATCTTTTATGACACCATTTCCTTTGCGGCATAATATCAATCCAGTTTCTTTAAAAACCGATACTCTGCATCGGTATCTCCAGTCAGAACTTTATTCAGATCCTCGATAAAATCACAGGTTCCACTCGTCTGCTGGTAAAAGTTACTGCCGGTCGTATAAACCTGACCTGATTTTACGGCTTTAAAATCTGCAAACAGGCTGTTTTTCTGCACCAGTTCAGCAATCGATGTCAATTCTCCTTCTATTGTACCATTATAAATAAGAATGTCAGCATCTTTTTCGGCCGCATAAAAATCTTCCATCTGCATTTTCAATGTGGAGAGCGCATTTTCTTCCTCCTCCACATAGCCGTTTAGGGAATAAGTGCCGCCCGCAAGTTCTATCATTGATGACACATAATCGTTTGGTTTGCGCACGGTGACGGTTCCATCGGATGCGACTGCAAAAAATGCCACGGAAAGTCCTGTTTTTTCTTTCTCTAAAATTGGTTCTATATGCGCCACCTGCGCATCAAAAAACTCTTTGGCCTGCTGTTCTCTTCCGAACAAAACGCCAAAAAGTTTTATCCATTCGAGTCTTCCCAGCGGATGTTTTTCATAGCTGGAACGCTCGATCATGACCTTGATCCCAAGTTCTTCTAACTTCTCCTTCACTTCCGGATTATGTGTGATCATCGTATTTTCAATCGCAAACGTACATCCCCCGGAAAGTAAAAGTTCGTAATCCGGTGCACTGTATTTTCCGGCATAGATCAGCTTTCCCTCTGCCATGGCATCTGCGGCTGTCTTTACATACCAGTCTTTTTCTTTTACTCCTGTATATTTCAAATCAGAGACCGCACCGACCTGGCAGACTAAATCCATCACCGCACTCGACACCAGATATACATTTTCAAGCGGCTGTTCTATAACTGTCACATCTGCCGGAACATCCGCCGGCACTTTGACACCTTTTGGTACAAGCAAAAAACGACCGTTATCCACGATCGTAATCAGCTTATAAGCACCATATTGTTCTACTTCAAACTGATCGGCGTAGGATAACTCCATACGCCCATTGCAGTTTAAGTCTGTAAAATCAGCCGTTTCCGGAAATCGGAAAGTCAGTGTATAATCGATCTCATGCGGTGTACTCATTGCCGTCGTATCACCGATCACATCCATCTCACATGGGATTCCATCAATTGGAAATGTGAATGTAGAGTTTCCACCCTCATTTTCATTGAGATATTTCTCCCCGTTCACGATCATGTAATCGTAATGCGTACTGCTCCATGTGATCGTCGCATATGCCACTCCATCCGTTACAGTAACTTTCGCCTGTGAATCCACGGTTGCTTTTCCACTGCCGCCCTCTAATGTGACATCCACTGTATATTCGCCATCCTCAGGGACGGAAACTTCTGTACTGTCTGCCTGCTCTGTGGCATCTTTTCCTGCGATGCTTTCTTCTGCTCCATTCTGCTCTGTCATGCCGCCTGCATTTTCCTCTGTGGCATTCTGTCCTGCTGTCTGTGTATTTTCCCCCTGCCGCTCCCTGTGCATCTTCCGTTGCAGCCACACTACTCTCTGTCTGGGCAGCATCATTTTTTGTCCCGCATCCTGCAAAGATCTGTATGCACATCATTGCAGCTAAAAGCACTGCAGTCACTTTTCTTTTCTTCATATATCTCTCCATCTATATCCAGGTCTGTATCTGACCGACCAGCCCGGATCAGTTAATCTGCTTTCTGTGGATCAGAAACACTTACCTTATGATCGTACCACTCGCCTTTTGTGCCGAGGATTGCAAGATCAAACTCTTCATCTAATGCTTCTACCGGCACATCAAAACCGTATACTTCCTCACTGGTTCCATCACTGTATTTCACAGTGTCAGTTGTAGGCTCTAAAATAGCAGCGCCATCTTTCTGTGCATCGTCTGCTGTTCCAACGAAAAGGTTTACGATCTTCTTTGATACAAGGCTGATATGGATCGTCATTTTTCCATCCTGTACAGTAAGTATTCCACGTCCCTCGTCTGCTTCATTTACATGGAACATACTGCTGTCGGTATCAAACTTTGCTGTGTAAGTTCCATCCTCGAGAGTACCAACGGTACTCTCTGTGGTGGATGTTGACTCAAGTGCTCCTAAAGAATCGATTGCGTCTTTTGTATGATCTACATAAATCTGCTCGATCGCGTCGATTCTTCCAAGTCCTGAAATCTGTGTATCAATGCTGTCAAAATATCCGCTTGCTGTAAACTGGCTCTTCCAGGAATCGTCGTCATCTCCGGCCATATCGTTGTTCGCATGATCTCCTGCAACAACCATAAGCGGTCTTAAAACAACTTTTGTATAACCTGCTTCTTTTACTGCCTCGATCACATTTTCGCAGGATGTATCTTCCGGCTCACCCTCAACAGTTCCGATAAATACATTATCATAGGAAAGCGCTTCCATCTGGGCTGCCATCTGGCTGTAGCTTACTTTTGCAGAATGGGAAGTACCATGTCCCATAAATACGAATGCTGTACCATCCTCTTTTGCAGCATCCAGGGAATCATAACCTGCTGTCTTTACAGCCTCTGCTGTGATCGCCTCTGCAACTTTTGCCTTGTCCTCATTGATCACGGTGGCATCTGATCCAACTTCGCCAAGTAATGGCTCTGCAACGGTTACTGTCTCAAATTTGTCTTTATAATTATCAAGTGCTTCTACAAGCTCGTCATACTCTGCACCATGCATCAGATGTGTCGGCTGGACAACAAGATTTTTTACTCCGTTATCAACTGCTCTCTCTAATGCCTGATCCACATTGTCAATCTTCTCATCATCTCTTGCCTGAACATGGTTGATGATGATCTGTGCTGTAAAGGCTCTTCTTACAGACCAGTCCGGATATGCTGCTTCGAGTGCTTTTTCAATTCCGCCGATATCTTCTGCACGGCTGTCATTGAAAGATGTACCAAAACTTACTACTAAAAGTTCGTTCTCTCCGATATTATCCTCATTTAAAGGATCATCCTTTGTGGCATCTCCTGTATCTCTTCCGAAATAATCAGGATCTGCATTTTCACCGGAAACTAACTCTTTCTGTGCATCTGTCAGGGCATCCCATGCCTCTTTTGCTTCTGCACACTGTGCATCTGTATTGTCATTTCTTGTCTGGACATAGATCGCATCGATCAGTTCTGCGACATGATCAGCGGCTGCCTGATCGTCAACTTCTGTGCTCTCTACTGTTTCTGTTGCTTCTGTTTTCTCTGAAGCTGCCTCAGAAGTCTTAACTGTGTCTGTTGCTGTGTCTGCTGCTGTGTTGTTACTTCCGCATCCTGCGACCATGCCTGTGGCAAGTGCTAATGTAGTAAGTAACGCAATGGTTCTTTTCTTCATAATACTCTCCATTCCTGTGTGAAAATGTGTTTTTCACACTAATCTTATATAATGTATTGTTCATAGCTCACAGTATTTTCCCATACAAAGAAACACTCCGCCTTATGATACGGCGGAGTAATAAGTCTGCACATACAATAAAATGTACGCTTTTGCGGACATTCTGTTGTCATGAATAATAGAATGTACGCTCTGCGAACACTCTGTTTATACGGTACGACCAATTACTCGTGATCCGGGAAAATCATTTCCCTGTACCAGACAACTGGCAGGTTTCCTGGCTGAAAGATCATCACACAGATTCCGCCTTCCCAACGCATTGCACAAAAATGCAAAAAACATCAGTGACTTATCTTTAGAATCTGCACTCCCTAATCACAGTGACGAGATCGTACAGGAATCACACCTGTTTCCCTTTTAACCGGCCTGTTCCTGATTTAAAAATACGGCATCTTTTGCATACAGCCACATGCTTTTGGCAATAAACTACCCACTCTGCACACATTCTATTTCAAAAACGACCGGCACCAATTATCTTCTCTATGAAACTCTTAACATACTAGCATATACGCCCCATATTTACAACAACCACTTTTCTCTTGCAAATCATGCAAAATATGATATACTAATCAAGTATTTGCAAAAACATATCTGGAGACGTATCGAAGTGGTCATAACGGGGCGCACTCGAAATGCGTTAGCCCTCCGGGGCACGAGGGTTCGAATCCCTCCGTCTCCGCTCATTGGAATCGGAAACACGATTTATTTTATATTCGTGTTTCTTTTTTTTACACTTTTTCGCCATTTCTCATAATTTTGCTTCTAAAGTACCATATTTTTTGCAATTTATGTCTATCATTTTTTGTCAAAAAATAGTAAAATAAGTGTAATTAATCTTAGGAAAGGGAGCTTGATATCCATGAAAAGCAAAAGCGTAAAAAATTCACTGACACTAATGTGTCTTATGATTGTTCTTGTAACTGTCATGGTCATTGGCGGTATTTCAATTTCAAATATCAGCACTATGACTTCCACGGCAAACAAGAATTATGAAAATGCCAGGTTAGACGGGTACGATACTGAGATCAAAAGTCAGGTACAGTCTGTCATCGCCATTTTACAGGCAGAATATGACAAATCCCAAAATGGTATTCTGACCGAAGATGAAGCAAAAAAAGAAGCAGTAGAAATCGTCCGCAACATGCGTTACAGAGATGACGGAAGCGGATATTTCTGGATTGATGACACCGACTACAACCTCGTTATGCATCCGATTTTAACCGATCAGGAGGGAAATAACCGTTATGATCTGACTGACCAGAATGGTGTCAAGATCATTCAGGAGATCATGAAAGTTTCTACCGGTTCTGACGGCGGCGGCTTCAATGAATTTGATTTTACGAAAGCCGATGGTGTTACCGTAGCACCAAAAATCGCGTACTCTCAAATCTTTACCCCATGGAACTGGGTTGTTTCCACCGGTAACTATGTAGATGATATGAAAGCGGAAATGAATAGTTCCAAAAACGAAGTTCAGGCGAAATATCATACTATGATCACAGTCATAATCATAATTGATCTGATTTTTATAGTTGTCGTATTCATTGCTTCCCGTATTTTCGGCAATGCAATCTGCAGACCTTTGATCGAGATCCAGAATTTTGCAAACAGGATGTCGACTGGGGATCTGACTACCGGAGTCAGTGTTTCAAGTAACAATGAACTTGGAAAAACAGCCGGTGCACTTGATCTTGCACAGCAGGAAGTTGTCGGACTTATCTCCAACATTGACAAGGTTTCCTCTCATTTACAGTCCGCCGTTGCAGATTTTAAAAAGAATTTCGACAGCATGAACGGCTCTATCCAGAGCGTTTCCGCTGCAATCAATGAAATTGCCCAAAACAGTAACTCTCAGGCAGCATCAACTTCAAGTGCCTCTGAAAATATTGCTGAAATTGCCGATGGCATCGCAGATACTTCCTCAGAAATGGAATCTCTTGATCAGAATGCACAGCTGATGCAGGATCGTTCCAATAAGTCCATGGAAACTTTACACAGACTGATTGATGTCAATTCTATAACCAAGACTGATATTGATTCCATGTATAACCAGACCGCTCAGACAAATGATTCTGTCAACAAGATCAGTCAGGCAGCTACCTTAATCAGCGAAATCGCATCCCAGACCAACCTGCTTTCTTTAAACGCTTCCATTGAGGCAGCAAGAGCCGGTGAAGCCGGACGTGGATTCGCAGTTGTCGCAGAAGAAATCGGCGGACTTGCAACCCAGTCTGCGCAGACAGTCAGTGAGATCAACAATATCATCAGTGAACTGAGCCAGAATTCCGAAAAATCTATGGAACTGATGAAGAAAATGAGTGAGGCTTCCGACGAACAGGTTGCAGCTCTTGAAAGTACACAGCAGATGTTTGAAGACTTAAAAGGTGCTCTTGATTCCTGTATGGCGTCCATCCAGACCATTACCGGAAAGATCCAGAATGTCAATTCTCAGCGTGAGCTTGTCACAGAGAGTATCGATACCTTGACACAGCTTGCAACCGACAATGCATCCTCCACAGAAGAAACTTCCGCAATGGCAACTGAGCTCGATACCGTTGTCCGGAAATCTTCGGATCTGGTATCTGCTTTAGCAGATGATATTGAAAAACTTTCTGCAGATATGAAACAGTTTAAGCTGTAAATCATATGAACTATATACAAATTAATATTTGGTCAAAAAAACCGTGCGGTAATTTTAACCCGCACGGTTTTTATAACTAAAGCAGGACTACACCCGTGCAGCCCCAGCAGTAAAACGAGTGGAGCAGGCTCAATGCCGCTTCCTCTTACGCAAAACATTTTCTAATCTGTTCCGTGATCCCGCCGTCAATCCATCCTTTCTGTACCATATTTTCCAGTATCGCACATGCCTCATCATGCGTCATTCCGGCTTTATATGGTCTGCTCTCTGTCAGTGCCTGATAGATATCAATGCACGCCATGATGCGTTCCTGCCGGTTTAACTCAGCACCTGTTTTTCCGAACGGATACCCGGTACCATCCAATTTTTCATGGTGGAGCGCCGCCCAGTCACGGATATCTTCCATTCCTTTTGCCTGTGATAAGATCAGATAAGTGTATCCCGCATGATTTTTCATTTTGGAAAATTCCTCATCCGTAAGGCGTCCCGGCTTTTCTAAGATGTCATTCCCGATCGCAACCTTCCCAATATCGTGCAGGGCACCTGCCATGTACATTTTTAACACTGTCTCAGCATCATCCCCAAGATATGCTGACAATCTGGCTGCATTTTCTGCAACACCAAGTGAATGACGGCTTGTAAATTCAGATTTGTAGTCGATGATCTTTGCAAATAGATTGGCAAAATTCTTACACATTTCATCATTTAGATCTCGTTTTTTCTCTGGGACGATGCGCCACAGACGCTCCTCTAAATCTGCATCCCCAAGACTCAGAAAATGTTCCTCTGAAAACACATCAAAAAAGGCTTCCACACATGCATCATCAAATTTTGTCCCTTTATTTTTCAAAAGATAATCTTTTGCGCGCTGCCACACGGCATCATCAAATACCGGCGTCCGGCAGAACGCATCTAAAATATCACACAGATGAATGATCCTTGCAAAAAGAGGGATCTCTTCCCACGTTTTTCCAAATGGTCCGCTTCCATCGGCATTTTCATGGTGATATAAAATCACATTTTTCACATCCGTCAGAAACGGGTACATTTTTAAGTTTTCTTCCCCGTAAATGCAGTGGATGCCAAGCTGCTTTGACGTTATATTTTCCGTATTATTTTTTGTAAGGTCATTGTGAAATTCCTCATGAATATACTGCGTCAGCGCATTGTCATGCAACAGCGAACATGCCGCAAGATCCTGCAGGGCATCTCCTGTAATTCCCATTTTTTGTGCGGTACATACGCTCATATATGCAACTCTTTTTCCATGTTTTGTCGCAACATGGGTCAGTTCCGCTTCGACACAGTCGAGTGCATAAGAGCATGCACCAAGCAAACCAATAATGTCTAATTCCATTTCCCATTCACTTTCTTTTTTATTTTTTCTATCTTAGCACACCAAAATGACTTTTTATAATAATACAGACCAAACCCCTGTTTTACAAATGCTTCTGCTATAAAATTTTCAAATAATGCACCTTTATAAATTCCAAGATTTTTATTTGCCCGAAGATCCTCTTCATAATCAATATTTATCTGTCTTTGTAAACTTTCATTTCTGTATCAGAAAAAGGTCTGCATTCCGTCATATTTTCCATCCAGCTTAAACGCTTTCAACGCTGTCGCCATATATGGTCTGTTCATGTCACAGCTTCCCCGGCAGGTTCCAAGTCCCTGCTTTGCAAGATAATAGGAAGGTCTTTCTTGTACCCGTATATTGCGTTGCTTGTCAGATGCTTTCCGTCCATCCCCTTATTATAAAGTACGGATTTGATTTTCCGGCTGGTATCTCTTACATACCACTCATTCATAATATTAAGGAATGGGGCAAATATCCACAAGCATACGTTTCCAGTCCGGTCTGTCGAAATTGGTTCCCGACCAGCCATCATCTGTATAATGACGCAGGTTGGTAAATCCATGTTCGGTTGCATATTTCTCCAGCATTTTCTTCTGGTTTATGATACTGTTGCTGTCACCACTTTGCTCATCATCACGGGATAATCTCTCTTAGAGCGCAGTGATTTTGTTTAGTTCCGGTTGTTTGGTTTTCATAAGATTCTCCTTTCAAAACAAACAACCAGCTTATCTGTGGTTTTATTCTACCACGAATAAGCTGGTTTGTGTAAAAATAATTATTGTCTCACTAATAGGAGAAATCCGAAAGAAAATCGGAACTGTCTTATAAGTATCATAAAATTTTAATTCCATAAATTTATGGGAATTATGGGATATATATTGATATCTTTCTTGTAAAAATATCAAGTTTCCTGTCTGTAGTCATTTCGGCAAACTTGAAGTTTCCATTTATTTCTTTTTGCGGTATTTGGGTTCAATACCTACTACATACG
>ENA-ORMJ01002186-ORMJ01002186.1-human-gut-metagenome-genome-assembly--contig:-NODE-2186-length-10127-cov-10.756255_pt1 | contig 10127 bp, 8 predicted proteins | sample MGYA00242100_ERZ508989 | MGnify/ENA primary metagenome ERZ508989 (study PRJEB26280, sample SAMEA2531403) | human gut metagenome | biome: human gut; feature: human-associated habitat; material: faeces...
TCGTTGTTGCCCCTGGTAGGGGAGCCTCTGGCGAAGAGATGAGGCTTTCCGCCATGCCAAAGCCTCCCCTCGGTAGGGGAGGTGGCACGGCGAAGCCGTGACGGAGAGGTTACTTGCAGCAGCCTCTTTTATTTTTGTGATCAAGCTTATAACGTATCTTCCCCGGGCAGCTGATTCCACAGGCGGTAGTAGACGCCCTTTTTCGCCAGCAGCTCGTCGTGGGTGCCAGACTCCTCGATCCCCTCTGCGCCCAGCACAAGGATACGGTCGTAATCCTTGATGGTGGTCAGTCGATGGGCGATGGTCAGGGTCGTGCGGCCATGGGCCAGCTTTTCGAGGCTCTGGCCCACAAGGATCTCGCTCTCATTGTCGAGGGCGCTGGTGGCTTCGTCCAGAATGAGGATGGGCGGGTTCTTCAGGAAGACCCGCGCGATCGCAATGCGCTGCTTCTGACCGCCCGAGAGCTTGACGCCCCGCTCACCCACATAGGTATCGAAGCCGTCCTTCAAGGCGCTGATAAAGCGCTCTGCGCCGGCCAGACGGGCCGCTTCAATGATCTCCTCCCGGGTCGCGCCGGGCTTGCCGTAGGCGATGTTATCCGCCACCGAACCGCTGAACAGGTAGACGTCCTGCTGGACGATGCCGATGTCCTCCCGCAGGCTCTTGAGGGTGACGTGCTGGATGTCCTGCCCGTCGATGAGGATGCGGCCTCCCGTCACCTCGTAGAAGCGGGGGATGAGGCTGATGAGGCTGGATTTGCCGCTGCCGGTGCCGCCGATGACGCCGATGGTCTGGCCGCGCCTGGCGGTGAAATTGATGTCAGAGAGGCTGGGTGCGCCTGCGCCCTTGTAGGTCAGGCTCACATGGTCGAAACAGACGGCGTCGCCGGCCTTTTCCGCCGGAACATTGCCGGTGAGCTGGGCCGGGAACTCCATGCCGGGCTTTGTGTCCAGAACCGCCTGCACACGGCCTGCACAGGCCAGAGCCTTGCTCACCTGAACGATGAGGTTGGCCAGCTTGACCAGCTCGACCAGGATCTGGTTCATATAGTTGACCAGCGCGATGACGTCGCCGGAGGCCATGCCGCCGATGTTGATCTCGATGCTGCCCACATACAGCAGCGCCACGATGGCAAGGTTGATGATAACGTAGGTCAGCGGGTTCATCAGGGCGGAGATGTGGCCCACGTGGAGCTGCATTTTGGTCAGCAGCTCATTGGCGTCCTCGAAGCGGTCCACCTCGCTCTTTTCCTTGTCGAAGGCGCGGACGACGCGCACGCCGGTCAGGTTCTCGCGGGTGAGGCCCAGAACCCGGTCGAGGCGGGTCTGCACCGACTTATAAAGCGGACGGGTGATGACCATGACGCCGAAGACCACGACGCTCAGTAGCGGGATAGCCACCACGAAGATGAGGGCGGCGCGGAAGTTGACCGTAAAGGCCATGATCATGGCGCCAATCACCACGAAGGGGCTGCGCAGGAACAGGCGGAGGAAGAGGTTCAATCCGCTCTGCACCTGATTGACGTCGCTGGTCATCCGGGTGATGAGGGTGCTGGTGCCCATGGTGTCCATCTCGGAAAAGCTCAGCGTCTGGATGTGCTCAAACAGCGCATGACGCAGGCCGGTGGAATAACCCACCGCGGCTTTGGCCGAGAAGTATTGGGCGGTCAGGCTGCACGCGAGGCCGACGATGGCCAGAAGCAGCAGGATGCCGCACCGCACAAGGATGTAGTGGAAATCGTGGGCCGCGATACCCACGTTGACGATGTCGGCCATCACAAGCGGCACGAACAGGTCAAACGTAGCTTCCAGCATCTTGAAAAGCGGTGCAAGCACGCTCTCGCGCTTGTAATCGCTGAGATAGCGAAGCATTTTGTTCAAGGCTCGATACTCCCTTTCTTTGATCCATTTAGTTGAGACGCTCCTTATTATAACGCACTCCCAGCAGGAATGCTATGTTTTTGCCGAAGAAAACCGGCTCTGAAAGCAGATTTCGGCTCCGGAGATTGAGAAAACCGGAAAATCCTGCTATACTGGAAGGGAATCTCAACGGAAAGAATGGTGGATGCAATGGCAAAAGATGGTGCGGCACGGCTGCGGCTGCGCCCGGTAGGCGCGGCAGACCGCAAAAAGCTGCCGGAATACGGGCCGCTGGGTACGGGCTGTCCGGCGATAGAGCGGGCTGTGGCAGCGCTCTATAAGGGCCAGAACGAGGAGAGCTTCTGGGCGCTGATGAACGCCATCAACTATGCCCTCGAGCTGGACACCAGGGTCCTGGTGCCGCTGGAGGCGGCGTCCGACCAGCCGGACGGGGCCGCCCCGTGGGCGGAGCATCCTGTCCCGGCGGAGAAAGCGAAAGACCTGCAGCCCTGGACCCTGCGCACCCAGAAGGGCCGGTGCTACCTGCCGGTGTTCACCTCCGTGAAGATGGCGGAGGCCGATAAAGGCACGGCCAGCCGCCCCATGGCGGAACGGCTTCTGGCTTCCGCCATGCAGATGGCGCTGGACTCCGACAGCATCGACGGCGTGGTTATCGACCCGTGGACCAGCTCTGCCACGCTGGACTGCTCGCTTTTGAACGGTCTGCTCCACGCCAGCCACGACACCGATGAGCCGGGCGAAGCGGAGCTGCGGGCCGGCAACCATGCCATGGCCGAGGAACGCTGGGACGACGCGATGCACTATTATCAGCTCTCTGCCGAAGAGGGCTGCGCCGAGGGCCTTGCCATGATGGGCGAGATGCTCTACGAGGGCCGGGGCTGCCGCAAGAGCCCTGCACAGGCCCGCAAGTTCTGGAAAAAAGCCGCCGACGCCGGCGATGTGGCCGCATGGGTGGCGCTGGGCGACGATGCCATGGTGCAGGGAAAAGGGGCCGGTGCGGCCCTGCGGGCCTACCGCAAGGCCCAGAAGCTCTGCGCCTCCACCCCAGACATCGCCTATATGCCGCAGGTCTGCCTGCGGGTGGCCCAGTATGAGACCCAGTACATCTCCCGCAAAAAGGCGCTGGCTCAGCTGGCTGAGGCGAAGCAGGGCTTCCTCGTCCGCAAAAAAGAGGGGGACGAGACGGCCCAGAGCTGGCTGGACGAGACGGAGGCCGTCATCCGCCAGCTGCTCGAGAGAGAATGAGCGGAAACACAAAATCTTTACAAATGCTCTAAGAAATCGTCATACGGAACCGATATGATATTGAAGGAAAAATATGCGCGTCGCAAAAACAGAGAGGACGACCAGAATGAGCAGAGTGATCGGTATTGACCTTGGCACCACGAACAGCTGCGTGGCAGTGGTGGAGGGCGGCAAGCCCGTCGTCATCACCAACGCAGAGGGAGAGCGCACCACCCCCAGCGTGGTGGCCTTCACCAAAGACGGCGAGCGTCTGGTGGGCGGCGCGGCAAAGCGCCAGCTTGCCACAAACTCCGGCCGAACGGTGTCCAGCATCAAGCGGCATATGGGCAGCGACTACCGCGTCCACATCGACGGCAAAGACCTGACTCCGCAGGAGATCAGCGCCATGATCCTGACCAAGATACGCCGCGACGCCGAGAGCTATCTGGGTGAGCCGGTGACGGAGGCCGTCATCACCGTCCCCGCGTACTTCGACGACAGCCAGCGCAAGGCCACCCAGGATGCGGGCCGCATCGCAGGCCTGAACGTCCTGCGCATCATCAATGAGCCTACCGCCGCCGCTGTGGCCTACGGCCTTGACAACGAAGCGCCCCAGAAGATCCTGGTCTACGATTTGGGCGGCGGCACCTTCGACGTCTCCATCATCGAGATCGAAGACGGCACCTTTACGGTGCTGGCCACCGGCGGCGATACCCGCCTCGGCGGCGACGACTTCGACCAGCGCATCGTGGAATACGCTGTGGCAGAGTTCAAGAAATCGGACCGCATCGACCTCTCCCGCGACCCCGCCGCCATGGGACGCCTGAAAGAAGAGGCCGAAAAGGCCAAGAAAGAGCTGTCCAGCGCCCTCTCGGCCCAGCTCAATCTGCCCTTCATCGCTGTGGGCAAGGACGGCCCCCACCACCTCGATCTGACCATCTCCCGCCCCCAGTTCGAGATGATGACCGGCGACCTGCTGGCACGGACGGTGGCCCCGGTGCAGAACGCACTGCGGGATGCCGGCATCTCGGCTTCGCAGCTGGGCAAAGTCCTTCTCGTCGGCGGCAGCACCCGGATGCCTGCCGTCGAGCGTCAGGTGAAGGAACTGCTGGGCTGTGAGCCCAGCCACAGCCTCAACCCCGACGAATGCGTGGCCATGGGTGCCGCTGTGCAGGGCGGTCTGCTGCAGGGCGGCGGCAAGCTGGCTGGCGCTTCCGGTGCAGCGGCGCAGGGCCTTGTGCTGATGGACGTCACCCCGCTGACCCTCTCCATCGAGACACTGGGCGGCGTGGCGACCCCCCTCATCACCCGCAACAGCATGATCCCCACCCGCAAGAGCCAGATATTCACCACGGCCCGCCCCATGCAGACCAGTGTGGAGATCAACGTCCTGCAGGGTGAGCGGCATTTCGCCCGCGACAATAAGAGCCTCGGCAAGTTCAAGCTGAACGGCATCCGGGCCAGCTTCTCGTCCAAGCCCCAGATCGAAGTCACCTTTGACATCGACGTCAACGGCGTCGTCAAGGTCTCGGCCAAAGACCTCGGCACCGGCCGGGAGCAGAACATCACCATCACCGGCAGCACCAACCTCTCGGAGAATGAGATCCAGCGCGCTATGGCCGACGCCGCCGCCTACGAGGCCGAGGACAGCCGCCGCAAAGAGCGGCTGGACCTGCACAATCAGGCCGAGGTGCTGGCCTACAAGGTGGACGAGGCCCTCTCCAAGTGCAAGAAGGAGCTGGACAAAGAGGAGAAGAACCGCATCAAGGCCGATGTGGCCAACCTCCGCCGCTGCCTGCGGAAGGATAAGCCCGAAAAGATGAACGAGACGGAGGAAGCGAACCTCCGTCAGGCCAAGAGCCAGCTGGAAGCATCTGCAAACCACCTGATGGTGCTCTATGCATCGGAGCAGAGCGAGAACGGCTCGGATAATACCCTCTAAAGAAACGCCGGAAGGCCCGCTGCAAGCGCAGCGGGCCTTTTTGTGTGAGGACAAACCAAAACCGCCCCGGCGATGCGGAACGCCCGGGGCGGAAGCGGAAATGGATGGTTCTATTCTTTATAAAAAGCTCACTCTGTGACCTTATGAAGCTTTGTCACACCGCTGTGCAGGGTGTCTTCCATGGAGCCGCTCCAGGTCCCTTTGACCTGGAAGGTTGCCTTAGCAACCGTTTCACCGGGGAGGTACACCTCGATATACTTGAGTGCCGCAAGGTCGGTCTCGTTGGGGTAGTCTGCTCTCCAGTGATCCTTGGTGTAGAACACCGCCGCCGTGCCAAAATCAAACTTCAGCAGCTCGACATAATACTCCTGCTTGTTTTTGGTGCCGGTGGCTGCACGCACCTCCTTCAGGGTTCCGGCCTCCTTCTCATAGTTGCAGAAGATCGTAGCGGCCAGCACTTTTTCCACGTTGCCGAAGGTGCCGCCCTCTTTGTAGGTCTTGTCTTTATAATTCACCGTGTAAAGGCCCGGCTGGATTGCATTGCTGTCCGCATCCTGACCCATATTAGAACTGATGGGTACGGCTTTCACAGACATCACGACCGACTCGTGGGTTCCCGCAAAACAGCGCACCTTGTTTGCCTGTCCGGCATAGATTTTTGTGCCATCCTTTTCGTTGGTGCATTCCAGCTCATAGGCTTGATAGATCCTGTCGGTGTGCTGAACAAGCCGATAGCTTGCACTGGTATCGAAGGAGATGGTCTCCCCCTCACTGATCACGCTCCCGCTGCGTCCCCCTCCGCTGCATCCAGTCAACAGCGTCAGAGACAGCGCTGCAGCCAGAACACCGGCGGCAATTTTTTTGGCCCACATCATATTGCTTCCTCCTGTATCGTTAGTCGGCTCCCGCACCCTGCGGGAGCTCTAAATGAATTATACCCCCCCCCCATATTTGCAATAGAATTTCGCAAATCGGCATATTTTTGGCAGGTGTCACAGCTTGCCGTCTGAGTTTTTTGGCACTTTGACGAAAAAAAGACGCCGTCCCGGCTGGGGCGGCGTCCTTTGCGATGCAGCTATGATACAGGCAAAAAGCAGGGGAGGGGGCATCAGCGGCCAACGATGAGGTCGCGGCGGCCGCGGAAGCCCACGGTGAGGTGAGCGCTGCTGCCGAGGTGGCGCAGAGTGACCCGGGTGCCGGGCTTCTGGCCCTGGCACAGCAGAGTCAGGTTCAGGGTGGTGGAAGTCTTGTCGGTCTTGAGCACCAGAGTGCTTACGCCCTGATTCATCAGGGTCTGCATGTCGAGGATGGTGGTGCGGAAGGTGGCGTTGTCATCGGGGGCGTCCAGCGTCAGCACGCGGCCTTCCTGACGGGCGGTGTAGAGCACCTGCTTGCCCAGCAGGCCCTTGACGGTGTAGCGGGCTTCGCTCTTCTCCACCGGCGTGTCAGAGGGCAGGGGGGTCTCGTCGGAGATCATCATCACGTTGCCCTGAATGGGGTTCTCCACCGGGGAAGCGTAGCCGCCGTAGTTGGGGTCTACCTCCCCCACCGGAACGTCAGAGTGGAGGGCGATGTCGCCCTGAACCATGACCTCGGACGACTGAGGGGGCAGATAACCGGCAACAGTCGCGTCCTCGGCGTCGGCGGCAAAGGCACCCACGCTCATGGCGGCAGTCATGGTCAGCAGCGCGGCAGCAGCGGCAGCGCGGCGGGCAGTGTTCTTGTTCAGCAGTCTCATAGTAGTATCCTCCTGTAGTTGTAGGGAGTCAACCTCTCCGTCAGCGCTGATGCGCTGCCACCTCCCCTCGATAGGGGGAGGCTTTGGCATATCGTAAAGCCTTGCCTCTTCGCCAGAGGCTCCCCTACCAGGGGAGCTGTCTGCGAAGCAGACTGAGAGGTTGTACGAAGACGGGGCGGCCCGTGAGCCGCTAGGTGTGATACCCAATTTTACTTATTTTATCAGCGGTACGGCGTATCAGAAAACCGCCGTATCTGTAATGAATACGGATACGGCGGCTGGATTATTGCAGAGAGCCTATTTTAATTTTCGCTGGGATCTTTTTCCTCAAGGATAGCCATGAACTCGTCGCCGGTGATGGTCTCCTTTTCATAAAGGTACTTTGCCAGCTCGTCGAGCTTTGCACGATTGTCGGTGAGGATCTTGACGGCCTTTTCGTGCTGGGTCTTTACCAAGTCCACGACCCGCTGGTCGATCTCGCGCTGGGTCTGGGCCGAGCAGGCCAGAGAGGTGTCGCCGCCCAAATACTGGTTGTTCACCGTCTCCAGGGCCACCATGTCGAACTCTTTGCTCATGCCGTAACGGGTGAGCATGGCGCGGGCAAGCTTGGTGGCCTGCTCGATGTCGTTGGACGCGCCGGTGGTGATGGAGCCGAACACCACTTCCTCGGCGGCACGTCCGCCGATGAGGGTGGCGATCTTATTTTCCAGCTCTTCCTTGGTCATCAGGTAGTGGTTGCCTTCTTCGACCTGCATGGTGTAGCCCAGTGCGCCCGAGGTGCGGGGGATGATGGTGATCTTCTGCACGGGTGCGGAGTGATTCTGAAGAGCCGCCACCAGTGCGTGGCCGATCTCATGGTAGGCCACGATGCACTTTTCCTTGTCGGTGAGGATGGAGTTCTTCTTCTGGTAACCGGCAATGACCACCTCGATGCTCTCCTCAAGGTCTGCTTCCGTGACCGACTTGCGGCCGGCGCGCACAGCCCGCAGGGCGGCTTCGTTGACGATGTTGGCCAGCTCTGCGCCGGAGGCACCAGAGGCCATCCGGGCCACGGTGTTGAAGTCGATGCCGGGGGCAAGAGCGACTTTCTTGGCGTGGACCTTCAGGATCTCTTCGCGGCCCTTGAGGTCGGGCAGTTCCACAGGAACACGGCGGTCAAAGCGGCCGGGACGGGTCAGAGCCGGGTCGAGGGAATCCGGACGGTTGGTGGCCGCGAGGATGATGACGCCGCTGTTGCCCTCGAAGCCGTCCATCTCGGTGAGCAGCTGGTTCAGGGTCTGCTCGCGCTCGTCGTTGCCGCCCAGCTGGCCGCTGTTGCGCTTCTGGCCGATGGCGTCTATCTCGTCGATGAACACGATGCAGGGGGCCTTTTCCTTGGCCTGCTTGAACAGATCGCGGACTTTGGACGCGCCCATGCCCACGAACATCTCCACAAACTCCGAGCCGGAGATGGAGAAGAACGGCACGTTGGATTCGCCCGCCACGGCCTTTGCCAGCATGGTCTTGCCGGTACCCGGAGGGCCGACGAGCAGGATGCCCTTGGGCATCGAGGCGCCGATCTCTTCGTATTTCTTGGGGTCGTGCAGATAATCGACGATCTCCTGTAAGTTCTCTTTGGCCTCATCTTCGCCGGCCACATCCGCAAAGCGGATGCCGTGGGTGGATTGGACGTAGACCTTGGCGTTGGACTTGCCCACGCCGCCGAACATCATCGAGTTCGCGCCGCCGGCCTTTTCTATGAGCTTTTTGTTCATGAAATTGCCCAGCCAGACGAAGAGGACGATGGGCAGCACAAAGCTCAGCAGAAAGCTCATCAGCGGCGAAGCCTGCTCGACGATCTCGCTGGAAAACTCGGCCCCTGCGTCGTAGAGGCGCTGGGTCAGGTCGGGGTCGTTCATCAGGCCGGTCTTGTAAATTTGCTTTTCGTCTTTATCGGTAAAGATGATCTGGTTCGATTCCACATCCACCCGGCCGATGTCTTTGTCCTCGGTCATGGACATGAAGGTGCCGTAGTCCACTTCTTTTACCTGCCGTTCGCTCATCCACGGCACGAGCACGAAGTTGAGCAGCATCAGCACCAGTAATACAATGGCGTAGTAAATAGCCAATGGCTTTTTGGGGGTCTTGACTTCTTTCATGGGGATTCCTCCTTACGTTGCAAACAGCATACCACGACGCTATTTCAGAAACCAGCGTTTCGAGGCGAACTTTGCAAAAACTTCGCAGATTCTTAACAAAACCGAGGAACAAGGAGGCCGTCCGCTTGACAAATCGAATCACTTTGACTATACTGAACATACAAGAAGGTGCTGTCCGCAATGGTCAGCTTCCCTCGGCTAAGTCAAACAATAAGAATGACCGCTTTGCTTGGTAGGCTGGGGCGGTCATTTCTTATTGTTATGTATCTCTTTGAAGATAGCCCATGAGATCTGAAAGGTAACAAAGACTGCTCCGCCCAGCAGGCCGAGCAATGCGATAGTTTCCGTCAGGGTCATAAGTCATCCCCCCTTTCGCGTTTGCGTCCGGGGGAAGCAACAATAAGGTTTCACACCCCCGGAAGCTTGCCGGGGAAGCTAGACCACCTTTTTATGCAGACAGCACCTGGATACCGCCGCTTCGGGCGGTATTTTTATTTTACCATAGTTGGTGATATAATACAACAAAAATAGGATCCACCCGCAAATTTTGAAAATTTAAGCCGCTATTTATATGAAATCGTTTCATTTTCATTGTGAGCAAAACTGCTTGACAGGGGCGGCGGGTTTTGCTAAAATGAAACCACTTTGAACAAAGCGCAAATGCGTTGACGGGGAAAAAACGATTTTCTTCTGCGTACAGAGAGCTGCCGGATGGTGTGAGGCAGCGGAAGGAAGCCGCCGAACTGGTCCGGGAGCAGCCTGTTGAAAGAAGTGTTTTTGAATACCCGAGTAGACAGAGCCGGTCATCCGCCGTTACAGGACGATGAGGAGCACACGGATTCCGTGTGAAATAGAGTGGTACCGCGCAGTTGGAATTTTCGCCCTGCGTCTCTATACAGGTAATGTAGAGACGCAGGGCGTTTTTGACGTTACCGGATTGAAAGAATGTCCGCAAGGGTTGGATGTTATGCAACTGCCAACGGACCAGTCGATTGCAATAATGAATCATCATTTTAGAGACTGGAGCCGGATTTTGACAGGAAATAGCAAAAAATCAGCGTGGGTTAAGCAGAAAACAGGAGGAACAAAGATGTCACAGTACAATCATACCGCCATTGAGAAAAAATGGCGCGAGAACTGGGAAAAACATCCCATCAATGTAAACGATGGAAAGAAAGAAAAATATTACTGCCTGGATATGTTCC